>Ga0335074_10000099_pt1 | contig 147405 bp, 122 predicted proteins | sample Lox_Sample_23_FD_206715 | JGI IMG/M metagenome (GOLD analysis project Ga0335074, IMG submission 206715) | Soil microbial communities from Loxahatchee National Wildlife Refuge, Florida, United States - Lox_Sample_2.3 | ecosystem: Environmental > Terrestrial > Soil > Wetlands | place: USA...
CCTGACCTGGGTCGTCTTCCGGCTGGTGAACCTGCTGCCCAAGCGGCCGCGGCTGCGCGCGCTGCTGGGCACGGCCGAGGTCATCACCGACCTCGTGGTGCCGGTCGACGACGCGAGAGACCACGTGCGAGGGCCGGACAAGGCCCCGGTCACGGTGGTCGAGTACGGGGACTTCGAGTGCCCGTACTGCGGGCTCGCGGAGCCCGCAGTACGGGCACTGCTGAGGGACTTCGGTGATCTGCGGTACGTGTGGCGGCATCTGCCGCTGACCGACGTCCACCCGCACGCGCAGATGGCGGCCGAGGCAGCCGAGGCGGCCGCCTCGCAGGGCGCGTTCTGGGACATGCACGACCTGCTGCTTGACCACCAGGGCGCGCTCACCACGCGCGACCTGGTCACGTACGCCGGCTCCCTGGGCCTGGACACCGGGCGGTTCTCCGCCGACCTGCAAGCGCACGCGGGAGCCGAACACATCAGCCAGGACGTCGATTCCGCCGACCTTTCCGGCGTGTCGGGAACGCCGACCTTTTTCGTCAACGGCAAAAGGCATTACGGCGCCTACGACATCGGAACCCTGACCAAAGCGGTCAAACTGGCCAAAGCCCGGGTGGAAATCACCGCCTGAGCACATCGTCCTCGGCGGCGGCGCCTCCTCGCACGACGACGTCTGCGGGGCGTCGTCGGACGAGCCACGGCTCGTTCGGGATAAAAATGCTGGTCGCACCGGCCAGACACGCTAATTAAGATCGCGCAGCATCCGTGACACAGAGTAATCACTGTGTCAGCCTAATGCTGCGGGGGACCTCAGTGACCGGGGGCGCTTCATCTATCGGGGGATAACGAAGCGGCTCCCGATCTCCTTCGCGTCAGGCCGCAGCAGTGGGCCTTGGTCATGGTGTCCCCCCGGCAAGGGGGCGCGGGGGGACATCATGAGAGGCTGGCGCCATGAGAGGCTGACGGTGACGAGGAGGAGGTAGCGCGTGAGCACGCAGCCAGCCGCGGCAGCAGCGGGGACCATCGACGTCGGCGGCGACCTGACCGTCAACCGCCTGGGGTTCGGCGCGATGCGGATCACCGGGCGCGGCATCTGGGGCGATCCGCCCCGCCGCGACCAGGCCATCGCCACGCTGCGCCGGGTGGTCGAGCTCGGGGTCAACTTCATCGACACCGCCGACTCCTACGGGCCCTCGGTGAGCGAGGAGCTGATCGCGGAGGCGCTGTTCCCGTACCCGGACGGCCTGGTGATCGCGACCAAGGGCGGGCTGGTGCGTCCCGGCCCCAACCGGTGGGAGCCCGACGGGCGCCCCTCGCACCTGCGGGCCGCCTGCGAGGGCAGCCTGCGCCGGCTCAGGCTCGAGCAGATCCCGCTGTACCAGTTCCACCGCCCCGACCCGCGCGTGCCGCTGGCCGAGTCGATCGGCGCGATCGCCGAGCTGAAGGACGAGGGCAAGGTCCGCCACGTGGGCGTCTCCAACGTCACCGAGGCCGAGCTCCGCGTGGCGCAGAAGATCGTCCCGGTCGTGTCGGTGCAGAACAGGTACAACGCGACCGACCGGCGGGCCGCGTCGCTGGTCGACCTGTGCGAGCAGGAGCAGCTCACGTTCCTGCCCTGGGCACCGGTCCAGGAGGCCGACCGGAATCCCGGGGTGGCCGAGGCGGCCCGCAGGCACGGCGTGACCGAGCACCAGGTCGTGCTCGCCTGGCTGCTGGCCAGCTCGCCTTCGATACTGCCGATCCCGGGTACCGGCTCCCCCGCGCACGCTGCTGAGAACGTCGCCGCCGCGGCGCTCGAGCTGAGCCCGGACGAGCTCGAGGCGATCGGCGAGGGCGGGGACGGTTCGGCCGGATTAATTCGCCGGGGCCGGGCCGTCATGCGGAGGGGGACAGCCGCGCTGCGCGCGTTCAGGACGTGAGGTGAGCTGATGAACCGGGTCGATCTGGGCGAGCTTCGAAAGGGCGCGGTGTGAGCGAGATCGCGATTGTCGGGGGCCGGGTCGTCCCGGTCGAGGGCGGGCCGCTGGACGGCGGGGTCGTGCTGCTGCGGGACGGGAAGATCGCCGCGGTCGAGGGTCCCGGCTTCTCTTTGTCGTTGCCGGCCGGCGTGGAGGTGGTGGACGCGACGGGCAAGTGGGTGCTGCCCGGGTTCATCGACGCGCACGCCCACGTCGGCGTGCACGAGGAGGCCGAGGGCTGGGCCGGCCAGGACACCAACGAGAAGACCGAGCCGGTCACCGCGCAGGTCCGCGCCATCGACGCGATCAACCCGGCCGACCTGGGCTTCCGCGACGCCATCGCCGGCGGCGTGCTCGCGGTCAACGTCAACCCCGGCTCCGCCAACCCGATCGGCGGCCAGACCGCGGCGATCAAGTGCTGGGGCCGCACGGTCGACGACATGGTCATGCGCGAGCCGGCCGGGCTGAAGTCCGCGCTCGGCGAGAACCCCAAGCGGGTCTACGGCGAGCGGAACGAGCTGCCCTCCACCCGGCTGGGCACCGCGGCGGTGATCCGCGGCGCGTTCGTGGCCGCGCTTAACTACCAGGCGAAACGGACCGCGGCGGAGAACAGCCCGGCTGCCGAACGAACGGTGGTGGAACGCGACCTCAAGCTGGAAGCCTTGGGGCGGGTCCTGCGCAGGGAGATCCCGTGGCGGCAGCACTGCCACCGTGCGGACGACATCGCCACCGCGATGCGCATGGCCAGGGAGTTCGGGTATGACCTGGTGATCGATCATGGCACCGAGGCGTACCTGCTGGCCGACCAGATCGCGGCCGCGTCGATCCCGGTGATCATCGGGCCGCTGTTCACCAGCCGGTCCAAGGCGGAGCTGCGGAACCGGTCGCTGGCCAACCCTGGCCGGCTGGCCGCGGCCGGGGTGACGATCGCCATCACCACCGACCACCCGGTGGTGCCGATCCACTTCCTCATCCATCAGGCCACGCTGGCGGTCAAGGAGGGCCTCGACCCGGTCACGGCGCTCGAGTCGGTCACCATCAACCCGGCCAGGATCATCGGCTGCGCCGACCGGATCGGGTCGCTGGCGGCGGGCAAGGACGCCGACCTGGTGATCTGGTCCGGCGACCCGCTGGACGTGATGAGCCGCGCCGAGCGGGCGTTCATGGACGGCCGCGAGATCTACCGCTACGACTACGACCGCCGCGAAGGGGTCTTTACCGACCTGTAGGTTTTCGGGGACCCGGGCCGCGGTTGCCGTGGGGACGATACGGCCATGTTGGACAAGCTGCTGCACCACAAACTGCTGACCGATGGCCTCGAGGGCGAGGGCGTGATCACCGGGCACCGAGGCCGGCTTCTCGTCGAAGGGTTTGGACTGCCATAGCGGTGACCGGTGCGGGCTCAGCTCTCGGGGAGGCTGAAGGCCCAGTTCAGGATGCGGGTCGGGTCGACGCCGTTGACGGTGGTGCCGACGCCGGGGCTATCGAGGGTGACGCCGATGAACGAGCGGCCGTCCCGGGTCGCCGCGAACAGCAGGCAGTGCCCGGCGGCCTGGGTGTACCCGGTCTTGATCCCGGCCGCGCCGGGGTAGACGCCGAGCAGGGGGTCGGTGTTGTGCCACACGTAGGCGTGGTGCCCGGGTCCGGCGGCGACCCGGTAGGTGCGCTGGTCCACGATCGAGCGGAAGACCGCCGACTGCATGGCGAAACGGCCGAGGATGATCAGGTCGGCCGCGGTCGAGTACGTGGAGTACTCCGACGGGTAAGGGAGCCCGTCGAAGTTGCTGAAGTGCGTGCGGGTCAGGCCCAGCGCCTGCGCGGTGGCGTTCATCTTGGCGACGAAAGCCGGGATGCCAGGGCCGTAGGCCGACGCCAGCGTGTAGGCGGCGTCGCTGCCCGAGGGCAGCAGCAGCCCCGCCAGGAGCTGATTAGCGGTGAGCGTGTCCCCCGGGTGCAGGCCCGCGGTGCTCGCGTCGTTGTCGGCTACGTAGTCCACCACGGCCGACGGGACGGTGATCGGGCGGTCGAGGTCGCCCGCGTCGAGCACCACGACGGCCGTCATCACCTTGGTGATGCTGCCGATCGGGCGTTCGGCGTTCAGGTTGCGGCTCCACAGCACCCTGCCGCTGGACGCGTCCGCGACGGCGGCGGCCTCGGCCTGCACGTCGCTGGGGCCGGTGGTGGTCGTGCCCGCGCCCTGCCGGGCGACGCTCGCTGCCGACGAGGGCGCGGTCACCGTTAGCGCCGCGCAGACGACCACGATCGCCGCGCCGGCGATGCCGGCCGCACGAGCCGCACGCCGCTGGACACGCGCCGTCACGGGCACCCCCGCGGCCAGGCGAGGACCGGGCCGCGGACCCGGAGCGTGACGGGCGATCCCGGCGGCAGGGCAGGGCCGCCGACGACCCGGACGGTGACCTGCTGGCCCGCGGCGTCGTCGTCGGGCTGGACGTTGAGGACGGCGTCGTGGCCGTGGTAGCGGTACGCCGTGACCCGGCCGGGCACGCCGTCCTGGCCGGGCTCGAGCTCGATCTGCTCGGGCCTGATCAGGACCATGACCTGGCCTGCCGGGACGAGCGCGGCGCCGTCCAGCGGCAGGAGGCCGAGCCGGGTCTTCACCACTCCCCCGCTGAGCACCCCCTCGAGCAGGTTCGCGTCCCCGATGAAGGAGGCCAGGTCCGCGTCGGCGGGCCGGGCGTAAAGCTCCTCGGGCGAGCCGTACTGCGCGATCTTCCCGTCGCGCAGCGCCGCGACCCGGTCGGCGGTGGACAGGGCCTCGTCCTGGTCGTGGGTCACCAGGATGGCGGTGGTCCCGGCGCGGCGGAAGATCTCCTGGACGTCCGCGCGGACGCTGGCCCGCAGGTGGGCGTCCAGCGACGCGAACGGCTCGTCGAGCAGAACCACCGCCGGCTCGATGGCCAGCGCCCTGGCCAGCGCGACCCGCTGCTGCTGCCCGCCGGACAGCTGGTGGGGGTACCGCTGGCCGAGCCCGCCCAGGCCCACCATTTCCAGCAGGCTCTCGGCCCTGCCGCCGCCCCGGCGTTGCCTGGCGGGCAGGCCGAAACCGACGTTGGCCTGCACCGTCAGGTGCGGGAACAGGCTGCCTTCCTGCGGGACGTAGCCGATGCGGCGCCGTTCCGGCGCGACGTGGACCCCGGGGCCGTCGACGACGGTGTGGCCGATCCTGATCGTGCCGGCGTCCGCGCGCTCGAAGCCGGCCATCAGCCGCAGCAGCGTGGTCTTGCCGCTCCCGGACGGGCCGAGGATCGCGGTCAGGGATCCGGCGGGCACCTCGAGGTCCACGCCGGCCAGGACCTGATGGGCGCCGAAGGCCTTGTACAGGCCGGTTACCTCGACGTCGCGCATGTCCTCATCCTGGTGCCTGGGCGGTGCGGTTGAAAAACCGGCCAAGGACAATGCTAGGCACAGCCGCGACGATGATCATCACCAGCGCGAACGGGGCGGCCTGGCTGTAGGAGAGGTTGGTTTCGTAGGCCCAGAACTGCGTGGCCAGGGTCTGCGTGCCGGTCGGGATCAGCAGCAGCGTGGCCGTGAGCTCGGTGACCGCGGACAGGAACACCAGGCAGAACGCGGCGACCAGGCCCGGCCCGGCGAGCCTGAGGGTGACCCGGCCCAGCACGGCCAGCCTGCGCTGGCCCAGCGACCTGGCGACCTCGTCGAGGCTGACCGGCGCCCTGGCCAGCGACGCCTTGACGCCGACCAGCGCCAGCGGGAAGAACATGATGGCGTAGCAGGCGATGAGCAGCATCGACGTCCCGTACCCGAATCCGGCCGCGTAACGCTCGGTGAAATAGGACAGCGCGAAGGCGATGACCACTCCCGGCATGCCCAGGACGAGGTAGGTGCTGCGCTCGAGGAGGCGCCGCATCCGCCCGCTGTGCCGGATGGCCAGCATGGCTACCGGGAACGCCATGACGGTGGCCAGGGCCGCCGCGGCCCCGCTGTAGGCGGCGGTGTGCCCGGCGGCATCCAGCAGCGAGACGTTGGCCCCGCCGGACAGCACGGGGGGCAGGCCGTCCACGATCCAGTAGATGGCCGCCCCGACCGGGACGCCGAGCGCGAGCAGGACCAGCGCGATGAACAGGGCCAGGACGGGCCAGCGCGCCCGCCCGAGTTGCTGGGGCGGGGTGACGCGCTGGGTCAGCGGGCCCGACCTGGCGACCCGGCCCCGGCTGCGGACCAGGCCGTCGGCGGCCAGGACGAGCATGCTGAGCAGGACCAGCACCAGGGAGAGCGCGCAGGAAGCGGCAAAGCTGTAGGAGTTGAGCTCGTTGAAGATCTCCGTGGTGAAGGTCTGGTACCCGAGGATCTCGAACGCCCCGTACTCGGCCAGCAGGACGAGCGCCACCAGCAGGCAGCCGCCCGCGATGGCGCCCTTGGCCTGGCCGAGCGTGATCCGGACGAAGGTGCGGACCCGGCCCGAGCCCAAGGCCCTGGCCACCTCCTCCTGGCCGGGATCGGCGCTGCGCAGGCTCGCCGCCACCGGCAGGTACACCAGCGGGTAGACGGCCAGGGTCATCACGATGAACGCTCCGGGGAACCCCTGCGCCCAGGTCCACAGGGAGTTCCACCCGAAACTGACCACGAAGTCGGGGATCGCCAGCGGCACTACCACGAGCACCGCCAGCGCCCGGCGGCCCGGCAGGTCGGTCCGCTCGACGCACCACGCGGCGAGGGTCCCGATCACCGCGCACGCCGCGGTGACCACGACGGTGAGCCGGACGGTGTTCCACAGCAGCGAGGCGGTCAGCGCCCGGAAGACCAGGTGCGCCACCGGCGAGGCTCCTGCGCCGCGGGCCTCGATCAGCAGGAAGACCAGCGGCAGTGCGAGGATCGCGGCCACCAGGTAGCTGACCGTCAGCAGGGCCACCGGGCGGCGGGCGCGCCGCGCGGAGGGGGTGGGTGGTGCGCTCCGGCGGTCGGCCAGCGTTCCGGTCGAGGCCATCAGCGGCGCTCGCCCGTCGGACGGCTCACAGCAGTCCCGCCTGGCGCAGCAGGTCGATGGCCGTCGATCCGTCGCCGAGGTCGGCGATCGTGATCGGGTTCGGCTGGAGCTGGTTAAACGGCGTCTCCGGGGCCGAGGTGGTCACTCCGGCGGCGAGCGGGTACTCGTAGCTCTGCTCGTTGCCCGCCGCGCGCGCGATGATGTCCTGGCCCTGCTCGCTGACCAGGAACGCGAGGAACTCCTGGGCCGCCGCCTGGTGCTTGCTCGACTTCAGCACCGCCGCGCCGGAGACGTCGAGCACGTAGCCAGGGTCGTGCGGAGCGAAGTAGGCGAGCTGCGAGTGCATCCCCGACGCGCCGATCTCCGCTTTCAGCCGGTACCAGTAGTACTGGTTGATGACGCCGAAGGCCACCTGGCCGCGGTTCACCTCATCGGCGATCGTCTCGTTGTCCGGGACGATGTGACCCGCCGCGTTGGCCTTGATACCGTCCAGCCAGCGCAGCGCCGCCGCCTGCCCGTAGGTCTTGATCACCGAGGTGACGATCGGCTGGAAGTCGGTCTCCCCCGCGGCGAAGGCGAGCTTGCCCTGGTACCGCGGATCGGCGAGCTGGAGCACGCTGGTCGGAAGCTGGCCCCTGGCGATCAGCGACGGGTTGTAGATGATCACGCTGACCCGCGCGGAGACCCCCACCCAGTCCCCCTGGGGTGAGCTGTACCTGGCCGGGACGCGCGACAGGGTGCCGGCGTCCACCGGTGAGAGCAGGCCCTTGTCCTGGAGGAACTCGAGCGCGGGCGAGTTCTCCGTGTAGATGACGTCCGCCGGGGAGTGCGAACCCTGGAGCGCGATCAGGTTCGCCAGGGTGTCCTCGTCGTCGTTGCGTACGTTGACGGTGATCCCGGTCTTCTGCTCGAACGCGGACACCAGCCCGTCGGTGGTCTGCTCATGCTGGCCGTTGTAGAGGGTAATCGAGGGCCCGGAGTTCGCCGACCCGCACCCGGCGACCAGGGCGCAACTCGCGAGCAGGACCAGGAGGATGAGGGCCGCGCACCTAGCCGGGCCGCCCAGGCTTGCTTTGTTGACCATCTCCCCTTACCCAGTGGTTATCCGCCGTACGACACGACTCGGGCCCCAGCAAGCTTAGCTTAGGCTAACCTAACAAGGCATGTCAGCCTTACCGCGGGATTGGCGGGTTGGGGGCCAGGTACTTGAAAACGGAAGCATGAGGTAGCGTCGGCAGGGTGGCTGCTGCGGGCGAGTTTGTACGGGATACCCGGTACCTGAACGACCGGATCACGGCGGACGGGAGAGACGGGACCCGCCCCGTCGAGGCCGGGCGGTACCGGCTGGTGGTCGCGCGGGCGTGCCCGTGGGCGAACCGCACGATGATCGTCAGGCGGCTGCTCGGGCTCGAGCCTGCGCTGTCCATGGGGATCTGCGGACCCGAGCACGACTGGCGGAGCTGGACGTTCGACCTCGACCCCGACGGGCTTGACCCGGTGCTGCGGGTGCACTGGCTGCGGGAAGCCTACGAGAAGGCGGTGCCGGGGTACGACCGCGGCGTGACCGTCCCGGCCATCGTGGACGTGCGCTCGGGGGCCGTGGTGACCGCGGACTACCGCGAGATCACCCTGGACATGGAGGCCGAGTGGACCGCGTACCAGCGGTCAGGCGCGCCCGACCTGTACCCGGAGCGGCGGCGCGATGAGATCGAGGAGGTCAGCGCCGGCGTCTACACCGACGTGAACAACGGGGTGTACCGGTGCGGGTTCGCCTCTACCCAGGCCGCGTACGAGGCGGCCTACACCACGCTGTTCGCCCGGCTCGACTGGCTGTCTGAGCGGCTCGCCCGGCGGCGTTACCTGGTCGGCGACACGATCACCGAGGCGGACGTCCGGCTGTGGCCGACGCTGGTCAGGTTCGACGCCGTCTACCACGGCCACTTCAAGTGCAACAGGAACAAGCTCGCCGAGATGCCGGTGCTGTGGGCGTACGCGCGGGACCTGTTCCAGACGCCGGGGTTCGGCGACACCATCGACTTCGAGCAGACCAAGCAGCACTACTACCGCGTGCACACCGGCCTGAACCCGTCGGGCATCGTCCCGGCCGGGCCGGACCCGAGCGGCTGGCTCACCCCGCACGGGCGCGAGGAACTAGGCGGCCGGCCGTTCGGCGACGGAACGCCGCCGGGCCCGCCGCTTGCCTCGGAGGCGGTGGCGACGGGCCCGGCTGCGCGAGCAGGCAGGGATTAACTACTCGCGCAGGCGGCGGGCAGCGACATGCGTACGACGCCGCTCCGCTGGGACGGTTGATCCTCGTAGTAGGCGTAGGCCTGGCCGCCGGTCACGGCGACGCTGCTGAAGTACTCGAGCGCGCCGTTGTCGGTGGGCAGGTTGGCGCTGGCCAGCACCTGGCCGGTGGACGGGTCAGCGCAGACCAGCGTCTGCCCGCCGCCGATCCAGATGTGGCCGCCGCTGTAGGCGGGAACCGAGGCCAGGCCGGCTCCGGCGCCCTGGCTGACCCGGGCCGCGCGGGACAGGTCCCCGTTCGGGGCGTACCAGACCCACTCGGACATCCCGATCCCGACCGTGCCCCACAGGCCGCCGGGGGTCGCGACCAGGTTTCCGCCGGCTCCGCCGATGTTCATGGTCGAGTCACCCGTCCGCTGGGCTCCGTTCACGGCGAACTTCACGACCCGGAACGAGCCGGATCCGACGTACAGCGTGCTCCCGTCGGGTGAGACCGCCACCGAGCTGGCCGAGGCCGAGTTCAGGAAGTACCGCTGGGTCACCTGGCCGGTAGACGGGTCCACCGCCACCACGGTGATGCCCGCGGCCACGAACAGGGTGCCGTCGGGTCCGGCGGCCAGCGCTCCCTCGACCGTGCTGGACACCGCGCCGAGCGCGGTCACCTGCCAGGACGCGACCTGGGCCAGCGTGCTCGCGTCGTAGCCGTGCAGCTCTATGACGCCTCCGGGCTGGTACGACACCACCCAGACCGTGTGGCCGTCGACGACCGGCGCGCCGGGGGCCGGCGATGCGACCGGGACGCTGGCGACGACCCCGGTGGCCGGGTCGATCCGGTCCAGGGATCCGGGCGCGATCGCGAACAGCGCGCCGTCGCCGGCGACCAGCGAGTCCTGGGTGAACGTCTGGTGGTCGATCAGCACGGCGCCGAACGGCCCGCCATGGATGGCGGATGGCTGCGTGGCCTGCCCCGACGAAACCGGCCCCGACGTCGCCGAGGACGACACGGTGGCCGAGGCCGGCGCCGATGTGCTGGTGGTCGGCCCGCCTCCGGACGCGACCGGCGGCGTGCTGTGGTGCGAGACCAGCGCCACGACACCCGCGCTCAGGCCGGCCACCACGAATACGGCCAGCGCGGCCAACGCCGGCACCAAGCCCCGGCCCCCGAAGCGCCGGCGGGGCTCGTAGTGCCTGCCCGGGGCGCGCCCGGCCTGGCTGGCCAGCCGGAACGCGACGTCCTCGACCGTCACGCGGCGCGGCGGCTCGGGAGTAATCCGGTGCAGCAGATCCGAGAGCTGCCGTTCCTCGGTGTTCACGACGCCACACCTCCGGTCATGAGCTCGTGCAGGCCGGGCGCGTCCCGCAGGCGGGCCAGGGCCTTGGCGGCGTGCGCCTTCACCGTGCCCACCGAGCAGCCCATCGCCTCGGCGGTCTGCGACTCGCTCTGGTCGGCGAAGTAGCGGAGCACGACGACCGCCCGCTGCCTGGCGGGCAGCCTGTCCAGCGCCGCGAGCAGCGCCTGGCGGGCGTCGATCTGGGCGAACGCGTCCCCGTAGGCCTGCATCTCGGGCAGGCGCCCGGTCGCGATCTCGCCGGTCCAGCGGCGCTGCCGCCAGCGCAAGAAGGTGTTCACCATGATCTTCCGTACGTACAGTTCCGGTGCGTCCTGCCGCCGCAGGGTGCCCCACCGCGGCCAGGCGGCCGCCAGCGCGGTCTGCACCAGGTCCTCGGCACTCGGCCAGTCGCCGGTCAGCAGCCAGCCGGAGCGCAGCAGCGCGCCGGATCTGGCCTGAACGAACTCGCGGAACCCATCGGGCTCATACGGACGACCCACCCCGGGCGACGTATACACCGATCCTCCGTTCCGGGCCTGCGGCCTCACGTGTATAGAGACGACGGCCGGGCCGAATGGTTTACTCCCGTAGCCGGCCGAGTGTCGCGTTCGCCCGCCGCTGCCGCGATTCGGCCCGGTACGACTGGCGCCTGGCTTCGGCGAGCCGCTCGCGGGCGTCGGCCAGCTCCGCTTCCAGCCGCCGGACCGTGTCCTCCAGCTGCTGTTCCGCCACGTTAGCCGTGTGCAGAGCCTCGTCCGCATCAACCACCGCTCGTTCGGCCAGATGGATTTTCTCGCGTCGGCGGCGCTCGGTCTCGGCAATGGCCTCAGCCGGGGCGGGTTTTTTGGTTTTGGCGGGCGCGGGGGCCGGGGCGGGCAGCGGCGCGTCCGGGTCGAGGCCGAAGCCGGCCCAGCGGGCGGCGCGGACGAGGGTGCCGAGACGGCCGGCCACCGCGGGGTCGGCGATCGCCGCGTCGAAGGTGGCGGCCACCTCCTCGCGCTGGCCCGCGGGCGGCGACGGGTGGCCGGCCAGGCTGAAGGCCTGCTGGGTGAGCTCGTCGACCAGCCGGGCGCGGGCGGCGGTCAGCTCCCTGATCTTCGGGGCGTCCAGGGGCGCGCGCAGCTGGGTGGCCAGGGCCGCAAGCGCGACGGTGACCTCCGGGTCGGCGCGGACCAAATGGTTCACGACCCAGGCCGACCGCGTCGGCTTGCGCAGGGCGGTGATCTGCTTGGCGACGTCTGGCTGGCCCGCCTCGCGCGCGGCGCCGGCGAGCTGGCCGCGGCGTGGCATGAAGTCGTCCGGGTCGGCGTCGTAAAGCTCCGCCGTGGCCTCCGCCAGCAGGTCGGTCATCTAGGCAGAATAGGCATCATGACTGGCATAGTGCCATCGGGAGCGGGACACCTGCTGGCTGATGACCAGGTACGGGATGGAGCCCGCCTGAATGTCGGGGGCCGGCGTAGGGTGGCGGTATGCCGCCTGCCGCTCCCGTCGAGGTCAGCCCGGAGGTCCTTGAGCAGTACCGCAGGGAACTGACTGGTTACTGCTATCGCATGCTCGGCTCGGGGTTCGAGGCCGACGACGCGGTGCAGGAGACCATGCTGCGCGCCTGGCGGGCGGCCGACGGGTTCGAGGGCCGGTCCAGCGTGCGGTCCTGGCTGTACCGGATCGCCACCAACATCTGCCTGGACATGCTGCGCGGCAGGCAGCGGCGGGCGATGCCGATGGACCTTGGGCCCGCCTCGCCGCCGGTCGAGCCGCTGCTGTCCGACTGGCACCCGGACGAGCTCTGGATGTCGCCGATCGCCGACGACCGGGTGGTGCCCGAGCACGGCGACCCGGCCGAGATCGCGGTGGCCCGCGACACGATCAGGCTGGCGTTCGTGACCGCGCTGCAGCACCTGCCGGCCAGGCAGCGGGCCACGCTGATCATGTGCGAGGTGCTGCGGATGCCCGCGGCCGAGGCCGCGCGGACGCTCGGCACGAGCGTGCCCGCGGTCAACAGCGCGCTGCAGCGGGCCCGGGCCACGCTGGCCGCGCTGCCGGAAGAGCAGCGCCCGGTGGCGGTCGAGGCGGAGCAGGCCGACCTGCTCGCGCGCTACGTGGACGCGTTCCAGCGTTACGACATTGACCAGCTTGTCGCGCTGCTGCACCAGGACGCGGTGATGTCGATGCCGCCGATCGGGATGTGGCTGCGCGGCGCGGAGAACATCCGCCAGTGGATGGGCCTGCCCGGGCCGAGCCAGTGCCGGGGCTCGATCCTGGTCCCCGCGGGGCAGGTCAACGGCGTCCGGTCGTGGGCGCAGTACAAGCCGGACCCGGCCGGGGGGTACTCGGCCTGGGCGCTGCTCGTGCACGAGGCGTCGGGCGGGCGGTTCACGCGGTGGACGTTCTTCCTGGAGACGGAGCGGCTCTACCCGGAGTTCGGGCTGGCGCTGCACCTGCCGTGATCTTGGCGGCATTATTTTCGGGCGATTCCTGGACCGCGGCGGCCAGGGTGGCGACGATTGACTCTCGTGAGCACTGATCCTTCTGGTGTGGGACAGCCGGGGTTCGTGGGCCGGCACGGCCTAGCCTCGGCGGAGCGGACCGCCGCTGCCGAGGAGGTCGCGGCCCGGATCGGCGAGCTCGGGCTGCGGACCGTACGGCTTGCCGTCGTCGACCAGCACGGGGTGCCGCGCGGCAAGATGCTCTCGCCCGCGGCGGCGATCGCGGCCATGTCCGACGGGCTCGACTTCTCCGGCGCCATCTACAGCCTGGATACCGGCAACCAGGTCTTCGTGCCCGCGTTCGCTGCCGGGGGTGGCTTCGGCATCGAGGAGTTCACCGGGTTCCCGGACGTGGTCCTGGTGCCCGACCCGGCCACGTTCCGGGTCCTGCCGTGGGCCGACCGGACGGGCTGGATGCTGTGCGACGTGTACTTCGGCACCGGGCAGCCGATGCCGCTTGATGGACGCGGGCTGCTCAGGCGGGTGCTCGGCTCGCTTAGTTCCGCGGGGTATGAGTTCCTGGCCGGGATCGAGGTCGAGTTCTACATCGTGGTGCTGGCGGGCGGGCCGCTGGCGCCGCAGGACGCGGGGTTCACCCCGCCACCGCCGGCGGTCAGCGTGTTCGAGCGGGGGTACCAGTACCTGTCTGAGGTGCGGCTGGATTCGATGGGGCCCGTTTTGGAGTCGGTCCGCGACGCGCTGGACGGGGTCGGGCTGCTGCCGCGGTCGATGGAGGACGAGTGGGGACCTGGGCAGCTTGAGTTTTCTTTCAGCCCCATCTCTGGGCTGGCGGCCGCCGACGCGGCGGTGCTGTTCCGCTCGGCGGTCAAGCAGGTGTGCCAGCGGCGCGGGCTGCTGGCCACGTTCATGTGCCGGCCCGGGCTGCCGAACTTCTTCTCCTCCGGCTGGCACCTGCACCAGTCCCTGGTGGACCGGCAGGGCCGGTCGAACGCGTTCGCCTCTTCTTCCGCGGCGCTGTCGGATGCCGGGCGGCATTACGTGGCCGGGCTGCTCGAGCACACGGCGCCGATGGCGGTGTTCGCGGTGCCGACCGTCAACGGGTACAAGCGGTTCCGGCCGTACTCGTTCGCCCCGGACCGGGTGACCTGGGCGCTGGAGAACCGCGGCGCCCTGGTCCGGGTCCAGGGCGCGCCCGGCGACGCGAACAGCCACGTCGAGATGCGGCTCGGCGAGCCGGCCGCGAACCCTTACCTGTACATGGCGTCGAACATCGCGGCCGGGCTCGACGGCATCCGGCGCTCGCTGGAACCGCCGCCGCCCGTGTCGGCCGACCCGTACGCGGCTCAGGCGCCTTTGCTGCCCGCGTCGCTCGGCGAGGCGGTGGAGGCGCTTGATGCGGACCAGTTCTACCGGTCGGTGTTCGGCGCGACGCTGGTCGACTACCTGGTGATGATGAAGCGGGCCGAGAACCGGCGGTACTCAGACGCGCTGGCGGCCGCGGCGGCGGAGTCTCCGGGCGGGCTGGCCCCGGACGTCAGCGAGGTCAGCGACTGGGAGATGCGGGAGTACTTCGAGTTCTTCTAACCGCCGATATCGACGCTGTACCAGGTGGTCGGGTCGGCGGGGACGGGCTGGAAGTCGTAGCGAAGGCCGCTGGGGCCCAGGGCGACCAGGCTGACCGACGTCGTGCCGTACAGCCGGCCGTCGGGCAGCACGTGACGGACGACGATCGCGGCGGGGTCGGTGTCGGGCAGGTCGTCGCCGGCGGCCAGCGTGAGCCAGTCGCCCCAGGCGTCCTTGATCGTGGCGGCCGGGTCGGCGCCGGGGCGGTGCGCGGCGAACTTGGGGCCGAAGTGCACGGCCTTGGCGTCTTCGTGCGCGGACGGGAAGGTGTGACCGGCGTTGGTGATGACATGGGTGGCCGGTTCGAGGTCCTCAAGGGCGGTATGGGCGCCGTCCCAGCTCAGCATCACCGCCGATTCCTGGTCGGCGCACAGCAGGAAGAACGGGTCGTAGTGGGCCAGGGTGTCGTGGTCGTCCTGGAGTTGCTTGAGGGCCGCCTCACCGTCGGCGGCGGCGCGGAGCGGGAGGTCGCCCCGTGATCGGCGGGCGGCGGGCGGGGCCTGCTGGCCGCGGGTGTTCAGGATGCAGGCGACGCGGCCGATGCCGGGATGGACGGCGAGCCAGGTGCCGCCGGCCTGCTCGTCGCGCCCGCCGATCAGCGGCGATCCCGGCCAGTGCCTGGCCGGCGGCTGCCACGGGCGGCCGGTGAACTCATCGCGGAAGCCGAGCAGGAGCAACGGCATCGGTCCCGCGGGGGCGAGGCTGAGCACGACGGTGCACACGCACCGACCTTAACTCGGGTTGCCATGACTTCGGGAACGGTGGAACGCTGCCAGTGATGGAGATCACGCTGGTCAAGGCGGCCGGGCCGGGCGAGGCGGACCGTGCCTACCTGTCGGCTGACGGGGATACCCGGCGCGGGCCGGTGCATGTCGTCCACGACCTTCCCCATCTTGTGGTCGAGTCCGTGTTCGGGATCGACGACGGGCTGTGGGGCGAACTTGCGGCCGGAGCGCACGCTGGTGCCGGGCGGGCGGCCGCGGCTCGCGACGCTAGACGCCACAAGCAGGGGCGGATCGTCTCCGGGGCCGCCGACGGCGCCCCGACCGGCGAATGGCTCTCCGCCGGGCACCGGCTGGCCAAGACGATCACGAACTGCGTGACCAACCGCTGGGGTGACGGCCCGGATACGCCGGGCGGAGTCAGGGAGCGGGCGGCCCGGTTTTGCAGCCCGGCCCTGGCTGACCTGGTCGCGGGGGTGGACGACGAGACGATCGCCGTGGCTATCCGCGGCGTCCGCGACCTGGAGCGGCGGTGGATGGCGGTGCCGCCGGGCGGGAAGCTCAGCCTGTCCTGGCCGCTGGGGCCCGACTTCTTCGCCGGGGCCGGGGCGTGAGCGCGGAATTGCCCGCCGTGGCCAGGGCCCGGATCGCGGAGATGCGGTCCAGCGGCACGTGGGGATCCGCGCTGACCTCGGGCGAGTTCGCTGCCATCCGCGGCGCGGGGTTCGAGCCGGTGGGGCAGGTGTTCGGCGCGGCGGTGGTCGCCGCCGGGGCCGCCAGCGGCTACGGCTGTCCGGGGGCGTCGGGTTCCGCCGTGACGTCGGCGGGTTCCGGGTCGTTCGGCCCGCTGGTGGAGGCGATGTACCAGGCGCGGGACCTGGCCATCTCGCGGATGAGCGCCGAGTGCGCCGAGCTTGGCGGGCACGGGGTGGTGGGCGTTCGGTTGTCCAGGGGGTCGTTCCTGCTCGGCGGCGTGGAGTTCACGGCGATCGGGACCGCGGTGCGGGCGCCGGGCGTTGCGTTCGGGCGGGGGATGCCCTTTAGCTCTGACGTGTCCGGGCAGGCTTTCGTGAAGCTGATCACGGCGGGCTGGGTGCCCGCGGGGCTGGCGCTCGGTGTGTCGATCGGGTTGCGTCACGACGACCGCGTCACCGCCCGCCAGGCTCGCCGGATTTCGGGAAACGCCGAGGTCGCCGGCTGGACCGAGCTGGTCACCGAGTCGCGGCACGACGCCAGGCGGCAGCTGGAGGGCGACGTCAGGCGGCTCGGCGCCGAGGGCGTGGTGATTGCCGACATGGGCCTGCGGGTGAGCGAGCGGGACTGCCCGGTGCAGGTGGGCCGGCGCGATCACGTGGTGGAGGCGACCCTCATCGGCACGGCCGTGGCGCGGTTCTCCCGCGGTGAGGAGCGCCGGCCTGATCGGCTGGCGCTGGCCGTTATGTCGCTAGGCCGGTAGCGGCGTCAGGCGGGTGTGACAGGCTGGTGGCCGTGACTGATGACAACACCCGGGAGCCGGTGCCGGAACGGTGGAATGCTGTTGGGCCTGGCTCCGATATGTGGATGGACACGGCGCAGGACCCGAGGTTCGCGCCGGGCGCGGTAGTAGAGGGCGAACGGGCGACGCTGCTTGACTACCTGCGCGGCTACCGGATGACGATGGAAATGAAGTGCGCGGACCTCGACGCGGACCAGCTCGCGCGCCGGTCCGTGCCGCCGTCGACGATGTCCCTGCTCGGCCTGGTCCGCCACATGGCCGACGTGGAACGCAACTGGTTCCGGCGGGTAATGGCGCAGGCCGACGCGCCACCCCTGTACTGGTCCGAGGAGGTATCCGACGCTGACTGGCTCGGCGCGGTAGCCGACCCGGCGGTGGTGGACGACGCCTGGCGGGCGTGGCGCGGCGAGGTTGCCTTCGCGGAGAAGTTCGTCGGTGAATCGGAGGACCTTGGCATCAGGGGCACCATGCGGGACGGCACGACCGTCGCGCTGCGTGAGGTGCTGGTCCACATGATCGAGGAGTACGCCCGTCACTGTGGCCACGCCGATCTGCTACGGGAACGGATCGACGGCCGCGTCGGCCAGTGACGATCTCTTCGTGCCCGGCCGGTGAGCGGCTAGGCGGGCGGGGCTGGGCGGCGGTTTCTTCGGCGGCCCGCGTACTGGATGCGCGTGGCCTGGATCAGCCCGGCGTCGATGGCGGCTTGCTCGTCGGCTTCGCTGGTGCCGGCCAGGTCGGTGAAAAAGTAGGGCCCGTAGGTGACGTGCTGCGAGTCGAACCGGGCGTCCAGTTCGGTCAGGATGTCGTGCCCGGCGTGGATTCCCTCGGCTTCGGCCCAGGATCGCAGGTAGTCATCCCAGGAGCGGCCCGACTGCTGCCAGTCTGCTTGCCGCTGGTGCAGCCAGCCGTGGTCGTGGTTGTGGTCGTGCTCCGGCTCGTGCTCTTGCTTGGCCGGGGTGACGTGCTCGGGCCGGGGCAGCCGGGCAAAGCACCAGCGGGCGGTCGCCTCGTCGAAGCGCTCCTGCGCCCATTCCACGATCAGCACCAAGCCGCCGGGAGCCAGCATGGCGTTTACCAGGTCCAGCACTTTACCCACGTCGGCGACGTGGTGTAGGGACGCAGACGCTACGACGGCGTCGACTGGGCCGGGCACCTCGGAGCGCTCGAACTCGATGCGGCGGTACGAGGGTTCGTCCGGCGCCTCGGGATCGACCCCGGTCGCCTGGTAGCCCGCCGACTCCAGCATCGGGACAAACCCGCCCAGCGGTCCGCAGCCGATCTCGACCACGCGGGCCGGTGCCACCGGGATACGGGCGCTTACGAACGGCCAGTTCGCGTCCAGCCAGCGCTCATTCGGTGTCACGCTGACCGAGCCTACGCCGGGGTCTGGCCCCGGTCGATACGGCGGTCACGATACGTGCCCTCGGCTAGGGTGATGAGATGGCTGAGACCCAGCGACAGCCCGTGCCGCGCAACGATTCTGGCGAACTGGATACGGCACTGGCGTTTCTCAACTTCAATCGAGAATCTGTGCTGAAGAAGGCCGATGGGCTCGACGACAAGCAGTTGCGCCGCAGGCTCGTCCCGACCGGCACGAATCTGCTCGGCCTGATGCGGCATCTCGCCGGGGCCGAACGCTATTGGTTCGGCCTCCACCTCACCGGGGTCAAGCCTGCGGGGGGCTACAAGTTCGGGATGCGGGTTCCCGCGCGGACTACCGCCGAGGAGGTGATCAGCGACTACCGTTCGGCGATCGCTGAAAGCAACGCGGCGATCATCGCGGCCGGTGACCCGCAGACGCTCCTGGTCAAGCGGATCGATGGCCAGCGGCTGACGCTGCGGTGGCTCCTGGCTCATATGACCAGCGAGACCGCGCGGCACGCCGGTCACGCCGACATCCTCCGTGAGCAGATCGACGGGGCGACCGGCCGTTAGCCAGCGCTAGGCGGCAGCAGGCCGTCGGTCGCGACCCGGTAGTAGAGCTTGGATTGATGGACGGGAACTCCAGTCCCGCATAGAACCGGCGGGCAGCGGTGTTCTCGGTGTCTGTGGTCCATTCAACTCGGCTGCAATCGTGGCGGATCGCGATCTCGTATACGTGCTGCATGAGCAGTTTGCCTACGCCGCTCCCGCGAGGCAAACCCTATTAGGTCACCGTCATCCCACGCCAGAATGGTCATTGCATACGGGGTGGCGCCGAAAAGGGCCTCGCCGACCTGCTCAATGCGAACCTCTGGCGGCTCAATTTCGGTCTCGGCGTAAAAGCGGTCCCTTTCCTCTGCCAGCCTTACGATTGCTTCGACGTCGCCTGGCTCGGCAGGCTTGACGGTGATCATTACGGCTAGGCCTCGGGATCGTAGTAGTGGGCGTACTGCCACAAGCCCCGGGACACGAGCGCGTCGTCGGGTAGCGGGCCGAACCGGGCGGGCGAGAGCGCCGTCAGGCCTTCGGGCGCGTCACCGGTCGTGATCCAGGTGGCCAGGGCCTCGCCGATCGCCAGGGAAGAGGAGAACCCGGAGCCGTTGCACCCGCTGGCCACCCAGAGGCCAGGCAGGTCCGGGACCGGGCCGGTGACGAAGCGGCCGTCCGGGCTCATCGTGAAGAGCCCGCCGCGGTGTTCGGCGACCGGGGCGGTCGTGGCCAGCGGGACCTCCGCGGCGACCTGGGCCGCCAACTGGAGCAGGACGCCGAGGTCCAGCGGCAGGTCATCGGTGGAGAACGAGGGTGGCCGGTGCCGCGGGTCGACGGGCAGCGGCTCGGACTCAAACCCGCCGACCATGAGCCCGCCGCGGGCCGGGCGCAGGTACACGGCGGCATCGACCACCCGGATGATCGGGTCGGCCGGATCGACCTCGGTCGTGGGCGCGGTGATCAGCAACTGGTGGCGGACCGGGGCGAGCGGCACCTCCGCCCCGGCCAGGCCGGCCACCTGGCGGACCCAGCCGCCGGCCGCGTCCACGACCACGGGTGCCGTGATCGACCGGCGTTCGGTCTCTACTCCGGTCGCGCGGCCGTCCGTCACGGTAATCCCGATGACCGGCTCGTTCTCGAGCACGACCGCTGCGTGCTGCTGGCAGGCGGCGAGGTAGGCCTCGATGAGGCTGGCCGGTTCCTCGATGTAGACGTCCTCCGGGCACGAGAGAGCGAAGTAATCGTTGGCGGGCTGGTAGTAGCCAAGGCGTTCGGCGAGCTCGGCCGGGGTCGCCTCGCGGACGTCGACGCCCCAGCGTCGTGATTGGTCCAGTTCCCGGTGCAGGAAGTCGCGGTGCTGATCGGTGCGGGCGATCAGGAAGCTCTCCGGGCGGGTCACCTCCAGCGGCGCTCCCGCCCAGTCGGCGAAGGTACTCGCTCTGGTGATGCTGCGCCGCGCGAGCCTGGTGCGCAGCTCGTCCGCCTGGACCGACTTGAACAGGCCCGCGGCACGCCCGGAGGCCTGCGATCCGGCCGTGTGGCGTTCTACCACCGCCACCGACCGGCCCGCCAGCGCGCAGTGCAGGGCGGTGCTCAGGCCCAGCGCACCGGCCCCGATTACTACTACGTCGGCGTCCACCGGACCATTGTGCCGCTGTGCGTCGAAGCGATCATGACCCTGCTGGCCGGACAGGCTCGGGCCGGGACATCACCAGGGGCTGCGGCCGGACGAGGCGGGCCGCAGCGTGCTCAAATGGGATAGCGGGTGGGCTCGGTTTCGTACTGCCGACCCGAGGGGGTCGTCCACCGGAGGACGGCCGGGGTGACCTGTTCCACCTTCCACCTCGGGTCCTGTTTGATCCGGTGCTCGGTCCGGCACTTCGGAGAGCCGTTGCACTCGCAGGTCCTGCCGCCGGCCTCGTACGGTGTGTTGTGCTCGAAATCCGCGCGGCTCGATGGTCTGCGGCAGGTCGGCCCGGTACACGTGGCGTGGCGGATCTCGGTGAGGTGGCGCAGCAACGAACCTGGATCGTGGCCGGACGCCTCGAATCTGTGGTCACAGGTATCGACGGCGATCGGATGCAGGGCAACGATCAGGCCCCGCGTCCCGGGCGGTCCGGTGGTCAGCCGCCACGTCCCGTAACCGCCCGGCGGGCCGGGCTCCCCCGAGGCGGTGAAGGTGAACCCTGGCGGGTCAGGACCGTCTGGTGCACTGTGTTGCTGGCGTGCTGTCTGGGACGATCTGGGTTCGGGGCGGGCGCAGCCATGGCCGATCGCGTGTCCCTGATCGTCGGTCACGGTTACGCACCAGGTAGTCCGGGGATTCCGGGCGGCCGCAGCGGCCAGGTCGCGGGCCAGGGCCGGGTCGATCGGGCCGACCGAACCGAGTTCCCCGGGCCGGTCGGCGAGGCCCAGCAAGTTGAGGAGCGGGATCGTCAGGTTGCCCTTGCCGACGAACCCGGGCGGGATCGCTCCGGCCAGCGGGCCGCCGGATGGCGGGGCGGGCGGCTGACCAGGACCGCCAGAACCGGACCCGCCCGGATCTGACCCGCGCGGATCTGACCCGCCCGGATCTGACCCGCCCGGACCAGGACCGCCCGGATCTGACCCGCCCGGACCAGGACCGTCCGGACCAGGACCGTCCGGACGCTGATTGTTGGGACCTGAACCGTCCCGATCGGCCGGGGTGGCGTCGTGGCCGACTGGAGGCCGGGAGTCCAGGCCCAGGAGCAGGTCGAGGTACGCTCGCGCCCGCAGTTGGTCCATCGTCCCGTCAAGGCCGGCCTTGCGTAGCTGCTGGGCCCACCAGTTGACCCGCTGATCGGCGGCCAGGACATCGGCGGGGGGCAGGTCCCGGCCGGCCAGCGCGGCGTTCCCCGAGCGTTCGGCCCAGCGCTCGACCCGAGCGTCCTCCGCTGCCTCCTCCCGGCGCTTCTTCGCCTTGTCCGGGGCGACCTCCATCACGGCCCGGTTGATCGCGGCGCGCAGCGCGCCCGGGGTCAGCCGCCCAGCCCGGTCCAGGACCATGGCTTCGGCCGCCCGCGCCTCGGCGACGTCCAGGGCCGCCGTGGCGCCGACAATGATGCTGGCCTTGTAGTCGTCGATGATCCCGTTACACAGCGCCGCCTTGGTCCCTGGCAGGGCCTCGAGTGCGTATGCCATCCCGATTGCGCCTTCCGCCTGGTTCCGGGACCACGCCATGGCGTGGGACAGCTCGGTCGGCAGGAACTCATCCCAGACCCGCGGCAGCCGCCCCGGTCCTTCCAGCGGCCAGCCCGGCTCCGCGCGCCGGCGTATCAGCTCGGCGATCAGCGTGTACGCGCGGGCGGCGACGTGCGCGCCGACTCGCTGCCAGGCACAGATCAGTCCCACCAGCTCGTCGTCGCTAACGTCGGCGTAGCTGTCGCCGTCCCCGGCCGCGGCGTCGGCGAGCGCGGCCAGGGCCGCGCACCCGGGTGCGGTATCCAGCGCCTGCCCGCTGGCGAAGGAGCCGGCCGGGCCGGCGTACTCGCCAGGGAAGGACTGCGCCGAGCCGGGCTGGCCTGGTCCGCGTCGACCTCGGCCGCCGGCCAGCGCTCCGGCAGCACCCGCCCCGGCGGCGCGCTCGGCCGCGTCCGCCTCCTCGGCGGCTATCTCGGCGCACTCGGCGGCGATCGCGTCCAGATCGATCTCGCCTGGTAGCGGCGGATCGTCCGGGTCCGGGTACATCTCCGGGTCGGGCGGCTCGCCCTCCGATTCCAGCCGGTCCAGCCAGGCCTGAATGTCCTCCTCGGCAGGCTCCGGCTGGGAAGGGAGCCGATGCCAGCCTGCTCCCGGGTCCGGCCAGTGATCCTCCGGCCACGGGTTAGCCGGGCCGCCGGGCGGGTCCTCCCCTCGCCCAGGATCCCGGGGAACCGGTCCTGCTGCCACGCACCACCTCCAGTTCGAATTTAAGGATCTTCATAAAGGCCGAAGGCCTCTATGAAACAGAGTAGCGAGTGTTACCGACATTTTTCGTGTTCACGCGGCGTGTTTCGAATAAAAAACTAAAGTTACCAAAGTTGTCTGCGCCGGGTCAGGGGCGCTTGGGACGGGCGGGGTCTGAGCGGCCGGGCGGTCCCGTGCGCCGCTAGGCAGCAGGGATAACCGGCGCTTATGGTGGCCCGGTGGGGGGTGTCCACGGCGAGGCCGCCGCGCTGATGGTCGGGCGTGACCGCGAGCTGGTACGGGTCACGCGGTTGCTGGACGACGCCGTGGCGGGGCGCGGGCGCCTGGTGCTGTGCACAGGCGAGGCGGGGATCGGGAAGACCCGGCTAGCGGAGGAGGTCGCCGCGCTGGCCGCGGCGAGGGGCGTGCCGGTGGTGTGGGCCCGGGCGGCGGACCGGGGCAGCTCGCCGCCGTACGGCCTGTGGCGGATGGTACTGGATGACCCCGCCGTCCGGGCAGTCGGTTCGCGTTGTTCGCCAGGGTCCGGAGGCGGCTGGCGGAGGCGGCGCGGGCGGGCGGGCGGGCGGGCTCGTGCTGGTGCTCGACGATCTGCAGTGGGCCGACGAGGCGTCGGCGGCTCTGCTCACCGACATCGTGCGACAGCTGCGGGGAACGCCGATCCTCGTGCTCGCGACGTACCGGGATCCGGCGTCGCCCGGCGAGGTGAGCTCCGGGCTGCTGCAGGGGCTGCTGGTGGACGCCAACACCGAGCGGGTAGATCTGCGCGGCCTGACCGCCGCCGCGGTCGGGCACATGCTGCTCGCCGCCGGGCTGCCGGCGTCGGCCGAGGCGGCCGACGAGGTCCACTCGAAAACGGGAGGCAATCCGTTCCTGGTCCGCGAGCTGGCCCTCATGCTCCTCGAGGAGCGCCGGGGCGGGCCGGGATCGGTGCCGGGGCGGGTGGTCGAGGCGACGGCCTACCGGATCGCGCAGCTGTCAGATTCCGCCCGGGAGTTGCTCCAGGCGGCCGCGGTGGCAGGCAACCGCTTCTCGGTGGGCGTGGTGGCCAAGATGCTGGACGTGCCCGTACTCAGCCTGCTCGGCCCGCTGGACGAGGGCCGGGCGGCTGGGTTCCTCGTGGCCGGTGACCGCCGCGGCGATCACCGGTTCTCGCACGCGCTGGTCGGTGCGGCGGTGATCGCCCGGCTGAGCGCCGCGGAGCAGCGGCGCCTGCACGCCGTGGCGGCGGACGCGGTCGAGGCGCTGTACGAGGGGCAGGTGCGGCTGCACCTGGCCGAGGTGGCCCGGCACCGGGTCGAGGCGTCGCTGCCCGGCGACCGGGCGCGGGCGGTGGCGGCGTGCGGGGCGGCCGCCGACGTGGCGGCGGAGTCGCTGGCCTTCGAGGAGGCCGTGCGCCTGTAACCGGCTGGCGCTGTCGGTCGGCGAGGGTGAGCTCAGCGAGGATGACCGATCCCGGCTCGAGCTGGCCCTGGCCACGGAACTGCACCGTAGCGGCGACCTGCCCGGGGCGCAGCAGACGGCGGTCCAGGTCGGCCGGCGGGCGGAAGCCCGGCGTGACCGGCTCTGGCTCGCCCGCACGGCGCTAGTGAGCGAGGCTACCGGCGTACCGGAATGGGACGGTGAGATCTGCCGCTTCTGCGAGCAAGCCCTGGCCGGGGACGATATCCCTGCTGACCTGCGGGCCCGGGTGTCCGCCAGGTACGCGCAGGCCCTGACCTACCGTGGCGAGAACGACCGGGCCGAACAGGTCAGCCGGGACGCGCTGGCCGTCGCCGACGCGGCAGGCGACCCGGTCGCCCTCGTGGACGCGCTCCAGGCCCGCCAGCTGGGCCTGCTCTTCCCCCGAGGGCCTAGCCGAGCGGGCCGTGCTGGCCGGACGGATGCTTGAGGTGGCCGACCACCTCGGCAGCGCCTGGGCCGAGATGTGGGGCCGGCTCTGGCGGATCGATATCCTGTTCGAGACCGGCCAACTTCGGGAAGTCCAGGGTGAGCTCGCGGACCTTGGCTCCTTCCTGGAACGGCTCAGCGGTCCGGTCGGGCAATTCCATCACCTGGAAGGCTGGCCACGCTTTGCCTGGCGACCGGGCGCTTCGCCGAGGCGGCGCGGCTGGCCCGCGAGGGGTTCAAGGTGCTCAACGACATGGGGCACCCGGCCGCGATCGGTGCTCTCGCCGTGGTCCTGTACCAGTCGACACTGCACGTCGGCCTGGAGCGATCAGGCCTGGCCGAGGCGTTCGACCTCGCCCCGGCGCTCATGCTGCCGGAAGCGGTAGACACCACCCGCGGCACCGCCACCGTGTTCCCCGCGCTCACCGTCGCGCTGATCCGCCTCCTCCAGGGCGACCGGGCCGGCGCCGAAGCCGCCTACGCGCTGGCGGGTCCTGTCGCGTCGTGGACGCCCATGGCCGCGATGCGCATGGCTTGCTGGGGCCACGGGCTGGTGCTCGCCATCGGCTTGCAGCGGACGGAGGACATCGATTACTTCCTGGGCCGGTTCGAGCCATTCCGCGGTCAGCACGCCGCGAACGGCCGCCGCGCTGGTCCGCCGCCAGGCACCGGGCGACCTGGACCGAGCGCGGGCCGCGCTGGACGCCGCAGCTGGTGAGGCCGAACGGCTCGGCATGGTCCCGTTCACCGAGCGGATCGGGCGGCTACGGACCGGGCTGCCGGCCGCAGCCGCGGCCGGGTCGCCGCTCAGCCCCCCGCGAGCTAGAGGTCGCCCGGCTGGTCGCGCGGGGGCTGACCAACAAACAGATCGGCGAGACCCTGTACGTCTCCGAACGCACGGCGGAGAACCCCCGTCCAGCACATCCTGACCAAGCTCGGGTTCAGCAACCGCAGCCAGATCGCCGCCTGGCTGGCTACGGATGCACCGGCCGGCCGGGCGGGAATGAGTAAGCGGCCGCGCGGCGGCTCACCCGACGCGCGCGCTCCGGCCAGCAACCAGTAAGCGGCCGCGCGGCGGCTCACCCGACGCGCGCGCTCCGGCCAGCAACCAGTAAGCGGCCGCGCGGCGGCTCACCCGACGCGCGCGCTCCGGCCAGCAATGAGTAGTCAGCTGAGTACTTCCCCGGATGGCCGGCCGCGCGCATTCCCGTAGCGTCGGTTGCCAGCGCAAATAGCGCGCAGATAAGGAAAGGCAGGACAGATCATGGCGTTCGTCCACTCCGCCAAGGTGAAGGGCGTCACCTTCGAGCGATACAGCGCGGTCACCGCCAAGCACAACCCGATCCAGGACCTCGATGGCCTGCTGGCCTGGGCGGCCGGCGCGGACGAGGACAGCCTCAACGTGGTGACCATCTGGCAGTCCCGGGCGCACCAGGAGCGGTTCGCGGCCGAGCAGCTCTTCCCCGCGTTCCAGGAGCTCGGCTTGGCCGAGGAAGTGATGGCCAACGGCGAGTTCACCACGTACGAGGTCGGCGAGCTCTACATCCGCTGAGCACAATCTGACCCGTCCCCGGCTGTCGGCACCAACGGCGGCCGGGGATCGTCGTGTGCGTGGCAATGCTCGACAACCGGGAGGGTGTCCTGCGTGTCTATCTGTACGACACCATCGCACGACGGAAACCTGAGGTGACCCGTGATGACGACCCGTTCGACCCTGCGCAAGGCCGCCGTCCTTGCGCTCGGCGGCATCGCCGTGATCGCCACCGCCGCCTGCGGCGCCGCGTCGGCCGCCACCGTGGCGCCGCAGCGGGCCGCGACCACGGTCTCCGTTCCCGTCGTCGTCAACTGCGGCATGAAGACCCAGACCCGCCCGGGTACGTTCACCCTGGCGTGCGCGGACGGGAACGTCTACCTCAGCGCGCTGAGCTGGAGCGCCTGGGGATCGTCTTCGGCGCTGGCCAGCGGCAACTACTCGTTCAACGACTGCACCCCGAACTGCCTGTCGGGCCATGGCCATACGCTCCCTGGGCTGATGGTGCTCTGGGGCGCCCAGGCGCTGCCAGGTCACTCCGGCGTGCGCTACTTCACCGAGATGACCGTCATCCTCACGGGCAACCGCAGCTACACCGCGGGCGGCAAGAAGTACACCGAGCCCCAGACCCAGACCGTTCCGCTGTCGCGGTACGGCGGCGCCTGACCTGCCCGTTTAAACGGGATCCGGACGCCGCAGGACCACGTTGACGATCTTGCCCGGCACGATGACCAGCCGGGCAACGTCGTCGCGCGGGTAACCGGGATGGCCGGCCAGCGCCTCGGCGATGGCCTGCTGCCCGGCTGAGGCCGGGACCTCGATCGTGAAGCGCACCTTGCCGTCGACCTGGACCGGGAGGATCACGCTGGCCTGCGCGGCCAGCGCCGGATCGGCCTGCGGGAACGGCTCGTAGGTCAGCGATGCTGGGTGCCCGAGGCGCTGCCACAGTTCCTCGGCGATGTGCGGGGCCAGCGGCGCCACCATGAGCACCAGCGGCTCGGCCAGCGCGCGCGGCACCGCGTCCATCCGGGAAGCGTGCGCGGTCAGTTCGATCAGGCGCGCGATCGCCGTGTTGAACCGCAGCGCGGCGAAGTCCTCGCGGACCGTGGTGATCGTCTGGTGCAGGAGCCGCGCGGTGGCTGGGTCCAGCGGCTCGGCGGCGGGCGGCCGCGTCTCCCCCGTGTTCTCGTCGACGATCAGCCGCCACAGGCGCTGCAGAAACCGGTGCACGCCCGCGATGTCGTCGGTGTGCCAGGCGCGGTCACCGTCCAGCGGGCCCATCGCCATCTCGTACAGCCGCAGCGTGTCGGCGCCGTAGGCGTCGTACATGTCGTCCGGGCTGACGCCGTTCTTCAGGCTCTTGCCCATCTTCCCGGCCCGCCGGGTGACCGGCTGCCCGTCGTACTCCCACCCGCCGGCGCGCCGCGTGACGGCGGCCGCGGGCACGTACATGCCGCGCGCGTCGGTGAACGCGTCGGCCAGGATGTAGCCCTGGTTGAACAGCCGACCGAACGGCTCGGGGGTGCTGGCCACGCCGGCGTCGTACAGCACCTTGTGGAAGAACCTGGCGTACAGCAGGTGCAGCACCGCGTGCTCGACGCCGCCGACGTACAGGTCGACGCCGATCGGCTCCATCCAGTACCGCTGCAGGGGCGGGTCCACCAGCGCCTTGTCGTTGAACGGGTCCAGGTAGCGCAGGTAGTACCAGCAGGAGCCCGCCCACTGCGGCATCACGTTGAGCTCGCGCCGGTAGCGCCTCGGGCCGTCGCCCAGGTCCAGCGTGACGTCCGCCCAGGGCGTCCCCCCGACGCGGGCGCGGGCCAGGGCGGGTACCGGGTCGCTGTCGTCGTCCTGCGGCACCGGCCGGAAGTCGGTCATGTCCGGCAGCGTGACCGGCAGCATCTCGTCCGGCAGCGCGATCGGCCGGGTCGGGTCGGCCTCGTCGTACACGATCGGGAACGGCTCGCCCCAGTAGCGCTGGCGGGAGAACAGCCAGTCCCGCAGGTGGTACGGTCCCCCGGGCGGCCCGATCCAGTTCCGCTGCAGGCGCTTGACGTTATCCGGCCAGTCCAGGCTGTCGAGGTCAGCCACTAGTCGTTCGGCATAAGAGGTAATGCGCAGCATCCATTGCCGCAGCGGCCTGCGGTAGACGGGGTAGTTGCCGACCGCGCTGCGACCCTCGTCGGTGACCTCCTCATCGGCCAGGACGGTGCCAAGACCTGGGCACCAGTTGACGATCTCCTCGGCCAGGTAGGCCAGCCGGTGGCCGTCGATGGTGTCGCGCTGCTCCCCGGCGGCCAGGTCAGCCCAAGGCCGGCCGTCCGGGGTCGGGCGCTGCCCCGATTCGAACTCGGCGACCAGCTCGGCGATCGGGCGGGCGCGGCCCAGCGGCCCCGCCGCCGGGTCGTACCAGCTGTTGAAGATGCGCAGGAAGATCCACTGGGTCCAGCGGTAGAAGGACGGGTCGCTGGTCAGGATCTCGCGCCTGCCGTCGTGCCCGAGGCCCAGGCGCCGCAGCTGCCGGCGCATGACGGCCGCGTTGTGCTGGACGGTGACCGCCGGGTGCTGGCCGGTGTCGATCGCGTACTGTTCGGCGGGCAGCCCGAAGGTGTCGAAGCCGAACGGGTGCAGCACGTGGTGACCGGTCATCCGCAGGTACCGGCCGAACACGTCGGTCCCGATGTAGCCCAGCGGGTGGCCGACGTGCAGCCCGATGCCGCTGGGGTAGGGGAAGAAGTCGAGCAGGTAGAACTTGGGGCGCCCGGCCACGCGGGCGAAGCCGTCGGACAGGGCGCCGACCGGGTCCGGGGAGTGAAACGTCCCCTCGCGTTCCCAGCGGTCCTGCCACCGTAGCTCGATCTCGTCCGCCAGCCGCGCGTCGTACCTGAACGGGGGCCTGCTCTCGTCCATCTGCCTCTCCTGCATTGTCTCGAATCTCAACCGGGACATGAAAAAGCCCCTCACGCGTGAGGGGCTGCCGCACTGACCGATCGCGTCAGTGCGGCGTGAGAAGGAGCAGGCGTGTCCCGGCCATGGCGGGAGTGTAACCCGTTGTCCGGGCGGCCCTCCAGCCCTTTCCAGGGCTAACCATCCGGATCGAACGGGTTGGAACGCTTTGTGGCCGAGATGTTACAAGACCTCCCATCTCAGGGGAAACATCACTGATAGCGTGCGGCGCGGAATTAACGGGCCTGGCCGGATGGTGCTCAATACGCACAATGTTCACCTGGTGCGCATCAGCAACGCGCGAGTAGACGGGGCAGGGCATGTACGGTCGGAGGTCAGGCGGCGCTGCGCGGCGGCCCGGGAGCAGGTCGGTATCAGTCCTGGTGGCGACGGCTGCGACGGCGGCCCTCATCATCGGCCAGCCCGCCGTCGCGGTCGCGGCTGACGCCGCGCCGACCGCAGGCGGTTCGGCGCAGATACCGCTGACGCCCGCGCTGGCCGCTCAGCTGTCTCAGCACGTGAACCAGCACGTGATCGTGATCATGAAGAGCCAGCCCGCCTCGGCCCAGGCGGGCAGCCAGGCGGCCGTCGCGAGTTCGGCGGAGATCGGCGCCGAGCAGGCGCCGCTGATGAGCGAACTGGCCCAGGTGCATGCCACGGACATCAAGCAATACCAGCTCACCAACTCGTTTGCGGCTACGGTCTCGGCGGGCGAGGAGACACTGCTGAGCGAGGATCCCTCCGTCGCGGAGGTGATCCCGGACGTCAGCATCCACGGAGTTGCGCTGGACCAGTCCGCGAGCGGCCCAGCAGCCGACCCGCCGGGTTCGCCGACGGCGCACGACATCCCCGGGGCCTGCGGCCTTTTCGGCCAGTCGCAGCTCACCCCGGAAGGGCTCGAGCTGACGCAGACCGCCTCGTCCAGTCCCCTGGCGCGGACCGCCCACTCGCTCGGCATCACCGGCGCCGGGGTCAAGGTGGCCTGGATCGCGGACGGCGTCGACCCAGCTAACGTGAACCTCACCCGGTCAGACGGCACGTCGGTATTCGCCGACTACCAGGACTTCACCGGCAACGGTACGGGTGCGCCGACCAACGGCAGCGTCGCGTTCCTCGACTCCAACGTGATCGCAGGCCAGGGCGCGCATGTCTACAACGTGGCCGACTTCTCCGCCCAGCCCGACCGGTCGGCCTGCAACATCCGGATCGAGGGCGTGGCCCCCGGGGCCAGCCTGGTCGGCCTGGATACGTTCAGCGAAGACCAGGCAGACCTGCTGGACAGCACCGAGTCCAGCTTCCTCCAGGCCATCAACTACGCGGTCGATACCGATCACGTCAACGTGCTCGACGAGTCGTTCGGCAACAACCCGTTCCCTGACGTCACGGCGCTGGACGCGGTCAAGGAGTTCAACGACGCGGCCGTCGCGGCGGGCGTGGTGGTCGTCGTCGCCAGCGGCGACGCGGGCGTGACCGACACCATCGACTCGCCGTCAAGCGACCCGAACGTCATCTCGGTTGGCGCCACGACGCAGTTCCAGATGTACGCCCAGACCAACGCCGACGCCGCCAGGTACTTCGCGTCGACGGGCTGGCTCAGTGACAACATCAGCTCGCCGAGCTCGGCCGGGTTCGACCAGGCCGACGGCACGATCAGCCTGGTAGCGCCCGGCGACCAGAGCTTCGCCTCCTGCGACGCCACCCACGATTACTCCGGGTGCGTCAACTTGCTCGGCCAGCCCTCGGATGTCGAGGCGAGCGGCGGCACCGACGAGTCCGCGGCGTTCGTGGCGGGTGCCGCGGCCCTGGTCATCCAGGCCTACAGGAAGACCCACGGCGGCGCCACCCCGGCGCCCGCCCTGGTCAAGCAGATCCTGCTCAGCACCGCCACCGACGTGGGCGCCCCGGCCGACGAGCAGGGCGCTGGCCTGCTGGACACCTACCAGGCCGTCGAGCTGGCGGAGTCTATCCACACCAGTGACGGCTCGCCGCGGCCGGTCGGCAGCACCCTGCTGCTGTCCACCAGCCAGCTGAACGCGGCCGGAGCCGCCGGCAGCAGCCAGAGCTGGCCGGTCACGATCTTGAACACGGGCGCGCTGCCCGAACTCGTGCAGCTGAGTGGCCGGGGGTTCGGCCCGGACCAGGGCGTGCAGACCGGCAGCGTCACGCTGAACGACGCCAGCAGCCCGACGTTCGACGACGCCTCGGGGAAGCTCAATAACTACGGCGTCTTCCATTTCACCGTACGGCCGGGGCAGGACCGGCTGGTCGCCTCGATCGCCTGGCCGGGCAATACGACCTACTGCCTGACGGAGGAGTGCAACGCGGGAGAGAATTCCGAGGTCCGGCTGATCCTGGTCGATCCGCTCGGCCGGTTCACCGCGGACTCGCTGCCGCAGGGGCCGGGGAACTACGGCAGCGCGGAGGTACAGTATCCGACCGCCGGAACGTGGACCGGTGTCATCTTCGGTGACGTCGCCAGCGACGGCGGGACGAACGGCACCGTCCCGTGGCAGGTGGCCACCCAGCAGTTCACCTCGTTCGCGTCGGTCTCGCCCCGCAGCGTGGTGCTGGCCGCGGGGCAGAGCCGGACCGTCACGGTCAGCGCCACCATCCCGTCCTCGCCCGGTGACACGGACGGGTCGATCGTGGTCAGCGCCGGCCTCGGCGGAACTACCACCATTCCCGTGACGCTGCGCAGCCTGGTGGACGTGGCCGCCGGCGGGACGTTCAGCGGTGTGCTCAGCGGCGGCAACGGGCGGATGCCCGGTGAGGGGCAGGCGGAGTACTACGAATTCGACGTGCCCAGCGGGGTCAAGAACATCACGGCCAACGTGACACTGGCCAACGACGCCGCCGACCCCGTCGGGGCCTACCTGATCAGCCCGGACGGCGACACGCTCGGCTACGGACAGAACAGCCTGAACGGCACGCAAGGCCTGTCGCTGACCGCCTACACCCTCAACCCGGTGGCCGGCACCTGGACTGTCATCGTGGACTTCGCCGAGCCGGCGGCCGGGAACGAGCTGTCCGATCCGTTCACAGGGAACATCCTGTTCAACGACGTCAGCGCGAGCGCCGCCGGGCTACCAGACGGCGCCGCCACGACGCTGCCGGCGCGCCAGCCGGTGACGATCCCGGTGTCGATCACGAACCACGGCGCCGCACCCGGGGAGTTCTTCATCGATCCCCGGCTCACCACGACGAAGGCGTACACGCTCGCCCCGATCCCGCCGTCGACGCTTACCGTGCCGCTGCCGAACAATGGCGCGTTCCCGACCGTGCTGGTCCCGTCGGAGACGTCGAACCTGTCGGTGTCTCAGACCTCGAGCCTGCCCGCCATGTTCGACTTCACCGCGCTCAACGGCGACCCGGACATTGCCAGCGCGAACATCGGCACCCAGTTGTGCTCCAACCCTGCGCGGGCGTCGTACAACCCGTCAGGCGGTACGGTGACGCCCGGCGAGTGGGTGGGCCGCCCCGCCGAGTGCGGGCCGTACCCGGCTCCCGCGCCGGCGGGCACGGCCACACTGGCGGTCAGCGCGCAGACCGAGGCGTTCGACCCGGCCGTGACCTCGCCTGCGGGCGACCTGTGGCTTGAGGCCATCGACCCGTCGGCGACGTTCACGCCGGTCACCGTTAACCCGGGCCAGACCGCCACGATCAACGTGACGATCACGCCGGACGCCGCATCCGGCACGGTGGTCAGCGGGAACCTGTACGTGGACGTCTATGAGAGCGGCGTTCCCCCGTACACCCAGTTGAGCGGTGATGAACTGGCCGCTATCCCGTACGAGTACACGGTCGGCGCCTAGCGGCTCCAGTCGATGACCACCTTGCTCGCCGCGTCGGGGTGGCGCTCCAGCCAGCCGCGGGCGAACGGGCACAGCGGCACCAGGGTCAGCCCGTCCCGCGCCGCCAGGTCGATCGCCGCGGTGACCAGCCTGCCGCCGATGCCCTGGCCCTCCTGCTGCACCGGGACCTCGGTATGGACCAGCACCAGGCGGTGGCCGCGGCGATGGTAGTCAAGTTCGGACAGCCACCCGTCCGAGCGGAACTCGAAGCGGGATTCGCCCGGGTTGTCGACGACCTCGGCCGAGTCGCTCACCTGGGTTCTCGGTCCTTTAGATGACGGCCAGGACGGCGCGGGTCCAGTCGCGGTACCCGTCTTCGCTGGGGTGGAAGCAGTCGGAGGCGAGTTTCCCGCTCCAGGGCGGCCCGAAGTTCGCGGAAATCTCGGCCACCGGCAGGCCCCGGGACGCGGCCACCTCATGCAGGGTCCGGTTGATGCGGGCCACGTAGGGCCGGGTCGACCGCCCGAACAGGCCCCCCCATCTCTCGGGCAGCGGCAGGTCGAGCACGACGGCCTGATCGGGGAGGGCCGCCAGCAGCGCGCGCATGTCGGAAAACAGCCTCCCCGGCGAGGCGAACAAGACGTCGTTGACGCCGATCCCGCAGGTCACGAGGTCAGCCGAAGCCGGAACTCGCGGCAGCTGGTCGTTCAGCACGTCGCGCATGAGCGCGCCGGAGGCGGACAGGTTGAGCACCTGCCACGGGAGTTCGCTCCGCTGCCTGAGCTCCTCGAGGACCTGGCCGACGTACCCGGACTCCGGGCCGGGCGCGCCGAGTCCCTGCGCCGTCGAATCGCCGAGCACGGCCCACAGCGGGCCGGGCCCGGGCGGCTGGCTGAGCACCCGCTCGTTGTGCATCCGCCAGTAGTCCGCGAAGGTGACGCAGTCCGCGCGCATCGCGGTGACCCCGTCGGCCCAGCGCCCGAACGGCCCGCCGCGCAGTCCGGAGAACTCCGCGGCCTGGGTCCGGGTCACGTACGTCCCCATGTTCGCGACGATCTCCACCGGCGACCGCCGCTCCCCCGACCCTGATCCCGATCCGCTGAGGGACAGGCTCCATGACGGGCGGGATGGCGTGAGCACCCGCTGCATGATCGCCCCCTTTGGATGATGGACGCGGGATAAACGACGCTAAACGAGTTCATTGACAGATGTCAACGCGCAGGTGTACTCCGGCGGCCCTCACCCGGGCGCCCGCCCGCACACCGTAAATTAACCGCTCTCCGGCCCGAACGGGCGGCGGGTTCCCGGCTACGCTGCTGACGCGTGGAGGTGTTCGCCGCGGGGGAACCCGAGCGCGTCTGGCACCGCTGGCGCTGGGGCGGGCGGGACTGGCTCGCCCTCGGCGGCGCCGTCAGCCTGGACCGCGCCGGGTCGACCTGGGCTTCGGTCCTGTCGAGGTGACCGGGCTGGACTGCGACGGCGCGGAGAGCGGCAACTGGGCCATCCTCGACGTGTGCCGCATGCGCTGGGTTTACGTGGCGGGCAGGCCGGTCGGCAACGCGGTGCGTGGCGTTGCCGGACTGCTCGGGGGGCCGGATGAGCTTGAGCGTTGATATCGTGCCTGGGTGTCGGCCGACTACGAGAAGATCCGCGACGAGAACATCGCGAGGTACGGCTGGGATACCGCCGTGCTGGATCTGCTCGGGCAGCTGTACAGCGAGCGCACGCACTTCCTGTTGGAGCTGATCCAGAACGCCGAGGACGCCGGCGCCACCGAGGTGGCCTTCGACCTGTTCGACGATCGCCTGGAACTGCGGCATGACGGCCGGCCCTTCACCGAGGCTGACGTCCGCGGCCTGTGCGGCGTCGCCAAGAGCGGGAAGTCGCTGACCGCGATCGGCCAGTTCGGCATCGGGTTCAAGTCGGTGTACGCGTACACGAAGACGCCGCGCGTCTACAGCGGGCACGAGCACTTCGGCATCGAGAGGTACGTGCGGCCGTTTGCCGTGGAGCCGCTTTCCGTGGCCGGGACCCTGTTCGTCTTCCCGTTTGATCTCGACACGGTGCCGCCTGCTGTCGCGCTGCCCGAGATATCCGCTGCGCTGAACGCGCTTGCGCCCAGGATCTTGCTGTTCCTCGAGCACATCGGGCGGCTGCGCGTCGGCGGGACGGGCGTGGCCTCCTCGGTCATCTCGCGCGCGACGGATCGCCTGAGCAGTTCGCCCCGGCACGTCGCACTGTCCGCGGATCGCGGGCGGCGGGGCGAGGAGTGGCTGGTCTGGGAGCGGCCGGTCGCGGGGCTCGGCCAGGGGCCGCAGCGGGTGGAGGTCGCGTTCAGGCTGGACCCGGCCACCGGGCGGATCGTCGGGTCTGAGCCGTCACCGCTGGCGGTCTTCTTCCCGACCGAGAAGGAAACCTTCCTCGGGTTCGTGATCCAGGGGCCGTACCGGACGACGCCGGCCCGCGACAACGTCCCCGAGCACGACCCGTCGAACCAGGCCCTGGTCCGCGAGACCGCCGCGCTGCTCGCCGACGTGCTGGTTGAATTGCGCGTGTCTGGCCTGCTCACGGTGGACGTGCTGGAGGCGCTGCCGATCGATCCGGCCCGGTTCCCGCCCGGTTCGATGTTCCGCCCGCTGTTCGACGCGGTGCGCTCGGCGATGGTCGGTCAGGAGCTCATCCCCGCTGCGCCCTTTGCGGCCGGCGGCTACCGTTCTGCCGAGGGCCTTCGGCTGGCGAGTGACCCGGGACTGCCTGGGCTGCTCGATCCGGAACGGCTCGGCCTGCTGTTCGGCGCGGGCCGGGACCTGTTCTTTGCGTCCGAGTTGATCACCCCGGCCGGGACGCCCGTGCTCTGGCGGTACCTCAGGGAGGAGATCGGCATCGGGGAGGTCACGCCCTTTGCCTTGGTCGCTAGCCTGAGCCGCGAGTTCCTCGAGGACGAGCCGGACGAGTGGATCACACGCCTGTATGCGTTCTTGTTCGACCGTCCCGCGCTGTGGCGGGCGGCGCCGTCTTCTGACGAAGAGCCGGGCCCGGCCCGGACCACGCCGGTGATCCGGCTCGAGGACGGCCGTCACGTCGAGCCGTTCGACCAGCGGGGCCGGCCGATGGTGTACCTGCCGGGGCCGGGGGCCAGCGGCTTTCCCACCGTGCGCCGTGACATCGCGGACTCCCCCGCGGCCCGGCCGTTCCTCGACGCGCTGCACCTGCCCGAACCGGACCTGGTGGCGGAAATCCTGGAGCTCATCCTGCCCAGGTACGACGGCCTGGATGTCTCCCAGCTTGACCTCGCCCAGCACGCCGCCGACCTGGACGGCATCATGCGCGCCCTGGACGAGGCGCCGCCCGGGCCGCTCCAGGAACTCCTCGAGCGGCTCCAGCGGACGGCCTTCCTGATCGGCGAGAACGCCGCCACGGGCGAGCAGCGCCTCATGCCGCCGGTCGCGCTGTACCAGCGAAGCAAGGACCTGGAGGTCTACTTCGAGGCGAACCCCGATGCGTGGTTCGCCGGCGACGGCTACGGGCCGTGGCTCGTCCAGCTCCGCGCGATGGGCGTCCGGCAGGCCGTCGAGGTGCGCGCCCGGACGCCGGATCCGCTCGGGCACGTCCTGATCGTCGCCAGCTTCGGGCGGAACGAACGCGGCCTCGACGGGTTCGACCCCGAGGCGGAGATCGACGGCCTGGACTTCGCGCTGCGCCATGCCGGGCACGCGCGCTCGGAATACGTGTGGAACGTGCTGCTCGCGCCCAACCGGCGCCTGGTGGCCGGGGCGGTCGAGCGGGCAGTCCTGCCGTCGTTCGGCGACTCCCAGGTGGAGACCGTCAGGTCGGCGATCGCGTTGACCGCGGAGTCCACGGCATGGCTGCCGGGACGGGACGGGTCCTTCCACCTCCCGGCCGAGCTCTCGCTCGATGACCTGCCGCCCACCTACGCGCGGGACGAGGGGCTGGCCCAGGCGCTCGGCATGCTCCAGCCCGTGGTGTCCGAGGCGGCCCGGCGGCTCGGCCTCCCGGTGGACGTCCTGTGGGGCCTGAGCGCTCACCCGGACCTCGTCGCGATCATCGAGCGCGAGCTCGCGGACCGGGCCGCGAATGCTCCCGAGTTATCGAGTACGGACCGGCCGAATGGGCAGGCCGCGGTCTTTCTCCGGCCTCCTGCGCAGCGGTACGCTGCCAGCAGGAGGCGTGATGGTTTATCTCAGTGGCCCGCGACGCGGGGGCGGCCGGACCAAGCCACTCATCCTGCACGATCCTCCCCCTGGCTATCGCCCGCCCAGAAGGTCGCCGTGGTACTTGCTGATCGGGGAAAGCCAGGCCCGGGTCCTCGTGCGCATCACCACGGTGATCCTGGTGCTTGCGGCCGGCGCAACGGCCGTCATGATTACCGTGATGATCGCCGCGCACAGCTAGCCCAGGGCAAACTCCATCTCGTCGTCGTCCGGCGCTGGCGTCGGCTCACCCGGGTCGCGGCGCATCCCGAGTATCACCTTCACTACGGCGTCTGCCTTGTTATTAACTACCGAGGCCCGCATTCCCCCCGCGTGTTATGTCAGCCGGAGCGGGTCGCACCTGGCTTGCCGGTCCCTTCACGGCACCTGGCTCGGCGGATTTCGTTACGGTTCTGGGGAGACAGGAAAGGGGGCCGCGACGTGAGCTGGCCGCTGAAGAGCGTCGACGTCATCACGCTGTTCGTCGAGGACCTGGAACGCGCGAAGGTGTTCTACCGGGACGTCTTCGGCCTGCCGGTGGCGTATGAGGACGCGAACTCCGCGTTCTTCCGCTTCCATAACATGGGCGTCAACCTGCTGGCCACCAGCGCGGCGCCTGAGCTCGTCGAGCCCGCGGTGGTGGCGAGCCGCGAGGCCGGATCGCGCCTGGTGCTCACCGTCGGGGTCGATGACGTCGACGCGGTGTGCGCGGAGCTGGCCACCGCGGGGGTGGCCCTGCTCAACGGCCCGGTGAACCGGCCCTGGGGAATCCGCACGGCCAGCTTCAGCGATCCCGGCGGCCATATCTGGGAGATCGCGCAGGACCTGCCGCCGACCGGCAGCTCCTAGCCTGGGGCTTGTGGCCCACGGGCCCCGATAGACGGGAGCATGCCAACTGCGCAAACCGTCAGCCGGCCCGCCGGCTCCCCATCGAGGCAACTATCCAGCTGTGACCAACCCGATGTGACCTGGCCCCCCATGGCGGGAGTGGCCGAATGGGGCTTGTGACGCACCGACCCCGCTATGCGGGGCTTGTGACGCACCGACCCCGAACAATTCGGCCGCCAAGGCCGCCGGAGAGGGCGCGATTACGACAAACTGGACATATTGGCCAGCGTGGCCCCGCGGCCGGGGCTGGTGGCGACGCCGGGCCCGGCTGAGCAGGCCGCCGCCGGGGCGGCGGGTTCAGCCCGCTGGGGGGAGCTGGGCGGCTATGCCGTCGAGGAGGCAGCGGAGGCCGAACTCGAAGCGCTCGTCCCTGGTTTGCGGTGCGTCCGGGTCGACGTTGGCCTCCACCATGCGCCGGATGTTCGGGTAGCGGTCCGAGTCGGTGAGCCAGCTGCGGAAGCGTTCGCGCTCGGCGTTGATCTCGTCCGCGGTCATGGTCGCCTCCCGCTCCGCGCGGTTGCGCTCTGAGCGCATTTCCTGGACCTCGCGCAGCACGGCGCCTAGCACGTAGTTGACCACGGTCATCAGGACGTCCACGGACGTCCTGGCGTCCAGGCCGAGCCCGCCGACCGTGCCGAGCATGAGCTCCAGGTTCCGCGCATCGTTCGGGCCGCTTGGCGGCCTGCTGGCGGCGAACTCCATGACCCACGGGTGACGCAGCAGTCCAGCGCGCTGGCGGCGGGCCAGTTCCGCGAGGTCAGCCCGCCAGTCACCGGTCGGCTCTGGCAGCCCGATCTCGACCTCGAGGGAGTCGAGCATCAGGTCGATCAGTTCTTCCTTCGAGGTGACGTGCCAGTACAGGGACATCGCCCCGGCCCGTAGCTCCCGCGCGATGCGCCGCATGCTGATCGCGTCCGGCCCTTCGGCGTCCGCGACCGCGATCGCGGCGTCGACGATCTCGGCACGCGACAGGCCGCGGTCGCGCAGGCGCGGCGGGGCGCCCCGCGTGCGGTGGCGCTCCAGGTGGTCGCTGATGCGCTGTTCGCGCCTGGTCTGGCGCGCCTGGTCCGGTGGGGGCCATGGTCCCGCTATCCCGCGCGAGGGCGGTGGCCGGAAGCGCGGCCATGGTTCCTTGTCGTATTCGCCCACGACCGCTCCTTTCGTGCTCCTGGGCCCGGACGCGTGCCGCCGGCTCCGCGATGACGGCCTGCTACAGCATGCCCCCAACGGCCCTCGCTCGTCACGCGGGAAGCCGTCGAGCCGGAATCCAGGTTGCGTCTCGTACGGCGTACTGTTATCGTACATCGTACTTGATCGTACGACGTACGAGACTCGTGCCGTGTACGGCAAGCTAACGGGGAGACGACGAACGGAGCGACGAGATGGGCGAGAATCCCGCCATCGTGGCGGAAGGACTGATCAAGAACTTCGGGAAAACGAAGGCGCTCGCCGGGCTTGACCTGGTGGTCCCGGCGGGCACCGTCTACGGCCTGCTCGGACCCAACGGAGCCGGGAAGACCACCGCGGTCCGCGTGTTCGCCACGCTGCTGCGCCCGGACGGGGGCCGGGCGCAGGTCCTGGGCGACGACGTGGTGGCCGACGCGGCGGCGGTCCGCCGCAGCATCGGGCTGACCGGGCAGTACACGGCGCTGGACGAATACCTCACCGGCCGCGCCAACCTGATCATGATCGGCCAGCTCAGCCGGCTGACGGCGAGCGCGGCCCGGCGGCGCGCGGACGGACTGCTCGAGCGCTTCGACCTCACGCAGGCCGCCACCCGCGCGGTCAAGACCTACTCGGGCGGCATGCGCCGGCGCCTGGACCTGGCGGCCAGCCTGATCGGCCACCCGGCCGTGCTGTTCCTGGACGAGCCGACCACCGGCCTGGACCCGAACGCCCGCGCGATGATGTGGGAGATCGTGCGCGGGCTCGCGGCGGACGGCACCACGCTGCTGCTCACCACGCAGTACCTGGAAGAGGCCGACCAGCTGGCCGGCCGCGTCGCCGTCATCGACCAGGGCACGGTCATCGCCGAGGGCACCCCGCTCGAGCTCAAGTCGTCGGTCGGCGGCGAGCACATCGAGGTCGCGCTGGCGGCTGGCGCAGACGTCGAGGCGGCAATGACCGCGCTAAAGCCGTACGCCACCGGCACCATCCAGCCGAACGAGGACGGCCTTCGCCTCTTGGTGCCGGTGGTCTCGTCCGACGGGCTGACCACCCAGATGGTGCGCGCGCTGGACGCCGGCGGCGTCGGTGTCAACGACATGACGGTGCGACGGGCGTCGCTGGACGACGTCTTCTTCGCCCTGACCGGCCACATCGCAGAAGAAGGGAGCGCGGCGGCATGAGCGTCATCGCCGCGGACCTGGCCCCGGGCCAGGATTCAACCTACGGGCACAGCCCGTTCCGGCTGTTCGCCTCCGACGTGCTGGTCCTGACCAAGCGCAGCATCGCGCGGATCAGGCGCGAGCCCGAGACCCTCGCCGACGTCACGTTCATGCCGGTCATCTTCATCTTGATGTTCGCGTACGTGTTCGGCGGCGCGATCCGCCTTCCGGCCGGCGGCAGCTATCACGAGTACCTGATCGGCGGAATGCTGGGGATGGGACTGGCGCAGACGGCGCCGGGGGTGGCCGTGGCCCTGGTCACGGACATGTCGACCGGGCTTATGGACCGGTTCAGGTCGCTGCCGATGTCGCGGTGGGCGGTGCTGGTCGCCCGGTCGATCGCCGAACTGCTCACCCAGCTGATCAGCACCGCGATCATCGTCTGCGTCGGCCTGGCCATCGGCTGGCGGGTGCACACCAACGCGGCCGACGTGATCGCCGCGCTGGGACTCGCCCTGCTGTTCGGGTACGCCTTCACCTGGGCCGGCGTCTGGCTGGGCATGCTGCTGCGCAGCCCGGAAGCCGCGCAGCAGCTCGGGTTCATCGTCTTCCTGCCGCTGACCTTCATCTCCAGCGCGTTCGTCCCCACGCAGGGGATGCCCGGCTGGCTGCAGCCGGTCGCGAACTGGAATCCGATGTCGGCGCTGGCCGCGGCCTGCCGGCACCTGTTCGGCAACCCCAACCCGGCCGCGGCCGTGCACGCCTGGCCGATGCAGCATCCCGAACTCGCCGTGATCTGCTGGTCGGTCGGCATGCTCTTGGTGTTCGCGCCGCTGGCGGTCCAGATGTACCGCCGCAAGGCGCTCTAGCGGGGCTACCGGGTGAAGCCGTCGGCGCCGACGGTGACCTCGGCGGGCTGCTGCTCGCTGATCAGGGGGCGGGGGCGGCCGTCGAGGTCGAGGACGGTGGTGGCCTCGGTGTACCAGGACGGGACGACGGGGTGGCCCCAGAAGTCGCGGCGCCTCGGGTCGCGCACGGACCAGCGCAGCACCGGGTGGTCCGGGTCGCCGGTGAAGTAGTCGCTGGTGTAGATCTCCACCCGGTGCCCGTCCGGGTCCCGCAGGTAGACGTAGAAGGCGTTCGAGACGCCGTGCCGGCCGGGGCCGCGCTCGATGTGCGACTCCTCTTGCAGCGAGCCGAGGATGTCGCAGATCCGCAGGACCTGGTGCGACTCGTGGGCGAAGAACCCCAGGTGGTGCAGGCGCGGGCCGTCGCCGCCGGTGAACGCCACGTCGTGCACGGTCTGCTTGCGGAACATCCAGGCCGCGTACAGGGTGTCGCCGTCCTCGATGGTCTCCGACAGGCCGAAGCCGAGGGACCGGTAGTACTCGTAGGCGGCGCGCACGTCGGGGACCACGATGTTGAAGTGGTCCAGGCGCGCCACCTCGGCGCCGCGGCGCAGGTCGTAGCGCTGCTGGAGGCGCTGCGGGTGGGCGGCGGAGAAGAAGTACTCGACGGTGAAGCCGAGCGGGTCCTCGGCCCGGACCGACTCTCCTATGCCCGGGGTTGCGCCCGCGGGCACCCGCCGGGTGCGCAGGCCACGTCCGGCGTAGAACGCCTCGGCGAGGTCAAGGTCGGCGGCGGTCCGCACGCGGTAGGCCAGGCGCCCGGCGGCCGGCGCGGGGCCCTCGCGCAGGATCAGGTTGTGGTGGGTGAGCTCGTCGTATCCGCGCAGGTAGAGCGCTTCGCCGGTCTCCTCGGTGACCGCGAAGCCGAGCAGGTAGACCCAGAACCACCGGGCCTTCTCCAGGTCGGTGACGACCAGTTCGGCGTAGGCGGCGCGGACGATATCGGGGGGCGGTGTCGGGGGCATGGTCAGGCTCCGAACCGGGGGACGTGGGTGTCTCCCAGCGGGATGTGGACGATACGCGATTCAGTGTAAAAGTCCAGGCTGTGCGGCCCGCCCTCGCGCCCGAGGCCGCTGGCCTTGACGCCGCCGAACGGGGTCCGCAGGTCGCGCACGTTGTGCGAGTTGATCCAGGTCATGCCGGACTGCACCGCGTGGGCCACGCGGTGCGCGCGGGCCAGGTCCGACGTCCAGATGTAGGCGGCCAGCCCGTAGGCGGTCGCGTTGGCCAGGCCGGTCGCCTCGGCCTCGGAATCGAACGGGGTGACGCATACCACCGGGCCGAAGATCTCCTCGCGGAAGATCCGCATCGACGGCGTCACGTCGGCGAACACGGTCGCGGCCAGGTAGTTGCCGGTGGTCAGCCCCGGGGGCCGCGCTCCCCCGGCGACCAGGCGCGCACCCTCGTCCAGGCCGGCCTGGACGTAGGAGAGCACCCGCGCGTAGTGCTCGGGATGCACCAGTGCCCCGATCTCGGTCAACGGGTCCGCTGGGTCGCCCACGCGGATCCGCTCCGCCCTCGCGGCAAGCAGGTTCACGAGGCGGTCATACACCGTTCGTTCGGCCAGAATCCGGGAGCCGGCCGTGCACCGCTCGCCGTTCAGTGAGAACACGCCGAACAGGGCGCTGTCCACCGCCCGGTCCAGGTCAGCGTCGGCGAAGATCACGCACGGCGACTTGCCGCCGAGTTCCATGGACAGGCCCTTCAGGTGCGGCGCGGCGGCCGCCATGATCGTCTGCCCGGTGGTGGTCTCGCCGGTGAACGAGATGCGCGGCACGCCGGGGTGCGCGACCAGCGCGGCGCCTGCGACCTCGCCGATCCCGTGGACCAGGTTGAACACGCCGTCGGGCAGGCCGGCCTCGGCCATGATCCCGGGCAGCAGGCTGGCCGACAGCGGGGTCCACTCGGCCGGCTTGAGGATCACCGTGCAGCCCGAGGCAAGCGCCGGGGCGAGCTTCCAGGTCTCCAGCATGAACGGCGTGTTCCACGGGGTGATCAGGCCCGCGACCCCGGCCGGGTGGCGGATCACGTAGCTGAACTGCGTGCCGCCGGCGCAGAACGCGTCTTCGTGCAGCGTCACGGCCAGGTCGGCGAAGAAGCGGAAGTTCTCCGCCGCGCGGGCCGCCTGGCCGCGGGCCTGGGTGACGGGCAGGCCGGTGTCGAACGTCTCGAGTTCGGCGATCCGGGCCGTGCGCGCTTCGATACCGTCGGCGATGGCGTTCAGGATGGTGGCCCGGGCTCGCCCGGGCAGGCGCGGCCACGGGCCGTGGGTGAACGCATCCGCGGCGGCGGCGACCGCGCGGTCTACGTCTTGTGGCCCGCCTGCGGCGACGGTCGCGTACGGCTGGTTGCTGACCGGGTCGGCGACCTCGAACGTGGCGCCGTCCGCGCTCGCGGCGGGTGCGCCCCCGATGAAGTGCTCGAGCCTGGCGGGCAGCCCGGCCGGGTTATCGGTCATTGCTACCTCAGACCCGGGGCGCCAGCTTGCTCACCGGGTCGTTGAGCACCGGCGAGCCGGCCCGCAGCAGGGCCATCACCTTGAGCTTGGCGTCGTCGCTGAGGCCGGCGAGCGGCGGCCTGGCGTAGGCCGAGCCGAGCAGGCCCGCCTGCTTGAGCACCCATTTGGCGGGGGCGGGGTTGGTCTCGGTGAAGATCAGGTCGACCAGCGGGTGCAGCGCGTAGTGCAGGTCCCTGGCCGTGTGCTGGTAGCCGGCCTGCCAGGCCTCGTACATCCGGGCGACGGCCTGCGGCGCGATGTTCGTGACCGCGCTGACGAAGCCGGCGCCGCCGAGGGCGAGCAGCGGCAGGCAGAGCAGCTCGATGCCGGACAGCACCACCGTGTCCCGGCCGCACAGGTGCAGCACGCGCGAGAAGTGCTCGAAGTCCTTGGTGGTCTCCTTGACCCCGACCACGTTGGCGTGCCTTTTGCGGAGGCGCGCAACGGTCTCGGGCGCGATGTCGACGGCGGTGCGAGACGGCACGTTGTAGATGAAGACCGGCAGGTCGGGGTACTCCCGCGCCACCGTGTCGTACCAGCCGAACAGGCCCTCCTGGGTCGGTCGGGCGTAGTACGGGGTGATGACAAGCACGGCGTCGGCGCCGACGGCGCGGGCGTGGGCGGTCAGCTCGAGAGTTTCCTCCAGCATGGCCGAGCCGGTGCCGGGCAGGAACGGCACCTGGTCGGCGATCTGGCCGGCCGCGGCGTCCATGGCCGCGATCCGCTCCTTGACCGTCTGGGCGCTCGGCTCCCCGGTCGACCCGCCCAGCGAGATGCCGTGCGACCCGGACTCCAGCTGCCAGGCGATCAGGGCATTCAGGCCTTCGAGGTCGAGCTCGCCTTCCGCGGTGAACGGCGTGACCACGGGCGCGATCGACCCCCGGATGGTGGTCGCCGGGTCGGAGCGGAACCTCACGGCGGCGCCTCCCCGCGGGAGAGCGCGTCGATGCGAAGCCAGGCCTCGTAGGCCGGGCGCCAGCCGTCGCCGAGGGGGTAGAGGCCGTCGAGGGGCTCGCCCGCGGCGACCTGGGCGGCGATGAAGGCCTCCTGGCGCTCTTGCTCCCGGGCGTCGGCGAGGACCTCGGGCGCGATGCCCGGCGGGAGCACGACCACGCCGTCGGCGTCACCGACGACGATGTCGCCGGGCTCGATCGTGACGCCGGCGCAGGCTACGGTCACGTCGGTCTCCCAGGGGACGTGCCGGCGGCCGAGGACCGCCGGGTGGACGGCGGCGTGGTAGACGGGAATCTCGAGCCCGGCCAGCGACGCGCTGTCCCTGATCGCGCCGTCGGTGACGACCCCGGCCGCGCCGCGGACCTGGGCCCGGAGCGCGAGGATGTCACCGATCGTGCCCGCGGTGTGGTCGCCGCGCGCCTCGATGACCAGCACCTCGCCCGGGCGGATCTGCTCGACCGCGCGCTTCTGGGCGTTCATCCCCCCGGCGTGGGTGGCGGACAGGTCCTCGCGCAGCGGCACGTACCGCACCGTCCTGGCGTACCCGGCCATCCGGGTGCCGGGACGGGTCGAGCGCAGCCCGTCCAGGGTGAGGCCGTTCAGGCCGCGCTTGCGGAGCTGCGAGGCGAGCGTGGCGGTGGACACCTCGCTGAGCTGGTCGAGGATCCCGGTGGGGTTTGCGGTCGGCGGGCGGCCCGCGCCGTAGGCCGCGGCGCGCTCGGCGTCGTCCGCGCGGGGCATGGCGCCCGGCGGGCCGAGCGGGTAGTCCGCGTCGACGATGGGGCTGCGCAACCGGCCCGACGACTGGTCGCCCGCGCTGACCTCGACCTCGACCACGTCGCCGGGGTGGACCACGGTGGAGCCGGTCGGGGTGCCGGTCAGGATCAGGTCGCCGGGGTCGAGCGTGACGAGCCTGGACAGGTCGGCCACGATGTCGTCGAAGCCGAACAGCAGGTCCTGCGCGGGCCAGGCGTCCTGGGCCAGTTCGCCGTTCACCCAGGTGCGCAGCCGGAGCGCGGCCAGGTCGACGGCGCGCGCGTCGAGCAGGCGCGGGCCGACCGGGGTGAAGCCGTCGAGGCCCTTCGAGCGCAGGTTGGAACCGCGGTCGGCGTAGCGCAGGTCGTAGACGCCGAAGTCGTTCGCGGCGGTGATCGCCGCCACGCAATCCCAGGCCCGCGCCCGGCTGACCCGGCGGGCCCCGCGCCCGATGACCAGGGCTACCTCGCCCTCGAAGGCGAGCAGCTCGCAGCCCGGCGGGCGCGCGACGGGATCGCCGCTGCCGGCCAGCGACGAAGAGGGCTTGAGGAAGTAGGACGGCCAGGCCGGCATCGTGCCGCGTTCGGCCGCGCGGCTCCGGTAGCTGGCGTGCACGGCGACGATCTTGCCGGGCACGCGCTCCAGGGCGGTCATGGTGCGCAGCATCATATCCGGCGCGGCCTCGGCGGCCGCCTACCGGTCAGGTCGGCTCGGCGGGCGGGGCCGCTCCGGCGCGGCTTCGGCGGGCGGCGTTGGCGGTGGTCGGCCTGGCGTCAGGTCGAGGGCTTGGCGGCGGAGCCGAGCAGCGCGGCCGTCTGCTCTTGGGTGAGCGCGCGGCCGACGGCCAGCTCGGCGTCCCATGTGTCGCGCCCAAGGCCGGCGCGGGCCGGACCCGTGAAGCGTTCCAGAAGGACCAAGTCCGTTGGCGCCATCCGTAGCCCGGTCTTCTGCCGGAGGGCTTCCGCCGCGCCGACCAGGCGCGCGGCCCGCAGGCCGTCGCCGAGTTCTGCGGCGACGCAAGCCGACAATTCCAGGACGTTGGCAAGAAAATCTGGGTCGCCGCAGCTGATGACGTAGTCGAGGATGCCGGACAGTGTCTCGCTGGCCTCCTGCGGACGGCCCGCGCGCAAGCTGACCATGGCCAGCGACTGCTGGTCGATGGCGACTCCGAAGACGTCACCCTTGACCTGGTCGATCGCGAGCGCCTCCTGGAGCACGTGCGCGGCGCGGTCGAAGTCGCCCGCCGCGCTCTCCAGCTGGCCCAGGTTGGACAGCGCCACGGCGAGCCTGACCTCGCTGCCGAGCTCGCGCGCGATCGCGATGCTCTCCTCGAACGCAGATCGCGAGGCGTCCCAGGCACTCAGGTGGTGGTAGGTGATGCCGAGGCTGTTGAGCTCCCGCGATTGCTGTTCCCGGTCGCCGAGCTCGCGCCAGATGGCCAAGCTGCGCTCCAAGAACGGGCGGGCGGCGGCGGGGTCGCCTTGCTCACCGAGCAGGATCCCCAGGCCGTGGGCGACCCGGGCCAGCGGCGCCCCGGCTTCCTCGCAGGCCAGCTCGAGAGCCCGTTCCAGCCACCGTCTCCCCTCCGCCGCGTGACCGTGGTGGTACCAGAACCCGATCAGCGCCTGGACCAGCCGCAGGCCGATAGCGGTCCGCTCGCCGGGCGCGGCTGGGTCGGCGGGCCGGGCTTCCAGTGACCAGGCCAGGGCGGCGCGCAGGTTGTCGTGCTCGGTCTCGAGGCGGTCCAGAGCGGCCAGGTGCTCCAAGGTGTTGAGTTTCTCGCGTTCCCGCTCGGCGAACTCGGTGAAGTGCCGGGCGTGCCTGAGCCGGGTTTCTTCCAGCTCACCGGCCTCGGCCAGGCGTTCGAGGGCGTACTCGCGGATCATCTCCAGCAGGCCGGCCCGCGGTTCGCCGTCGGCGTCCTCGGTCACCGTGATCAGGCTGACATCAAGCAGCGCGGCGAGGTGTTCCAGCGGATCGGGTGGGTCGCCGACGTCGGCCGTCGCCACCGCCGCCAGGGCGTCCAGGTCACAGCCCCCGGCGAATGCCCCTGCCCGCCGGAACACGGCCGCCACGTCAGGCTCTAGCAGGTCATAGCTCCAGGCGATGGTGGCGCGGAGGGTCTGCTGCCGTGATGGCCGCCCGGCCCCGGAGGCACCCAGCGGCAGGCTGGACCCGAGCCGGGCCAGCAGGGCCTTCGGCGCCAGCAGGCGGCCCCGGGCGGCGGCCAGCTCGATGGCCAGCGGCAGCCCGTCGAGGCGCCGGCAGATCGCGGCGACGTCGGCGGCGTTGCCCTCGGTGACCTCGAAGCCGGGCCGGACCATGGCCGCCTGCCGCGCGAACAGCCGCACCGAGGCGGACGCGGCGACGTCCCCGGCGCCGGCCTCGTCGGGCGGGACCGGCAGCGGCGGAACCGGCACCGCATGCTCCCCGGGCAGGTGCAGCGGCCCGCGCGAGGTGGCCAGGACCACCAGGTGAGGGGCGGAGTCCACCAGTTCGGCGATGACCCCGGCGGCGCCGGGCAGCTGCTCCAGGTTGTCCAGGACCAGCAGGAGCCGCCGGTCCCGCAGGTGCCCGGTGACCGCGGCCGCGTCGTCCCCTTCCACGTCCAGGTCTCCGGCGATGGTCTTCCACATCACGGCCGGGTCGGCGACCGCGGCCAGCGCGACGAAGTACACCCCGTGCGGGAACAGGTGATCCAGCGACGCGGCCGCCGCGATGGCCAGCCGCGTCTTGCCCACGCCGCCCGGGCCGGTCAGCGTCACCAGCCGGACCTGCGGTCCGGTCAGCTCGGCCAGCAGGTACGCCAGGTCGGCCTCCCGACCCACCAGCGGCGTGGCTGGCGTCGGCAGGCTGGTCGGCGCGCCGAGGCTCTTCAGCGGCGGGAACCCGTCTGCTAGCCCCGGCGCGGTCAGCTGCACGATGCGCTCGGGCTCCTCGATGTCCTTCAGCCGGTGGAACCCCAGATCCCGGACCCCGACCCCAGGCGGCGCCTCCGGCTGGGCCAGCTGCCACGCCGCCTCCGACAGAACCACCTGGCCCCCGTGGGCCGCCGCCGCGATGCGCGCCGCCCGGTGCACGTCCATCCCGACGTACGCCTCCTCATGCCGCACGGGCTGGCCCGCGTGCAGCCCCATCCGGACCCGCACCGCCGCACCCCCTGGCCACTCGTACTCGCCCAGCGCGCGCTGCGCCGCGACACAGCACCCCACCGCGTCGGCCGCGGACCGGAAGACCACGTAAAAGCTGTCCCCCTCCGTCCCCATCTCCAGCCCGTGGTGCTCCCTGATCGCCGAGCGCATAATCGTCCGCTGCGCCGACAGCGCCTGGCCGTACTGCTCGCCCAGCCGGGCCAGCAGCAGCGTCGACCCCTCGATGTCGGTGAACAGCATCGTGACCACGCCGGTCGGAAGGTCCCGCTCGCCACCGGGGAGGGGCCGGGTCGCGCGCGCTCCCGCGGCCTGCCGGGTCGCCATGACGGCGGGAGGCGCCGCCTGGGCCGGCGCCCCGGAGTCGTCGTACCTCGCCAGGCCGAACGCCTCGCGCAGCGCCTCGGCGAAGTCCCGGCAGCTTGGGTACCGGCCGCCCGGCGCCTTGGCCATCGCCCTCGCCAGGACCGCATCGGCCGCGGGCGGCAAGCCGGGACGGGCGGCGGACAGCGACGGCGGCGGCGCGGACATGTGCGCATAGATCACGGCCATGTCCTGGTCCCTGTCGAACGGCACCACCCCGGCCAGCAGCTCGAACGCCGCGCACGCCAGCGCGTACTGATCGGCCCGCCCGTCGAGGACGCGGCCTTCGATCTGCTCCGGCGCCATGTACGCCACCGTGCCCAGCCGGACCCCCGCGCCGGTCAGCCCGGACGACGACCCACGCCGGCTCAGCCCGAAGTCCGACAGGTACACGTGATCGAGCCGCCCCGGCCGCGAATCCAGCAGCATGTTGGCCGGCTTGACGTCCCGGTGCACCAGCCCGGCCGCGTGCGCCGCATCCAGCGCCACCGCCACCGGTGACAGGATCGCGGCGGCTCGGGGCGCGGCCAGCGCGCCCTCCCGGTGCAGCAACTCCCGCACGTCACCGCCCGATACGAAGCGCATCGCGATGAACAGCACCTCGCCCGCCTCGCCCGCCTCGTAGACCGGGATGATGTGCGGATCATCCACCGCCGCCGCGGCCCGCGACTCCCCCAGGAACCGGTGCCGGAACCCCTCGTCGGCCGCCAGCCACGGGGCCAGCACCTTCAGCGCGACTGGCCGCTCCAGCCGCTCGTCGCGGGCGCGGAACACCACCGCCATCCCGCCGGCGCCGATCTCCTCCTCCAGGAGGTACCCGCCGACCCGCGAACCCGCAGACAAGACTGCCCGCCCGCCGCCGGGCCCGTCCTCGCCCACCACGTCCTCCAGCGCTCGCGTCCGGACGTATCAGCCGCCAGTATCCGAGCCAACCGCCCCCGCCGCAACCGTCCCGTCCGTGGAAATGCCCGTATGTGGGTGCTGAACAACGTGTGCGTCAGCCGACCGGCCGAGGGTGACGTCACCGGTAGACCGCGCTGGGCCTGGGCGCAGGGCCTGGACGTGCCTGGTTCCGCCGGGCACCCCGCCTGCTGAGAGCTGACGGCCAGCGATCCCGTAGCCGCCGCCGCGACTGCGAACCCGCCGTTTGCTGCTCGTTCTCGCGTGCGGCCCCGCCGGCAGGCCGGGGCCCGGCCGGGGTGTCCGGACCGGGGCGAGGGCAGGGCGGACCGGGGGCTTGCCATAGCTAATTCAACGGTACATAACGTCGGTATGGGCACGCGTGCGATGCAGGAAGCGACGTTCCTGATCCTCACCGCGCTGGCCGACGGCAGCCAGCACGGGTACGGGATCATCACCGACGTGCAGCAGATCTCCGGCGGCCGGGTCCGGCTGCGCGCGGGGACGCTGTACACCGCCCTGGACCGGCTGCGCGCCGAGCCTGGCCCCGGGCCAGCGCGCGGAGTTCCTGGCCGCCTCGGTGGACCCCGTGCCGCTCAGCCAGGGCCAGGCGAACAGCCTGCTCCCGGCATGGCCGGAACCCCGCCACATCGGCTCCATCGGATGGTTCGCCTCGCCCGATGACATCGGCCGCGCCCTCGCCGGGCTGCAGCAGCTCGCGGCCCAGCCCGCGCTGGCCCCCCTCGGGCCTATCTTGTCGGCCAACGACGGCGGTCTCGGCCTCGACCCGGTGCGGTGGCCCACAGGCTTCGGCGAAGGCGGCTTCGAGCCCGGGATGCTGGCCGCGGGCCAGCTGGCCACCGACAGCGAAGGCCAGACCTTCGTGGTGGTAGTAATGCTCAGCAACCCGGCGGCGGCACTGCTCATCGAGTCGGCCGTGCCCAGGCTGCAGGCCATCATCCGGGCTGCCTTCGAGCTGGTCCGGTAAACGGGCCAGGATGCCGGTCAGCTGGTCCGGTGACCGGCTGGCTGGCCGTGCCGGCACCGCGGTGAGCGGCCGCCCGCCCGGCCGGGCAGGCCCGGGGCTGGTAACCGAGGGCCTGCCCGGCGGACGTGGAGAGCCGGGCAAGGTCTGACCCGGTCGCCCGGGCCGGTCAGGCGGTGACGGCCTGCTTGGTGTCGGTGCTGGTGACGTGGATGCTGCGGGGTTTGGCGGACTCGTGGACCGGGATGGTCAGGGTCAGCACGCCGGCGGCGTAGTCGGCGGCGATGTGGTCGGCGTCCAGGGTCTGGCCGAGGAAGACCTGGCGGGTGAAGGTGCCGGAGGGCCGTTCGGCGACGATCATCTCGGCGCCGTCGGCCTGCACCGGGGCGCGCTCGGCGCGGACGGTCAGGACGTTCTGCTCGACGGTCAGGTCGATGGAGCCGGCGTCGACGCCGGGCAGGTCCAGGCAGATGTAGAAGCTGTCGCCCAGGCGGTAGGCGTCCATGGGCATCGCGGCGGGCCGGGCGGCGGTGCCGAGTACCTGCTGGGTGAGCCGGTCCAGCTCGCGGAACGGGTCGGTGCGCATGAGCATGATCGGGTGCCTCCTCACCTTGTCCTGGTTGTCATGTCACGCTCGAGATCTGTATAGCACGCCACGGAATTACCTGACAAGACTCGACTGATGTTTTCTCCTGCCGCATACTGGAGGCGAGAATATCGCCGGTCGGCTGGCGGAGGGCAGGTGACGGTTCATGGCCGCTGCGGCTGATGGCGGGCCGGTCCCGGATCTGTACGAGCTGCTCGGGGTGCCGCGGGGAGCTTCCCGGGAGGAGATCGCGCAGGCCTGGCGGCGCCGGGCCCGGGCCGAGCATCCCGATGCCCGGCCGGCCGACGCGGACGCGCCGGGCCGGTTCCGCGCCCTGGCCGAGGCCTGGCAGGTCCTCGGCGACCCGGCCCGCCGCGCCGCCTACGACCGTGCCCTCGCCCGCGACCAGCAGCCCCCGGTCCAGGTCCGGGTCACGGTGCGGCGGCCGGCCGGCCCTGCCCGGGTGACTCCGCCGGTGCGGGTGCCGGGGCCGCCGCTGCGCGCGGGCCCGGTCCGGGTGGAAGCCCCCAGTCCGGCACCGCCGGCGGGGGGCTGGGATGAGCAGGACGTCAGGTTGGCCATCCTGGCGGAACTGGCGCTGCGGTGCCTGGCCCGGGACCTGGGCCGGCCGTGGTGAACCCCGGGTGGGCGGACCTGGACCGGGGCCTGTTCAGCATCTCGGTGGCTGCCGAGCTGGCCGGGCTGCACCCGCAGACCCTGCGGATCTACGAGCGGGAAGGGCTACTGGACCCGGCCCGCAGCGCGGGCGGCACCCGCCGGTACTCCCGGCGGGACATCGACCGGCTGCACCAGATCTGCACGCTGACCGCCGACGGCCTCAACCTGGCCGGCATCCGCCGGGTCCTGCAACTACAGGAGGAAACCCGCCAGCTGCAGGACGAGCTGGCCCGGCTGCGCGGCCTGCTCGGCGACAGCTCGGCCATCGCGCCGCAGGGCCGCGTCCGCCGTACGCCGGCCGGGTAGCCCAGGATCAGCTCTCCTGCGCGTCCCGCTCGGCGAGCCGTCCGTGCAGGCGGGCGGTCAGGGCCCGCTCCGCGGCCAGGTCGTCTTCCAGGGCCAGGATCCGCAGCGCGGAGGCCAGCGTGTGCCCCTGGTCGAACAGTTCCCGGATCCGGGCGGCGAAGGCGAGCTGGCGGCGGGTATAGCGACGGCGCCCGCCGGCCGTCCGCTCAGGGGTCACCGCGCCCGCGGTGTCAAGGGAGCGCAGGAATGCCTGCCGGACTCCGAGCACGTCGGCGGCGCGCCCGGTGGTGTATGCGGGATAGTCCGGATCGTCCAGGTCATCGAGCCGTCCGGTCATCGCCGGGTACCTCCAGGATCCCGCGCCGCCCGCCGGGCTACCAAGTCCTCTTGACAATTTCCTGCAGTCTGCGCTATATGAAAAGTGTATCGGTCATTTACCTGGCAGCGCTACCGCAAGGTTCCCGGGAGGGTGATCGGAATGGACCTTTCCACCCACGAGGCGGACGCGGCATTCGCGGACCTCGTGTACGCGGATCAGCAGCTGGTGGACGCGGAGTTCGACGCGCTGATCGCGGCCTCCTACGGCGAGCCGCCCGCGCCGCCGCCGCCCGCGCCGCCCCGGGTCCCGCCCCGCCCCGGCATCCCGGGCCCACCCGTCCCGCGGCCCCTGCCAGGCCCGGCCGCCGCCATCCCCTCCCTGGCCACCGGCCCGGAGCATGGCCGGCAGCGCTCGCCTCCGGCCTGACCGGCCGCACCTGGCGCGCCGCAGGACACCCGCCAGCACCCAGGCACCTGCCCGGAACCATCGGGGAAAGGAGAGACACAGGAACCAACGCAGGTGAAACTCAACCGCACGCGGCGGGGCTTCCCGGCCAGGGAACCCCGCCGCGGCCACTCACCCGATTCCTGCTCACTACCATCGGCTCAGCCCCGCGTCCTGACTGGCTCGGTTCCGGCAGACCAAGCGACGATCCCGCCAGATAGCGTCGCAAGATGCCAGCTACTTTTCGTCGAACGTCACATCCCCGTACCGTCGCCTCGCATCTGTATCGCGCTTACCCCAGCTCGGCATAGCGGGCCGCCATCAGCTACGCGACCTGGTCGGCGAGGCCGACGACCAGCCGCGCTAAAGTCGGCGGCATGCGATTTGCGACGATCCGGACTCAGCAGGGCACGACGGCGGCACGGCTCGACGGGGACGTGCTCATACCGCTGGCCTGCGCCGATGTGGGTGAGCTGCTCGCGGCCGGGGGGTCGGTCGCCGAGCGGGAGAACCCGCGGCCCATCGCGGTGGCGGAGGCGGACTTCGCGCCGGTCGTGCCGCGGCCCGGCAAGGTGATCTGCGTCGGGCTGAACTACCGCGCGCACATCCTGGAGACGGGGCGGGAGTTGCCGCAGTACCCGACGCTGTTCGCCAAGTTCGCCGAGTCGCTGCTCGGCGCGCGCGACGAACTCGTGATGCCCTCGGTGAGCGAGCGGGTCGACTGGGAGGCCGAGCTCGGCGTCGTCATCGGCCGGCCGCTCTACCGGGCCACGCCGGAGCAGGCCGCGGCGGCGATCGCCGGGTACACGGTAATCAACGACGTGTCGATGCGGGACTGGCAGCGGCGCACGCTGCAGTGGCTGGCGGGCAAGATGTTCGAGCGCTCGACGCCGGCCGGGCCGTACCTGGTCACGCCGGACGAGGTCGGGAACGCCGCCGACCTCGAGGTCCGCTGCGAGGTCGACGGGGCCGTGATGCAGCAGTCCCGGACTTCGGACCTGCTGTTCAGCCCGGCGGAGATCGCGGCGTACGCCAGCCAGGTGATCACGCTGAGGCCCGGCGACCTGATCGCCACCGGCACGCCGGGCGGCGTGGGGGACGCCAGGAAGCCGCCGGTCTACCTGCGGCCGGGGAACACCCTGCGCACCTCGATCGAGGGCCTCGGCGAGTGCGTGAACTACTGCGTCCCGGACAAGAACGGCTGACGCCGGCATTCCCAGGCTGCTCCAAGAGTTCTCCTACCGTTCCCCCGAGTTCCGTGAGGCTCGGCCGGCCAGCATGGCCTGGTGCCGCGCTCCCGGTTGCCCAGCCTGACCGGCCTGCGGATCTTCGGGTCGGTGGCGGTAGTGCTGTGCCACGTCGGCAACGGGTTCGCCAACTCCACTCCGCTGAACGTCGCCGCCGCGTACGGGTACGCCGGGGTCAGCTTCTTCTTCATGCTGTCCGGCTTCGTGCTGGCCTGGTCGTACGTCGCCGGCCGGCCGGTCCGCCGGTTCTGGTGGCAGCGCTTCTGCCGGATCTGGCCGCTGCAGATGCTGGTCATGGTGCTCGCCTGGACCGTGCTGGCGGCGGACGAGAGGATCCCGGGAACGTTCGGGCATGTGGCCGAGGCGCTGCTGATCCAGTCGTGGTTCCCTGACGCGCGGATCTACGCCGGCGGCAACGGCGTGACCTGGTCGCTGTCCAACGAGATGTTCTTCTACCTGCTCTTCCCGTTCGCGATGTTGCTGCTGCGGAGGCTGCGGGGCCGCGGGCTCGCCGCGGTCGCGGCGGTGACGCTGGCGGTCATGGTCGGCCCCCCGCTCGTCCTGCTGCTGGCCCACATCGCCGTACCCGGCTACCTGTACTACTGGCTGTTCTTCGTCTTCCCGCCCTACCGGTTCTGCGAATTCCTGCTCGGCATGGTGCTCGGCCGGGCCATGGTCCTCGGTTTGCGCGTCCCGGCGCCGATCACCTCGTGCCTGGTCGCGACGGCCGGGATCGGGTCGGTGGTCTGGGCCATGACCCTTTACACCGTGCACAGCGGCTCGGCCGTGCCGCGGCCGTTCGTGGCCCTGCTCGCGGTGCCGTTCTTCGCCTTGCTCCTGCTGGCCAGCGCGACGCGGGACCTGCGGCCTGGCCCATGGTGGCTGGGCTCGGCGGTGCTGCAATTGCTCGGCGGCTGGTCGTATGCGCTGTACCTGATCCACGCCCCGACGCTGGTGCTCACCTCGCCGCTGGGCTGGTGGGCGAACCCGGGAGGACTGTGGGGGCTGGCCGATTTCCTGGGTTATCTCGCCCTCACCCTCGCCGTGGCGGCCGCCCTGCATCACCTGGTCGAGAAGCCCATCGAGCGGGGGCTGCGGCGCATCCCAGTCGGTTCTTAGGACTGAGAGGATGCACCACCGCCCGTTCGGCAGATATTTATTCTTCCGCCACCCCGATGGCGAGCTCTGTGACCACATCCAGGTGACCCAGGTGCCTGGCGTACTCCTGGAGCAGGTGGAACAGCACGCGTTCCAGGGTGGCCGGGTCCGCGCCGCCCCAGCGAGGGCCGGGTTGCCCCGCATCGGACAGGTCGTGCGCTTCGACGATGGCGCGGCTGCGCGCGGCCTGGTCGCGCAGGTCAGCCAGAATGGTGTCGAGGGTCTCGTCCGGGCCGACGTGCCAGCGGCCGCCCTCGCGGTCACCCCACGGGTCGCCGACGTCGCGGCCCTCGAAACCCCACTCCAGCCAGCGCAGCTCGACGTAGCGCAGGTGCTTGGCCAGCTCGAGCGGCGTCCAGCCGGACGGCAGCGCGCTCCTGGTCAGGTCGGCGGCGGGCAGGGCGCGGAGCTTGGCGGCCAGCCGGGACCTGAAGTAGTCCAGGTAGCGCAGGAACACCTCGGCGCGCGAGGCCGCCGGAGCGGTCGGCTCGGGAAACGGATCACTCACGCCGTCACCCCGAGACGGGCACGATGCGCCACAGGCCACCATTCAGGTTGAGGTTGTTGCCGCTGTCCTGGCCGGGCGCGCTGTCGCCGATGTAGGTGTACAGCGGGTGGCCGTCGTACGTGGCCTGGATCATACCGCCGGTCCTGGTGATCGTGCCGAGCCTGCCGGTGACGCCGGGCCCGGCGGACGGGCTCCCGGTGACCGGCGGCCAGTAGGCGGCGCAGCTTCCGTAGCACGCGGACTTGCCTGACGTGTCGGGGGCGAACGAGTACAGGGTGAGCCCCTTGGCGTCGGTGAGCACGCTCACCCCGCCGATGTCCCGGGCCTCCAGGACGTTCGGGCCGGTCGCGACGGGCTGCGTCCTGGGCGAGGCGACGTCGGCGGCGAGCAGCGCGAGCGCGATCGCCGAGGCCACCGCGACCGCGGCGACCAGCCGGCGGCCCAGGTCCAGCGCCTGCGGCAGGCCGGGCGCGGCGGCGATGATCAGCGCGGCGAAGGCGGCCACGTCGATGACTCCGGCCACGATCCCGGCGGTCGTGCGTACCTCGGTGAAGCCGAACAGGCCGATGCGCAGCGACAGCAGGTACCCGCCGAGGGTGGCGATGGCGAACCCGGCGCCCGCCGCGCCGGCCAGCCAGTTCCCGGTGAGCGGGATCGCCGCGGCCAGCGCGAAGGCCGCTATCACCTGCAGCAGGAACAGCCACCCGATGGTCGGGATGGTCCGGTAACCCGTCAGGTACAGGTCGAGGTGAATGGCGCCCGAGGCGATGAGCAAAGCCGAGCCGGCGATCCCGAACACCGATCGCCGGCCGACTGACGTTCCCGCATGGCTCCCCACGCTCTTCACTACGTGCTCACCTGGCCGCCGGTTCACGGGCTTTGTCAGGCGTCAGCGTAGGCTTTCTCTAGTTCGGCGATGTCGAACTTCGTCATGGTCATCATGGCCTGCATGACCCGGGCCACCTTCGCCTGGTCCGGATCGCTGACCATCTCGAAGAAGGCGGTCGGGACGATCTGCCAGCTCAGCCCGAACTTGTCCGTCAGCCAGCCGCAGGCGACCTCCTGCCCGCCTTCGGTCAGGCTGCTCCAGTAGTAGTCGACCTCGGCCTGGTCCGCGCAGGGGACCACGATCGAGACGGCCGGGTTGAAGGTGTGCTGCGGGCCGCCGTTGAGCGCGGAGAACTTCTGCCCGTTGAGCTCGAACTCGACGAGCAGCACCGTGCCTTCCGCGCCGGGGCCGGCCTGCGTGTGGCGGTGGATCGCGCCGATCTTGGCGTCCTTGAAGATGCCGGTGTAGAAGGTCGCGGCCGGTTCGGCCTCGGTGTCGAACCACAGGCAGGTGACGAACGGCTGGGTAGTCATGGCTCTGTCTCCTCCATGTTCTGGTGTCCTGCCCCATCTAACGGGTCCCGGGCGGGGAACTCATCGGTCCTGGGACTAGCCTTGACCACCATGACCACTGATGTTCCTCCCGCCGCGTTCTTGCACCTCGTCGTCGGTTACGACGGTTCGCCTCCGGCCGTCCGGGCGCTTGACGCCGCGGTCAGGCTGCTGCAGGGCCGGGCGGGCCGCATCGACGTCATCTACGTGGCTCACCTGTCCAGCCTGGTCATGCTGTCCGCCGACGCCATCGCCGAGGTGGAATCCGACTTCGGGGAGATCGAGCAGGACCTGCGCGCTCAGGCCGCCGCGCAGCTTGACGGCCGGGTGAAGGACTGGGACCTGCAGCGGCGCCAGGGGCTCATCGCCGAGGAACTGACCGCGGCGGCCACCAGCATCCAGGAGGCCCACGCCAGTGACGTCGTGGTGATCGTCGTCGGGAGCTCGTCCCACGCCAGCCACCGGGTGATCGGTTCGGTAGCGGTCAGCCTGGCCCGCCACTCGCCGGTACCGGTCGTCATCGTGCCGTAGTCCATCACCGGGAGGTCCGGGGCCGTGGATTCGTTCGCAGGCAAGCTCGCGGTGGTGACCGGCGGCGGTTCCGGCATGGGCCGGGAACTGGTCCGCCAGCTCGCGGCGCAGGGATGCTCGGTCGCGGCGTGCGACATCAGCGCGGAGACCATCGCGGAGACCGCGGCGATGGCGAGGGAAGGCGCCCCGGCGGGCGTGCTGGTCACCGGCCACACGTGCGACGTCGCGGACGAGGCGCAGGTCGTGGGGTTCCGTGACGAGGTGCTCGAGCAGCACGCGGCCGATCACGTCGACCTGGTGTTCAGCAACGCCGGCATCGGCGGCGCCGCGAGCTTCGTCAAGGACAGCCGGGAGGCGTGGGAGCGCACGTTCGCCGTGGACTTCTGGGGCGTCTACTACTGCGCCCGGGCGTTCCTGCCGCTGCTGACCGCCAGCGGCGACGGCATCCTGGTCAACACCAGCAGCGTGAACGGCTTCTGGGCGACGCTGGGCCCGAGCGTACCGAACCACGCGTATAGCACGGCCAAGTTCGCCGTGAAGGGCTTCACCGAGGCACTCATCGAAGACCTGCGCACCAACGCCCCCCAGGTCCGGGTGGCCGTCGTCATGCCGGGACACGTGGGGACGAACATCCTGCTGAACTCGCTCCGGGCCCAGAACATGCTTCCGGTATCGGAGGACATGAACGAGGCCCAGCTCGAGGCCAGGGCCAGGCTGATCGGCGCAGGGATGCTGCCCGAGGACGCGTCGGCCGACGACCTGGGCCGGTTCTACATGCAGGTGGCCAACGACTTCCGAGACAAGGCGCCGCTCAGCGCGGCCGACGCGGCGACGGTCATCCTCGACGGCGTGCGGTCCGGCGCCTGGCGGGTCCTGGTCGGCCAGGACGCCATCATGCTCGACGAGCGGATACGCGCGAAGCCTGAGTCGGCGTACGAGTACCAGGAGCTGTTCGGCGATTTGAGGCCGGCGCCGGAAGAGCAGGACTCCTGAAACGGAAGGCGCGGGCGCTCGGGAAACCCTCTGCCGACCCAGGGCGAGTTGGGCGGATCCTGCCAGCAATGTCACAGTTTGGCCCGCATAACCTCAGACAACCTGCAGCTCCGCCGGGAGATTGGCACAGTAGCCCATCAGTAGCTGTGCGCAGATTTAGGGGCAAGGGTCGCGAGCATGGCGCGGTTGGCAGGACGAAGGGAATATGGCATGCGAGCATCAGCGAAGGTTCGGAACCTGCTCATCGGGGTGGTGAGCGCCGCGGCGCTCACGGCGGGGGTGCTGGCCGCCACGGCGGCATCGGCATCGGCCGCCACGACCGCACCAGCATCGGCATCGGCCGGGCCGTGGTACGGGTGCCACGGGTACGGCTGCATCGGCAAGAGCGCCCAGGTTCAGGGCTGCAGCAAGGACGCCGTCACGGTTTACGCGGTCTCTGCCTATGACGCCGTGTACCGGACGCGCGTCACGCTGCGGCTGCGGTACAGCTCCGGCTGCCAGTCGATGTGGGCGACGGTCACCGACACCAACAACCCCGACCGTGCGACGTTCTGGATCTACGACCGGGGCACCCATGCGCTCGAGGTCGCGTCGACCGAACGCTCGATATTCACCCGGCAATGGCAGACGACCCTGATGGTCGGCGTTGCGGCGACCAAGGCGCAGGCGTGCATCGAGGTCCACACTCCGCACGGGATGAGCGCGCCCTTCTGCACGCCATTTTTGGGCCACTAGCAACGGCAGTTCCGTTCTGACGAGATAGTCCAGGGCCCGGCGCTCGCGCCGGGCCCTGACTCATACCTCGGGCTGCCAGAACCCGGGCACCTGAACCCGCGGCGCACCAGGCCGGGCGAGGGCCGGGTAGTCCGCGAGGACCGCCTCCGGCCAGCGCGCCGGCAAGGTGGCCATCGCCGCATTCTCGCCGGCTACGTCCGCGGGCCGCGAAGGATTAATCCTGACGCAATTGCGTGGGGCGTTTCCGCGGAGACGCCGATCTGATCCTACGGACCAGGACAGGCTAGCGTTCTTACTTACATTCTTGTCAGCATCCCGCTAAACTGATATCAATAAGCTAGACTTACTATATCAAGGTTGACCCGAGGTGGTGGCGATGAGCATGAAGACGCCGGACAGCGCGACCCCGGAGCCGAGCGCGCGGCCGGTCGCCGAGCGCGCGGCGTGGTCGGCGGTCGCCCCCGCGGGGGTGCTGCTCCACAGCGTGGTGCTGATCGCCGGGATCGTATGGCTGGCCAGCGGCCCGTACCATGCCCTAGGCACAGCAGAGGTGGTCGTGATCGGCGTCCTGGTGATCGCGGCGGCCTACCTGATCGCCCACGGGCTGTTCATCGTGGTGGCCGGGGAGGCGGTCGTGGTGCAGTTGTTCGGCCGGTACCTCGGAACGGTCCGCGAGTCGGGCATGCACTTCGTCAACCCGCTGGCCCGCCGGCGCAAGGTGTCGATCAGGATCCGCAACCACGAGAGCGCGGTGGCCAAGGTCAACGATGCGGACGGGAACCCGATCGAGATCGCCGCAGTGGTCGTCTGGCAGGTCGCCGACACGGCCAAGGCGCTATACGCGGTCGATGACTTCCCGAACTTCGTCACCATCCAGACCGAAGCCGCGATCCGGTACATCGCCTCGGCCTACCCGTACCTCAGCCACCGGGAGGGGGAGCTGTCGCTGCGGGAGAACGCCGCCGAGATCACGACGAAGCTGTCGGCCGAGATCGGGGAGCGGGTCGCCCCGGCCGGGGTGAGCGTGGTCGAATCGCGGCTGACCAGGCTGTCCTACGCCGCGGAGATCGCGCAGGCGATGCTCCGCCAGCAGCAGGCCGCGGCGGTGGTCGGTGCCCGCCGGACGATCGTGGAGGGCGCCGTCGGCATGGTCCGGCTGGCCCTGCAGCGCCTGGAGGAACAGGACGTGGTGGAACTGGACGAGGAGCGCAGGGCCGCCATGGTGTCCAACCTTCTGGTCGTGCTGTGCTCGGAGCAGGCCACCCAGCAGATCGTCAACACCGGATCGCTTTACTAGTAAGGCACCGGTGAGCGAGCGCAAGAAACTGTTGCTCCGGCTGGACCCGGCCGTCCATGACGCGCTGTCCCGCTGGGCGTCCGACGAGTTGCGCAGCACCAACGCCCAGATCGAGTTCCTGCTCCGCCGCGCCCTGGCCGGGGCCGGACGGCTCCCAGGCCGGGTCAGCCCGCAGCGCCGTCCCGGCCGTCCGCCCAATCAGTCCAGCAGATGACCCTCTGGTCATCTCCCCCCGAGAGCACGAAATCGCGGACCCCCGACCACGGGTAGTCGGGACCCTCAACGTGGGCCAGCGTCACGGCCCATACCGGGCGGCGGTCGTGTCCGGTAAGGGGTTCCCCGATCTGCTCGCCGGTGGCCGCGTCCCAGATGACCACCGCCCCGTCGGCTGTGCCCGCAACGACCACATCCCGGCCGCCGGCGCACCCCGCGGCCAGCGCGTAGATGTCGGCGTTCGGGTAGACGAAAGACTGACCGGGCAGATCCACGTCAGAGGCGTCATGAAGCCAGACTTGCCGGGGGTTGTGCTCATCGACGCAGACGATGCACGGCCGATTCCCGACCTGACCAAAGGCCAGCGCGGACCGGACCGCAGCGTTGGCGATGATTATCGTGCGCTTGAGCGCCTGACCGGTCGCCGCGTCCCACCCGTAAATGTTCACGTCACCGTACGACACGACGGCACAGAGGATGGTGAGATCCGGCCCGTTCGCGACCAGGGTCAGCGCGCGGGGCTGCCCCTGGCTGGGAAACGGCAGTCGATGGACGGCTTCCCTGGTCACGGCGTCCCAGGTCACCACGCCATCGGTGGCCGCAGAGACGATCAGGTCACGGTCCCCGGCCCGGCCCATGGCCAGCGCCGCCACGTACCCGCCGCAAGGTATCGGATCGCCGACCTGCGCGTCCGAAATGGGCCTCCACACCCGGATCTGACCGGCGGTCCGCGAGCTGTTCTGGTCCGCGGTGATGACCACGTCGCGATCACCCGCCCGGCCCGCGGCGAGTCCGTCGACGGACACGTGATGGGGCTTCAGGCCCGCACCGAGCGGTTCCCCGGTCGTAGCCTCCCAGACCAGCACCCGGTCGTCATCACACGCGGCGCCCGACATGACGATGCCGCTGCCCAGGAAGGTTCCGCAGGCAAGGGAGCGCACCGAGTCGGTATGCCCGAACGGATGGTCCTTCGCGTCCCAGTCCACGACCTCCAGGTAATCGCGGCAGCCGCAGACGATGACGTCGCGGTCCGCGACCCGGCCCATCGATAGCACCTGGGGCGAGTAGTCGTGGCTCATCGGGTAGCGCACTTGCGCTCCGGTGAAAGCGTCCCAGAACCGCGTCGCCTCGTTGTAGTGGGAGGACACGAGGATCAGGCGCCCCGCGATCCGGCCGAACGTCAGGGCGTGGACACCGGGCGCGTTCAGGGGCCGGCCGATGGCCTGTCCGGTCCTGGCGTCCCAGATTCCGATCGTCTGGTCGTCCGTCTGGCCGGCGCACAGGACCACGTCGCGCTCCGGCTCGTACGTCATCGCCATCGCGGACTGGATGCCGCCGTCATAGATCAGCACGGGGCTGCCGGTCACGTGCGCGGTACCCGGGTCGAGCAGGAAGGTCGCGCCGTGTCCGACCCGGGGACCCTCCCTTTCGAGCACGGTGGACTCGCCGACCGCCACGGCGAGGACGTCTCGCCCGTCCGCTTCGGCCAGCGCCAGCGCCCAGTGCCAGCCGCGGCTGAGGGCCGCGGGCGGCCCGATCGGCTGCGCGGTGCCGGCATCCCAGATCCGCACGGTATGGTCGCCGCGGTCGGCCCACGCGATGACGTCCCGTCCGCCAGAGCGGCCCAGCACCATCGTGTCCACGTACTGGCCGTGGCCGGGGAACGGCGGCCCGGTCGGCCGCCTGGTGACGGCATCCCAGACCCGCAGTTCCTTGAAGCCCGCCCGGCCGTAGGCGCAGGCGATCACGTCGCGCTCGCCGACCTGACCGAGCACCATCGCGCTCACCAGGCCAGCGCGAGTCTCGAGCGGCTCGCCGATCAATCCGCCGGTGGCGCCATCCCAGATCCGGACCGTCCCGTCATGGCTGGCGGACACGATCACGTCCTGGCCGGCGACCTTGCCGATGGCCACCGAGGTCACGTCACCGTGATGACCGGTCAGTTTCCGGTGGGCTGAGCCTTTCCAGGCTGTCCACGCAATGCGCCAATCCGACATGACGGACCCACCCCCGACGGTGAGGTTATCAGGCGCGGATACCACCGTCCGTTCGGTCAAGGAATGGGTTGATGATCGAGGCGAAACGCGCGGGCTGTTCGGCGAAGCACAGGTGGGAGGCGTCCTCGATGACCTCCAGCTGGGACCCGGCGATCCGGCGGTGGATATCCTCCAGGTGGCCCGGCGTGCACTCGTCGTAGCGGCCGCCGACCACCAGGGTCGGGACCCGGATCTCGCCCAGGCGGTCCATGACGTCCCAGTTCCTCAGGGTGCCGGTGACGGTGAACTCGCTGGGGCCGTTCATCGTGTTGTAGACGACGTAGCCCGCCTCGGCGAAGGAGCGCTCGAAGCCGGCGGGCCACGGGTTCAGGCGGCAGACGTGCTTGCGGTAGAAGGGCAGGATCGCGGCCTGGTACTCGGGGCAGGAGGTGAACCCGGCGTCCTCGTGCTCGCGGATCACCCGCAGCACCTGGTCGGGCTCTTCGGCCAGCAGCTTCTCGCAGTCGCCGACCCAGCGGATCATGCTGGCCGGGCTCCCGCACAGGGTCAGGCTGACCAGGTCGGGCTGGCGGTCGAGGACGTACTGCATGGCGAGCATGCCGCCCCAGGAACTGCCGAACAGGTGCAGCCGGTCCAGGCCGAGCGCGGCTCGCACCTGGGCCAGTTCCTCGACGAACCGCTCGACGGTCCACAGCGAGAGATCGTCGGGGCGGTCGGAGCGGCCGCAGCCCAGCTGGTCGTAGAACACCACCCGGCGCCGGTCGGCGAGCATCTCCAGGGGCTCGAGGTAGTTGTGGGTGAAGCCGGGGCCGCCGTGCAGGCACAGCAGCGGCGTGCTCGTCGTCCCGCCTTCCGGGGTTAGCGACCGGTACCAGACGCGGCCGCCCGGGACCTCGAGGTAGCCCTCCTCGACCGTCACGCCGATGCCACCGGCTCGTCGGCGGCGAGTTCCGGCTCGTCGGCGAAGACCCGCTTCATCTCCGGCAGGCGGGCCGGGTGCCTGACGGCCAGGTAGACAAGCACGACGATGCCGATGACGTACCAGATCCCGATGGCCAGGCCGGTCTCGCTTGAGGGGTAGGACAGCGGGGTGACGAACTTCAGGAACGACGACCCGAGCCCGAGCGCGGTGAGGAACGCCGGGATGAACGCGATGATGCCGAGGACCGGGATCACGGCGTGCAGGCCGATGTTGAACTCCGAGCGCTTCCGGCGCAGGTAGAACAGCATGCAGGACAGGTTGAAGATCATGTAGATGGCGATCATCACGCCGGTGAGGATGGTGGCCAGGAAGACGAACGCCGTGGTGGGGCCGAAGTGGATGCCGATCGGCAGCCCGATGGCCAGGGTGACGACCAGCTGGACGACCACGCCGACGTACGGGGACCGCCACTTGGGGTGCAGCCGGGCCAGCGGGGAGGGCAGCAGCCCGATCCTGGACATGGCGAACCAGGTACGGGTGGTGGCCAGCGTGCCGGCGTTGCCGTTGGCGAAGGTGGAGTTCAGGATGGCGAAGAACGCGACCACCCAGCCCAGTCCCCACACGTCGCGCGCCAGCTGGATCCACGGGCTGCCGCCGCCGAGGGCGCCGAAGCTCACGTACTTGTCCGGGCCGAAGAACACGTCGCCCGCGTAGGTGGTGAAGACGTAGAACAGGCCGATGACCAGGCAGGACGCCACCACCGCGATCTGGATGGTGCGTCGCGGATTACGGGCCTCCTCGGCCAGCGGGGCGGAGGCCTCGAAGCCGATGAACGCGAGGATCGTGTAGATGGAGCCCGCGGCGATGCCGCCAAATCCCTTGTAGCCCTTGATCGTCGCGTAATGCAGGGTGAAGACGTTCCCGGTGTTGTGAGAGCCCGCCTTGACCACCAGCCAGATGGCCAGGACCAGGAAGACGGCGATCTCGAAGGAGCCGAGGATCGTGCCCGCCCGCGCGCTGACCTTGATCCCCCGGTAGTTCAGGGCGGCGACCAGGAGCGCCGCGACGATCATGAAGATGACCCAGGTGGTGGTGAACGGCCAGCCCCACTCGGTGTTGGCGATCGATCCGACCAGGTAGCCGCACAGGACCATGGTGATCGGCCCGATCAGCGCCTCGACGAGCGAGTAGCCCCAGCCGACCAGGAACCCGAGGTACGGGTGGATCGCCTCGGCGGGGTAGGTGTAGATGCTGCCGGCCGACGGCAGGTGCCTGGCCAGCTGGCCGATCGAGCTGGCGACGAGGAGGCAGGCGACCAGGGCCAGCAGCACGGCCAGCGGCAGCGCGCCGCCGGCGTAGGTGGCACCGGCCGCGATCGACAGCGCGACCGCGCCGGCCGGGGCCATGGAGGTGACGGACTGGAACAGGACCTCGCGCAGTCCGACGGCCCCGCGGGCCAGGCCGATTCCGTTGCTGGCCATGGCAACCCTCCTTCACCGCACCTAGTACCTAAGGTAATAAATCCGACCATAAAGGTCCATAACCTAAATATCTGGCCGATACGGGGCTGACCAGCCGAAGTACTGGTTGATGGCCTGCGCCACGGCGCCCGCGATCACCTGCTGGCCGTGGGCGCTCGCCGCGATCGAGCCCTCGAACGGGTCGGTGAGGAACAAGGGCTCGATCAGGGCGCCCGGCATAAGACTCGGCGTGGTGAAGTAGCCCGCCTGGGCGGGTCCCAGCAGGATCAGGTGGCCGTAGGCCAGGGCGGCGCCGTCGAGCGCCGAGCCCAGCACCGTGTCGGGCATGACGCCCCCGTCGGGGATGGCGTAGCCCTGGGCGTTCAGGGCGCCCAGCACGTCGTCTTGGAGCAGGGTGGCCAGGCGGAGGTTCGCGGCGGAGAACGGCCGGTCCGCGTCGTAGCCGGCGACGCTCCCGGCGTTGCCCGGGGCGCCGGCGTCCATGTAGATCCCGACCAGCACGTCGGCGCCGGCGAGGTTGGCGCACACGTCGCGGGCCCCGATGTCGTCGACGACGCCCTGCACGCTCAGCAGCCCGTCGGACAGGTCGGCGGGGGTGAGCCTGGTGACGGTCGTGTCCTGGGTGCGCGACACCACCACGCGGTAACCCTCGGCGCGCAGGATGGCGGCCGTGTCCAGTTCGACCGCCAGGTTCACCGCGGACTCATCGACGGGCGCGCCGGATTCCGTGCTGCCCACCGCGCCGGGGTCGATCCCGCCGTGCCCGGCGTCGAGGAACACCGTCTCGTTCTTGTCGCCGCTCGCCGGGGTCGTCGGGTCGAAGGCTACGCACGCGCCGGGGTAGAACAGCCCGGGATCGATCGCCTCCACGGCGGCACCGTCCGGGTCACCGCCCTGGTCGACCCGGTCGCTGTCGCGCCCGGCCGACCGGGCGGCGGTCTGGCCGGTCTGGGCGGTCTGGCCGGTCTGGCCGGTCTGGGCGGTCTGGGCGGCCGGATGCCGATGGTGGCCGACCGGAAACGCCGGGCCCGCGAAGATCAGTGCCGCGCCGACGAGCGCCGCGACCGAGCCGCACGCCACTAGCAGGGTGGCACTAAGCCTGAGCATGTGTCCCCATCGCGCGTCCCGGCCGTTTCTCTAGCTGGATTGTGCGGCTTTTACCTCAAGGTAACTAGAGGGTGGCGTGTGAATTCGGTCATAGGGACGGCATGGCGACTTGGGCTGTACCCGGAGCGGTAGCATCTGTGACGCAGGCTCCGCTCACCGTCGACTAGGAGCAGACCGACATGTCCCTCTTCCAGCGGGCTCACGACATTCTCTCGGCTAAGGCGAACAAGGCGCTGGACGCCGCCGAGAAGCCAGACGAAATGCTCGACCTCTCCTACGAGCAGATGCTTGACCAGCTCACCAAGGTCCGGCAGGCCCTCGTGTCGGTAGCCGCCTCCCGTAAGCAGATCGAGCTCCAGGAACAGCAGCTCCAGCACTCCGTAGACCACCTGCAGGACCAGGCCAAGGCGGCGCTGTCGGTGGGCAAGGAGGACCTGGCCAGGGAGGCCTTGTCCCGCAAGGCGGCGGCCCAGGCGCAGATCGACGGCCTGGAGCCGCAGCACCAGCAGCTCACCGAGCAGGAGCAGAAGCTCGAGCAGACCCTGGCCGCGCTGCAGCAGCGGGTGAACAACTTCCGGACGCAGAAGGAGACGCTGAAGGCCCAGTACACCGCCGCCAGCGCCATGAGCTCGGTCAACGAGAGCGTGGCCGGGATCTCGGGCACGTTGTCCGATTCTGGTGCCGAGCTGGCGCGGGCCCAGGACAAGATCGCCCAGATGCAGGCGCGCGCGGGAGCCCTCGACGAGCTGCTGCAGTCCGGCGTGCTGGAGGACGTCGGGGGCAACACCGACGACATCCAGAAGGAACTTGACCAGGCCGGGAGCGACGCCGACGTGGAGAGCGAGCTCGCCGCGCTGAAGGCGCAGATCGGCCCGGGCAGCGCACCGCCGGAGCTGACCAGCGGCGGCTAACCGGCGCCGCCGCGGCATGGCGGTGGTTCGCGAAACTCACATTTTTCGCATAACCGCAACAGTCGGCGATCTGGCTTTTTTAATTAGTTCTGTTGCGTTAGGCTCGCCGCAAGCTGACTTGGCGAAGTACAAGTAGCCCGACACAGGAGCACAGTTCTCCGCAGGGGGGTTCTGCTTTTCTCACCAGATCGGGCACGGCTACCGACACGCAAGGAGTCTGAATGCTAAGACGATGGTCCATCCTGCTTGCCATGCTCGCCATGACCCTCGGCACCGTGCTCAGCGCGGGCACGACGTCGGCCGCGGCGGCCGAGCTTCACGGCCAGGCGGGGTTTTACGGGGGCCCCGGCTGGACATGGCCACCGACCGGCACGCAGAACTGGAGCCCGGGGGGGCCCATCAACCGGGCCAGCCAGGGATTCCAATCCAAGCTGGGCCAGGTCGATAGCACGAACTGGTCGGGTTACGCGGGCACCACCGGCACGTTCACGAGCGTCACGGCCAGCTGGACCCAGCCGGCCGGCACGTGCAGCAGCGGTGACCAGTACGCGGCGTTCTGGGTCGGCCTGGACGGTTACAGCAGCAGCACGGTGGAGCAGACGGGCAGCGAGGTCGACTGCATCGGGAAGACTGCGGAGTACTACGCCTGGTACGAGGCCTACCCGAAGGCGTCGGTGGACTACAACGAGCCCGTCAAGGCCGGCGACTCGTTCACCGCCACCGTGTCGTACGTGAGCGGCACCGAGTACGCCCTCACTATCACCGACACCAGCGAGTCCTGGACTAAGACGACGGACGTGAACGTCAGCGGAACGAAGCGTTCCTCGGCCGAGGTCATCGCCGAGGCGCCCTGCTGCACGTTGTTCGGCGGCATCTTGCCGCTGACCGACTTCGGCACGGTTAACTTCACCGGCGCCACGGTCACGCCCACCTCGGGCAGCGCCGAGGCCATGGCCAGTGCTCCCGGGGTAACCGCGATCACCATGGTCAACAACGAGAGACAAGACAAGGACACCGTGTCGTCGCTGTCTACCACCGCGCCCGTCGGGGAGGCCTTCAGCTGCACCTGGGTGCGCAGCAGCTAGGACATACTGGTTTTAACGCTTGGGCCCGGCGGCCGGACGGTAGCCGGGCCCTTTGCTTTACCCAGAGGTCGGTGTTATTCACCAGTTATTGCCTTACCTCCCTTTTGCCGCACATTCGCACTACTGTGAGCGGGTAGTTTCCGCGGGGCCGAGGTGGGGTGACCAGTTTGGCGGAGCTGCAGGCTGGCGACCCGGAGCGGATCGGGCCCTACGTAGTCGTGGGCCGACTCGGCAGCGGCGGGATGGGGCGGGTCTACCTGGCGCGGTCACCGGGCGGGCGGCAGGTGGCGGTGAAGGTGATCCGGGCCGAACTGGCGGACGATCCCGGCTTCCGCGCGCGGTTCGCGCGGGAGGTGACCGCCGCCCTCCGGGTGGGCGGCCTGTTCACGGCCCAGGTGGTAGACGCCGACCTGCAGAGTCCGGTGCCGTGGCTGGTCACCGCCTTCGTGCCCGGCCTGTCGCTGGCCGAGGCGGTCGAGCAGCAGGAACCGCTGCCACCCAGGACCGTGCTCGCGCTGGCCGCCGGGCTGGCTGAGGGCCTGAACGCGATCCACGCGGCCGGCGTCATCCACCGGGACCTCAAGCCCTCGAATGTCCTGCTGGCGCTGGACGGGCCGCGGATCATCGACTTCGGGATCGCCTCGGCCGCGGAAGCCAGGACGCTGACCGGAGCCGGCCTGATGATCGGCTCGCCCGGATTCATGGCACCGGAGCAGGCCGAGGGTCAGCCGGTCGGGCCGGCCAGCGACATCTTCAGCCTCGCGGGCGTGCTCACCTTCGCCATCAGGGGTGAGGGGCCGTTCGGCGTCGGGGACACCGCCGCGCTGCTCTACCGCGTGGTGCACGGGACGCCGAACCTCGACCGGGTGCCCGGCAGGCTGCGGCCCCTGATCAGCTGGTGTCTGTCCAAGGACGCGAGGCGCCGGCCCTCGGCCGCCGAGTTTCTCGCCGAACTGGTCGCCGCGTACCCGGGAGCCGCGGACCTGGCCGACTGGCTGCCGCCACGGCTGCGCGACCCGGCCATTCAGCGCGCGTCTGCGACGTACCCGGGCAGGCAACCGCTCGCCATCGCGGCCGGGCGCGCAGCGGCTGAGCCCGTGGCGGCTTCTCCTGCCGCGCTCGTCGAGGCTCCTCCCGCGCTGGCCGCGGCTCCTCCCGCGCTGGCCGGGGACCCTCCTGGGCTGGCCGGGGACCCTCCCGCGCTGGCCGGTGCGGTCCGGGTACCGCCCGCGGGCGCCGGCGGGGAACCGTACCGGTGGTGGACACCGGAACCCGCGGCCATGCGACCGACCGCTCCCCCGCCCTCGCCCTCGTTTCCCGGGCGGCCGGTGCGGAGGCGACGGCGGGGGCTGTGGGCAGGGCTCATCGCGGCGGTGTGCGGGGCGGTCGTTGCCGCGCTGGTCATCGCGCTCGCCGTGGTGCACACTGGGGCGGGGCACCCCGGAACAGGGGCGGAGCAGAGCCCGGGCGCGGCCCGCAGCACCATTCCCCCGGCGCCGGCCGTCGCGCCGACGGTGGGATACCTGACCCTCACCCAGCTGCGCGTCGGCGACTGCCTGACCGGGGCGGATCTCCGGCTCGACACCACCAAGCCCTGGCCGCAGGAGGCCAGGGCCGTGCCGTGCGGCCAGCGGCACACCGCCGAGGTGTTCCTGGCGGACGACAGCTACTGGCCGGCAGACCTGGCGTACCCGGGCAGCGGGACGATCGTCAAGGCCGCCGACGCGGCCTGCAACGGCGCGTTCAGGACCTACGTCGGAATCGCCTACGTCAAGTCCAGGTACACCTGGACCAACATGTTCCCCGACGCCTCGACATGGCAGGTCGGCGACCGCGGGCTGCACTGCGTGGCGTACTACTCAACCTCTCAGCAGCGGGCCGGGGCGTACCTGTTCGGGTCTATCAGGGGCTCGCGCAGGTAACAGAGGGCCCACGGGAGATACCACCGCGCGTTCGGGGATAAATGGCGGGCGGCGGCACTGTCCTTGGGTCTGCGCCCGGACGGGCTGATGTCGGGGATCTCCCGGACGCCGAAGACGTCGCGGAGCGCGCTCAGGGCGGCGAGTTCGCCGCACCGGCCGTGCACGCCGGGCAGCGGCGGGGTGGCCGACGAGCACAGGTATACGCCGCGGATCGGAGTCCGGTACGGATTCCACCTGGCCACCGGGCGCAGCACGGTCTGCCGGAGCGTCTGCATGCCGACGGCGATGTCGCCGCCGACGTAGTTGGGGTTGTGCGCCTCCTCGTCGGCGGCGGTGCGCACGGCCCGCGCCAGGATGAGATCGCGGAAGCCCGGGGCGAACCGCTCGATCTGCGCCTCGATCGCCGCGGTCATGTCCACGTCGGACCCGGCAGGCACGTGGCAGTAGGTCCACAGCGTGTGCTGGCCCGCTGGGGCGCGGGACGGGTCGGCGACGCCGGGCTGGACGACGAGCACGTAGGGGCGTTCGGGGTGCTTGCCCGCGTTCACCTCGGCCTCGGCCGTGGCGACCTGCTCGAAGGTCCCGCCCAGGTGCAGCGTGCCGGCCTTACGGCAGTCCTCGTTGGTCCAGGGCACCGGGCCGGACAGCGCGAAGTCGACCTTGCAGACCCCGGACCCGTAGCGGTACCGGTGCAGCGCGTCGCGGTACCGGGAAGGGAGGCGGTCGCCGGCGATCGTTTCCAGAGCGCGCGGGGATACGTCGAGCAGGGTGGCGTTGGCGGGCGGGAGCTCGGACAGGGAGCGGACCCAGCGGCCGGTCTCGACGTCGCCGCCGGACGCGATGACCGCGCCGGCCATCGCGTCGGTGATCATGGCGCTCCCGCCGGCCACGACCGGCCAGCCCACGGCGTGGGCCAGCGAGACCAGCATGATCCCGATGCCCGCGGTCGGGACGGCGGTGAGCGGCATCATCGCGTGCGCGGCGGCGCCCGCCATGATGGCTCGCGCCTCGGGGGTGCGCCAGCGCCGGACGACCGTGGCCGCGGGCAGGATGCCGCGGCGGCCGTAGGCGGCCATGGCCAGCGGGTGCGCGGGCACGCGGCGCAGCGGGGCGAGCAGTTCAGGCAGGATCTGGTCCATGTGCTCGGCCGGGGGGCCGAACAGGCGGCGGTAGGCGCGGCGGTCCGCGCCGAGGCGCGCGGCCGTCTCCTCGACCGAACGGGTCACGACCGCCGCCCGGCCGCCGTCGAGCGGCTGGGCGAACTCCACCGGCGGCCGCGCGAACTGTATGCCGCGTGCGGCTAGGTCGAAGCGGCGGAAAAACGGCGAGGCCAGGGCCAGCGGGTGCGCCGCCGAGCAGACGTCGTGCCGGAAGCCCGGCAGGGTCAGCTCCTCGGTTCGGCACCCGCCGCCGATCGTGGGCGCACCCTCGATGACCAGGACCTTCAGGCCTGCCGAGGCCAGGGTGACGGCAGCGGCCAGGCCGTTCGGACCGCTGCCGACAATCACCGCGTCAGGGTTCCCCCGCATCACGCCTCATCCGCCCGCTGGGTCTGGAGCTACTGGTTGGCCTGGCTCTGTGCGCTGGCCCCCCGGCGCGGTGGCTGGAAGACGCTGCGTACCGCGGAGTTGTGCCAGATGTTACGGGCGTGACGCCATTGGCGCTTTGAGTCTACGCAGGTAGAGGTGGTCTGCACCGTGGGGTCTGGCACGCCGAGCCGCTCTCCGAGCGCGATCAGCGTGGCCGCCCAGAACTTGTCTTCCTTGGCGTGCCCGCCCATGACCATCCCGGCCTCGTATAGCGGGTCGTTCGCCCGCATCAGCACCTGCGCCTGGATGATGGTCTCGTCGCCCTCCTTTTCGGAGGAGAACGTGATCCAGCCGGCGAACATGTGGCCCTGGGGCGTCATCAGCGTGAACGACTCGTGGTCGGCGTACAGGACGAACACGCCGGTCGACAGCTTCACGCCGCCGCCGATGGCCAGGTCGAGGAGGGCCACGTCACCCGGGTTGATGCCGGTGAGCGCGCCGGCGAACCGGTTGCCCTTCGGCCAGAACTCGGGGAAGTGCTCCTTCCAGACCGCGATCGCGTGATCGGGCTGGATCTGCGACCCCGCCTTCATGCGGTAGGTCTTCTGCCACATCTTGCCGAAGCCCTGCACCGGGCCCATCAGCCGCCGGCCCGCGACGTTGGTGCCGCGGACCCCGTCGCGCTGGTCTACCTCAAGCCGGTCCACCTTCCTGGCCCAGCTGGCCGAATCCCTCGGCGGCGTGGCCTGCGCCTCCTGGGCGCTCAGCCCGATCTGCTCGGCTGACGCGACCTTGTCCGGCCCTGCTGTGTCTGTCATGGCAAGCCCCTCTTACCTCGCGACGCCTTCGAGCGCCGATTCCTCGCTGTCGAAGATGGTGATCGCCTCGTCGAGCCTGGTCAGCTCGAAGATCTCGCGGTAGTGATCGCTCAGCCCGTACGCGGCCAGCTGCTGGCGCTGCCGGTTGGCCCGGACCAGCAAGGTCACGAGCATGCCGATGCCGCCGCTGTTCATGTACTCAAGGCCGGCGAAGTTCAGCACGAGCTTGCTGGCCGGGCCTGCCGCCTCGTACGCCGACATGAGTACGGGCTCGCAAGCCGAAGTCACCTCGCCTTTGATGTCAACGACCGCCACCGAGTCGCCCAACCGCCGGACGTCCATCGTGATCGCCGGTGCACCCATCTGATTTCCTCCCCTTGAGGACCCTGGTGTTCGGAGTCTTGCCTTAGTGGGCTAGCTGGCTGACGGCCTGGTCGAGATCGGGAAAGAGCTCGATGAAGTCCGACAGCCTGGTGATATCGAAGATCTCGCGGTAGTGCGCGGACAGACCGCAGGCGACGACCTTCCTGCGTTCGGCCCTGGCGCGGGCCAGCACGCTCACGATGAGCGCGATGCCGGTCGAGTTGATGTAGTCCACCGCGCCGAAGTCCAGCACGACCGTTTCGATGGGGCGCGTGCTGTCCCCATCGACCGCGTTCTGGTACGCGCCGGTCAGGACCGCGGCGGCCGAGCCATCGACCTCGCCGGACAGCTCGATGACGGCGGCGCCGGGAAGGTGCCGGGTCGTGGCCTCACACATGCTCGTCATGTGCTGCACCTCCAGTTCGCATGGTCAGCCAGATGGTGTGCCGCTGGCCGTCGGTTGTTACCTGCATCGCGTCGACCATGTTGCGGATGAGGAACAGACCCCAGCCGCGCGGAGTCTGGCCGCCGTCCAGCTTCTTGAGCAGGTCGGGCTCCTCCGAGCCGGCGGAGGCGTCGTACGCTTCGCCGCCCTGGTCGCTGATGGCGACGGTGATCGCGTCGCCGTCCTGGGTGACTTCGACCTCGACCGGGATCTCGGCGCGGTTGCCGTTGCCGTGCTCGATCGCGTTCATGGTGGCCTCTGCGACCGCGGTCTTGAGGCGTTCCAGCCTGGCTTCGGACAGGCCGAGGCCCTTCACCGTCCCGGCCACCCGAGCGAGCGCAAGGCGTTCGTTGCCTGGCTCGCTCGCCAGCGTGAACGTGTCGAGCCTGCGCGGCTTTCCTGGTGCTGGGCGAGCTACCTGAGTCATTATCGGCTCCCCTGATGCCATGCCGACGGCGAGCGCTGAAGCGAGACCAGCGTGATGTCGTCCTCTTGCTCGTGATCGGGGCCGGTGAAGGCGCCGAGTTCGGTCAGGCAGAGGTCGATCAGCGCCTCTCCGGCCGGGCCCTTGCCGACCAGCGCGGAGACCCGCGGGAAGCCGAACATCTCCCGGTCGGGCGCGTGCGCCTCGGCGAGACCGTCGCTATGCAGCAGGGCGCAGTCGCCCGGCTCGAACTGGAAGCTCCGCTGTTCGTAGTCCATGCCCGGCATCAGGCCAAGCGGCATGCCGCGGGCGCGCAGTTCTTGCACTCCGCCCTGGGTGCGCACGTACGGGACGTCGTGGCCGGCGTTGGCGAACTCCACCTCGCCGCTGACCGGGTCAAGGACCAGGGCCAGGCAGGTGACGAACATGTGCGCCGGGATGTCCTCGCAGAGCATGTCGTTGACGTGGCCGAGGACCTTGCCGGGTTCGATGAGCCTGGGCGCGGCGTCGCGGAGCAGCGCGTGCGTGCTCGCCATGACCAGCGCCGCGGGCACGCCCTTGTCGGTGACGTCGCCGACCACGAACATGACCCGCCCGTCCGGAAGCGGGATGAAGTCGTAGAAATCGCCGCCGACCGTCCGGGCCGGGCGGTAGAACGCGGCGACGTGCCAGCTCGGCAGGTCGGGCAACTCTTTGGGCAGGAACTGCTGCTGGATGAGCTGGGCGATCTTCAGTTCCTGGTCGATCCGCTCACGCTGGCGCGCCTCGGCCTGCTGCTGCCTGACCAGCTGGCCCACTCGCATGGCGGGGGCCGCGTAACCGGCCAGAGAGTTGAGCAGGCGGACGTCGTCGGTGGAATACCCGCGTTCGGACCTTCTGGGGCCAAGGCTCAGCAAGCCGACGAGGCTGCCCGACGAGATCAGCGGCACGACCAGGACCACGCCCGCCTCCTGCAGGGCCTTCAGGGCCGGGGACTGGAGCTGGAGCGTGGTGATGTCCACCGCGCTGGCCGCCCCGAGGAGGTAGCCGATCAGCGGGTCGTTGGAGGCCGGGTCGAGCTCGGGACCGACCGCTATGACGCCCGGCGCGGCCGGGATCACCTCGTCCGCGGCCGGCGGGGTGCGGCGCAGCCAGCCGCGCACGCGGCCGCCCATGCCGTCCGCGCCGGCTGGTTCCTGCGGGTCAGCCACCGTTACGGTGGCGGTCCCCCCCTGCGCCATTTCCGACGTGACCTCGGATGCCCCCCCGGGCGTCATCTCAGTTTCCGCGGACGCCGGCGTCGTCCCGCTGGTGCTCCCCACCTGTTGCGCCATGTCACACTCCGGGTTTCGCGGCTCGTCACGAGCGCACCTTCAGCCTAGAAAGTAGGCGATACGAGATCGTTACGGCAGTCAAGCCTTCTGGCGTGTCTTTTTACGCGCATGCGTTACGGTGAGCCGGACGGGGATCCTTTTGGGGAGGATGCCATGACGGAGCTGAGCCTGGCGCTGCTCGGGCCGCCACTCGTCAAGCGCGACGGCACGCCGGTCACCTTCGACACCAGGAAGGCCATCGCGCTGCTCGCGCTGCTGGCCGTCACCAGGCGCGAGCACAGCCGCGAGCAGCTGGCCGACCTGCTCTGGCCGGACGCGGACAGCGCCAAGGGGCGGGCCTCGCTACGACGCACCCTGTCGGTGACCGCCGCGGAGATGGGCCCGGGCCTGACCATCACCCGGGCTGCGGTCACCCTCGAGCCCACGGTGCAGGTCGACGTGCGCGAGTTCGAGGCGCTGATCGCGCGGCAGGATGCCGCGTCGCTGGAGCGGGCGGTCCAGCTGTACCGCGACGACTTCATGGCCGGCTTCACCGTACGCGGCTGCCCGGACTTCGAGGAGTGGCAGTCATCGGTGGCCGAGGAACTCAGGCAGTCGCTCGCCCGTGGGTTGCAGCGGCTGGTGGCCGCCTGCATCGAGGATGGCGAGCTCGAGCGGGCGACCGGGCACGCCCGCCGCTGGCTGCAGCTCGACCCGCTGCATGAGCCCGCGCATCAGGCGATCATCAGGCTGTACGGGTGGTCCGGCCAGCGTTCGGCAGCCATGCGGCAGTACCGCTCGCTGGTCCGGATCCTTGACCGTGACCTGGCCGTGCGGCCGCTGCCCGAGACGACGCGGCTGTACGAGGACGTGCGGGCCGACCGGCTGGGGCCCGCGCCCGCGCGCTCCTCCCCGGGGCCGGTGCCGCCTCCGGCGCCCGTTTCGGAGGTCCCCGAGGCTCTGGCGGCCTGGCCGCTGGTGGGGCGGGCCGCCGAACTGGCGGCGATGCGTGCCGCGTGGCAGGCGGCCGGGAGGCACGGCCGGGTGGTGGCGGTCGTGGGTCAGGCCGGCAGCGGGAAGACGAGGCTGATCACCGAATTCCGGGCCGAGGCGGCGCAGGCCGGAGCACGGGCTGGGGTTGGCGCGGGCGCGGTGCTGGCCGTCCGTGGCCACGACGGGGAGACCGCGCTTCCCTTCGTGCTGGCCGCCGACCTGCTGCGGACCGCGCTCGCGGTCCGTCCTGATCTCCCGAAGGTGCTCCCGGCGCAGACGGCCGCGATGGCCGGACGACTGGTCCCGGAGCTGGCCGCGGCCTACCCCGACTCGATCGCCCCGGCCCTGGACAGCTCGGTGGCCGTGACCCGCCTGTACGCGGCGATCGCCGACACGCTGCTCGCGGCGACCGCCCGGGGCGACGGAGGGTCCGACGCCGGCCAGGCACCGGCCGGCGTGGTCGTGGTCGAGGACGTGCACTGGGCCGATAGCTCGTCGCTCGGCCTGCTCGCCTACCTGGTGCGGCGGCTCGCCGATTGGCCGCTGCTGCTGGTGCTGAGCTGGCAGCCGGAGCAGGCGGGCTGGCTGCGGGTATTGCGCACCGCGCTCAGCGAGGCCGACAGCCAGTCCCTCGGCGAGACGATCGAGCCTGGCCTGCTTGGCCCGGACGCGATCGGCGCGCTCCTGCACCTCGAGGGGATGCCGCGGGTCGATGTGGACCGGCTGATGGCGGAGACCCGCGGACTGCCGATGCTGGTCCGCGAGTACGTCGAAGCCTTGCGTTCGGCAGAGCAAGCCGCAGCCGGCGACCCGAGCGCCCAGGCCGACTGGTGGCCACCCGCCAGCGTTCGCGACCTGTTGCGAGCCCGGCTGCAGACGGTCAGCGAGCCCACCCGGCAGATGCTGACCGCCGCCGCCGTGCTCGGCAGCGACAACGACGCCGACCTGCTGCGGGCGGTCAGCGGGCGCGGCGAAGACGAGATCGTCGAGGCGATCGACGAGGCGCTGGCGCGCTCGCTGCTGACCGAGACCGCCCCGCTGGCCGCCGGCTCGGCGCCCATCTACGGGTTCCCCTACGAGGCTCTGCGCAAGACGGCCTACGAATCGGCGACCTTGGCCAGGCGGCGGCTGCTGCACGGCCGGGCCGCGGACGTCCTGACGCGCCGGTACGAGCGGGATCCCGCCACGGCCAGGCCCGCGATCGTGGCCGACCACCTCCAGCTGGCGGGCCGGGAGGCCGAGGCCGCGCAATGGTGGTGGCGAGCGGCCGGGCTCGCCCGAGAGCTGTACGCGCACACGGAGGCGCACGCGCACCTGGTCCGGGCCCTGGCGCTCGGCTACCCGCAGCTCCCCGGGCGGATCGCCCTCGGTGAGGTGCTGGTGGTGCTCGGCCGGTACCGCGAGGCCCTCGCCGAGCTTGAGACCGCGGCGGCCCTAGCGGCCTTCGAGGGCTCCGGGGAGCCGGCCGGTCCCGGGGATGCTGGGGGCAGGGCCGACCGCGAGGCCGAGCGCGCCATGCAGGCCAGCATCGAGCACAAGCTCGCCGACGTGCACCACCGGCTGGGCGACTGGGAGCTGGCCGAAGCCCACCTGGCCCTGGTCACCGAACTAGTCGCCGACGCCGAGCCTGGCCGCCTGGCCCGGGTGGAGGCGGACCGGGCCGTGGTGGCGTACCGGCGTGGTGACGCCGACCAGGCGGCCGCGTTCGGCCAGGCCGCGCTGTCCTCCGCCAGGGCCGCCAACGATCCGGGCGCGACCGCCCAGGCGCTCAACGTGCTGGGCATGCTCGCCGCGCGGGCCGGGGAGGTCGCCGAGGCGGAGACCTACCTGCGGGAGAGCCTGGCCGGGGCGCGGCGCCCGCCGGAACCAAGCGCGGGCTCCGCTCCCCCATTCGGCGTGGCGGTGGCGGCGCTGAACAACCTGGCCAGGCTGCTGGCCGAAACGGGCCGCGGCAGCGAGGCGCTGGAGGTCGCGGCCGAGGCGCTCGAGCTCGGCAGCGAACTGGGCGACCAGCATCGCGTGGCGGCCCTGCACACCAACCTGGCGGACCTGCTGCACGCGGCGGGCCAGGGCGAGGCCGCGATGGCCCACCTGAAGGAGGCGGCCAGGCGATTCGCCTCGGTCGACGTGGGCGACGCGCCCCGGCCGGAGATCTGGACGCTCGTGGAGTGGTAGCGACGGCGCTACCGTCCGGCCGCGTCTTGCCGCGCCTGCGGCTCCAGGGCCACGCGCAGCGCGGCCATGCCACGCGACGTGTGGCTCTTCACGGCACCGCGGCTGATGCCCATCGCCGAGGCGATCTCCGCCTCGGACAGGTCGGCGTAATACCGCAGCACGATAGCCTCGCGCTGCCGGGCGGTCAGGCTCTGGAGCGCGGCGACGACCGCGGCCCGCTCGAGCGAGACCAGCGCCCCGTACTCGGCGCTTGGCATGTCGGGCGGCGCCTTCTCCAGGTACCTCTCGACGACCATCTGGTGCCGCAGCACGGAACGCGACCGGTTGACCACGGCCGCCCGCACGTAGGCGAGGGCGTTCTCCGCGTACCTCACTCGTTGCCAGGCGTCGTGCATCGAGACGAACGCGTCCTGCACCACCTCCTCCGCGGTCGGCACGTCGCGCAGGAGCAGCCAGGCCGAGCGCACCAGCCTCTGGTAGTGATGGATGTACAGCTCGGTGAAGAAGTCTTCGGCGGTCCGGGCCGAGGCGGAGAGGAGCTCATCCTCACTCGGGCTATCCATCCGGTATGCAGCGGCCGCCATGGCGGTGCTCCTTCCGGCCTCCTCATCGGGCCCAGGACTGCTGCGGATCGTCCCCTTCCGCCCGGCGGTGACGGCCGGGCGGAAGGGCCCACCCATGCGATGGTCGATCGGGAAAATGACCAACCGCTCATAGGTTGCCCGACCGTTCGGCGGGCGTCAGTCACCCGCGTGACACGCCTAGTGTCAGCTTGCCGACACCTAGCCCCCGGCGAACCGGTTCAGGGCGGCCACCTGCGTCACGGTCACGGTGCGGCCGCTCACCTGGATCCAGCCGCGTCGTTCGAAGCCGCGCAGCGCGGCGTTGACGCTCTGCCGGCTGCCCCCGGCCTGATGGGCGAGTTCTTCCTGGCTCAGTGACGGCGAGATGACACCGTCCTCGCCCCGCGGCTGGCTGAGGAGCATCTTCGCCACCCGCCGGGGCAGGTCCAAGAACACCAGGTCCGACGTGGCCTCGGTGAGCCGGCGCAAGTTGGCCGTGACAGACCGCAGCAGCACCTGCGCGACCGCCGGCACCCGGCCGCTTAGGTCCACGATCATCTCCCGCGGTATGAGCAGCAGGCGGGATTCCTGCAGTGCCTCGCAGTCGGCCGACCGCGGGCCGCCGTCGGCGACGCCGTTCTCGCCGAACATGGCCCCGGGCCCGATGACGGTGAGCGTCAGCTCGCCGCCATCCGCAGAGCGGACCATCACCTTGACCCGGCCGGAGATGACCACCATCACGGTCTCACCGGGCTCGCCGGCGGTGAACACCACCTGGCCCCGGCGGAAGGTCCGGATGCGCGATCCGGCAGCCAGGGCCTCCAGTTCCGCGGTTGGCACCGCGGCGAGCAGTTCGGTGGCGCGCAGCAGGCCGACCAGGTCGGTGCTCATCGCGGGCGGCCCGGGGTGCGCTCGGTCACGGTGTCATATGCGACGGCGCGCACCGGCTCCATGGACACATCACATTACTCGCGTCAGGACCCGGTCAAGCCGGCTCGGTTCAAGCCGGATCCGCCGGCTACACCGAGATGGTCAGCAGGACCGTGACGACATGTCCGCCCGGGTTGATGGTGAGTTGCGTATTCAGCGCGATCAGGCTGGTTGCGGTCACCGTGACGGTCACGCTGTCGCCGGAGGCGATCGACCCCGACGCGGGTGAGATGGTCACCTGGCCTGATCCTCCGGATATGGAGTAGTTACTGACCGGGCCGCCCTGGGCGGTGATGGTGAACGTGCCGGCCGGCAGGCCCGTGACGGCCACCAGCTTGAGCTGGGAGAGCGATACGAGCAGGCTGCCCTGGACGACGACGGCGGGCGAGGCCTGCGCGGACGCCGACGGGGATGACCCCGGGGCGGAAGAGGACGCCGCGGCGGAAGCCGTGGGTCCGGCGCTGCCCGGCGTGGAGGAAGGCGGCTGTGCGGCCGCCGCGGGCGCCGACCCGGTGCCGCCACTGGCCGGCGAGAGGCCCTGCCCCGCGGCTCCCCGGGTTCCGTGGGCCGGCGAGGGGCCGGGGTCCGGGGACGACCGGGTTCCGCTGGCCGGGGCGGCCACGACGGGCACAGCTCCGCCGCCGGACCCGGCGGACCCGGGGCCGTGGTGGGAAGCGCCGACGATCAGCACCGCGCTGACCCCCACCGCCGCGGCTGCCGTGGCGGTGCCCGCCACGGCAGCATGCGAATGCTGCAGGACGCGGTACCAGCCACCGGAGCCGGTCAGCCCGACCGGCCTCGGGAATCCCGTAGCGCCGAAGGAGCCCGCGCGACCGGCCACGGTCGCCCGGTGCACCTGGCCGGCCAGCGTGTGGTCGGCGGACAGCCGCAGGACCCGCTCGCGCAACCCCGGCGTGAGCACGGCCAGGGGCACCGCGGCGGCGAACAGCGCCGGGGTCAGCTCGCGGCGCTTGCACTCGCCGCAGACCTTGCACCGTTCGATATGACGGCTGACCCGCTTGCGGACCAGGACGCTCATCTGCCCATCCCAGTCGGCCAGGGTAGCGTCGAGTTCCGGGCAGGCCTGCCGCCCGGTGCGCGCCACGACCAGCGCGCCCAGGGAGCGTTCCAGCTGGCTCCGGGCTCGCGACAGGAGCGCGTGGGCGTGGTTGCGGGTCACCCCGAGGGCGTCCGCGAGTTCGTCCCCTTCCAGGTCGTGCACCAGGCTCAGCTCGATGACGTCCCGCTCGCCGCGGTTCAGCCCGTCGATCGCCGCCTTGATCAGCCTGCGCAGATCCTCCTGCTCGGCGGCGTCGCCGAGGCCGGCCGATTCGGCCGGCGTGTCCGCCGCCTCGTCCAGGGCGGCCGTGGCCTCCCCGGAACGCAGCCGGCGGAGGCATTCATTGCGCGCCACCGCGTACAGCCATGGGCGGAGCTTTTCCGGGTCCCTGAGTCCGCCGAGTTTGGAGGTGGCGATGAGGAACGTGTCCTGGACGACGTCGGCCGCGTCCTGCGGCTCGCGCAGCATCGAACGGCAGTAGGAAAACAGCGCGACCGCGTACCGGTCGTACGCCGCGGCGATTCCTGCGGCGTCGCCGGCCACGATGGCGGCGACTACCTCAGCGTCCTCCATGCCGCTACCGTAGTTGGCCAGCTACCCGATGGTCAGGGAGAAACGCAATAACGCCTCGGCGCAGCAGCCGATCGGATAGTAAGCGCGGCAGGGGCGGGACGGCGCGACTTCGGCCGTGGCTCCGTGGGCCGGGTCGGCGGGCGGAGGTTCCCCGCCGGCCGGTGCCGTGCGCCCGCAGGTCGGCCCGCCGATGTACGGGGTCCGCCGCGGCGGTGGCTGCGCGCCGGAGCGCTTCCGCTGCGATGCGTCAACCATCACCGCGGCGATCAGGATCACCAGCCCGAGCCAGGCGACGGTGAACGACGACAGCACCGCGCCTAGTACCACATTGCCGCTGGCCACCGCGACCGCCCAGAGGCCAGCTACGAGCACGGTCGCGGTGGTGAGCACGCGGGCGCCCTTCCTGATGGTCGCGTTCTCCGGCCGCTGTTGCCGAGCCGGGGCCGCCTGGCGTGACATCGACGCGACACGCTCGGCTGGGATGTCGCCGGTGACAGCGGCGAGTTCCGCGTGGGTCCGCGACGCGAGCGCCCGGGCCACCCGCGCATCCAGCTCGTCCTTGGTCAGCCGGCCCTGCACGAACGCGGCCTTGAGCAGCTCGATCACGCGCTCCCGGTCCGCGTGCGACGGCGATTAACGATTCTTCCTGTGAGTGACGACTGGCGCCGGTTATTGTCGGGGCATGCCGCGTGTCAGCACGTTTTACGGCGTGGTGATCTACATGTACTGCAATGAGCGCGATCATCCGGTTGCCCACTTCCACGCCTACCATGCAGGCAGGCGTGCCTCGGTGTCGGCAGATGGAGATGTGCTGGCCGGGAGTCTCGAGTCCAGGGCGCTGCAGTTTGTCCGGGAATGGGCTGCGCTCAGGCAGGATGAGATCCTGGCGAACTGGGAACGGGCACGGCGGAATGAGCCCCTGCTCGGCATCGGCCCGCTGGCGTAACATGAAGACCGTGGATGAGAGCTACCTGCCAGTCGTGGTGGGTGTCGCCGTGGTCGGTGACCGCGTGCTGCGCCTGCTGTTCAGCGACGGCACTGCCGGGGACGTCGATTTCTCCGGTGAACGGTGGACGGGCGTTCTCTCGCCACTGAATGACCCCGCCTACTTCGCTCAGGTCACGGTTGATCCTGAGGCGGGAACGATCGTCTGGCCCGGCGGCATCGACCTGGCGCCCGAACCGCTGTACGAGCAAGCGAAAGCCCATCCGCTCCTCGCCGCCTGACAGCCTGGCCGGGATGCTCCTGGCGTGAAGATCGAGCCATCCGGAGTGTGTCATCATCGTTTGCACCGTGAGGCCAGCTCGCATTCGCCGGTGAGCCCGCCGTGGTCCCCGGCCAGCGTGTGGTCCAGGTCGCAGCGGGCGGCGGGCTGGCCCGCAATCGGGGAACGGGTCCCGGAGCATGCACCACCGCCCGTTCTGCAGAAAGATCGGAAATACCTCTTGCTAACGATTCTACCAGCTCCGATCGAATAATACGAACTGATTTTCAAGGTCTTTTACTGTGTGCGGCGGGCCCGGTCGGCGATAAGGGTTACGAGTCCGGTCACGCGGCCGACCGCTTCGCCGGCCGAGCGCCGACAAACCTCGTCCTCAGGACCGGGGCTGGAGCAGGCCGAGCGGTCCGGGCGCGGTGAACACGATGGTGAGCACGGTCTGGCCGCCCGGGCCCAGGGACAGGCCCGACTGCGCCGGAAGATAGGGCGGGCGCTGGGCGCGGGCGAAGGTGAGCATGGCCGGCCCGGACGCCCCGGTGGCCAGGATCTCGGCCGACCTGAGCGGCGTGCCCATGCTGGCCCCCGGACCCAGGTCGCCGAAGGCCAGGACGTGGACGGGCCAGCTCACCGCCATGGCCGCGAGGGTGATCAGCAGGCGCGCGTCTACCTCGCCGTTGGCGAGCTCCATCCGGGCCACGGGCGGCATGACGATCCGCGGGTTGGCGAGCAGCTGCGCTCCGGCCGCGCGACGGGCGCTCAGGTCGGCGGCGAGCGCACCGCGGTAGGCGGCTGCTCCGTCCGGGGCCATGGCCCGCACGTCGATCCGCCCCTCGCCGGTCCCGAAGCTGGCCAGCGTCTGCGGCGCGTACACGGTGACCAGCCGGCTGCCGAACATGCTGCGGACCGCCGCGGTGGCAACGACGACCGCGGAGCCGAGCGGGTCGGACGCGTCCGGACCGAGCACCAAGAGGTTCGCCGCCGGGATGCCCTGCTGGAGGAGTGCCGCGCACATCGCGGGGTCGCAGGCGAGGATCGCGCCGGCGCTGATCTGGCGGGCGACCCAGGCGGCGGCTTCCTCGCGGACCTGCGCCGCCTGCGCCACTGCCGCTTGTGCGCCCGGGTGGTCCGCGGCGCGTCCGATCGAGGAAGGCGGGGGAACGGTGGGCCGCGAGGCGGCCGGGCCGTCCGTCACCTCGACGGCCAGGCATACCGCTATCGCCGCGGCCGCTGACGTCAGGCCGATCCGGCGCAGGCGGCGGCGCCTGGCCGCTGTGTCGCGGTCGGCGGCCAGGCTGGTCAGCACCTCGGACAGGGCTGGCGTTGCTGTGGTCGGCGTTGCTTCTGATGTCGCTGGCGGGGCGGGTTCTGAGGATAGGTCGCTGGCCTTGGCCCGGTGGTAGCGGGCCTCGAGCTCGGCAGGCTGGGCGTCGGGCGAGGCCGCGGCGCGAGCACGCCAGTAGCCGGCGGCCTGGCGGTGGGCGGCGGCGAGCTGCTCAGCGAGGCCGAGCTCGCCGAGCCGGCGGTGCAGTTCGCTCGCGGTCCAGCGGTGGACGAACAGCTCACGGCCGGGGCCGGCGGTCAGCAGGCCCGCGGTCTCGCACTCGGCCCGGTAGCCGGGCCGGCCGCCGAGGACGTCGGCGGTGACGGGCGCGCGGAAGACGGACGCGCGGACCAGCACGGCCTTGGCCCCGGTGCTGAGCCGGTCGAACAGCTCGCCGAACAGCTCGTCCGCGGCGGCAAGCGCGATCAGCTCCGCAGCCGGGACGGAGAGCTGGGTCGGTTCGGGGCAGCCGGCGGCGCCCGAGCGGCTGGCCTGGCCTGTGCGCGCCTGGATCGCCGCGGCGACGCGGCTGGCGACGTCAGCAAAGCGGACGCCGCGTGCGAGTACCGCGTCCAGGTACTCCATGGTCCTCGGGTGGCCGGCGGTCAGGCGCCACGCCCGCTCCCGCTCGGACGCTGTGAGCTGCCCTAGCGCGGGTAGCGACATAGCGAGCTCGCCGGCGCCGGAGCGGGTCAGCGGGCCGAGGTGGCGGAACGCCAGGTGCTCCGGATGCGCTCCGGGCAGGGTGAACGGCAACCGGCTGGTGATCAGCAGCTTGCCGGTCCAGTGGGCTAGCAGAGACGCCAGCGCTGGGTCGGGAACCGTCCAGCCGGTCGGCCCCGCCCGCAGGTTGTCGTCGAAATTGTCAAGGATGAGGAGTCTCTGGTCCCCTGGTACCACGGCCAGGCTGGCCGCCGATACCTCGCCGCTGACGGCGGTGATGGCGCGATCTGGCGCGAGGTGGCTGAGCCGCGACGCGATCTGGCGGGCCAGGGTCGACTTGCCGCCGCCGCCGATGCCGTGCACGACGAGCCCGGCCACCTCCGGGCCGGTCAGGTCATCGGACCAGCGCCGGCGCTCGGCCGAACGGATCGACAAGGGGGTTCGACGACCGGGCAGCGGCTCCCACGCCCTCGCGTGGCGGGCGGAAGGCCTGGTCCTGCCCAGTCCTGGTTCGGGTCCCGACGCCGGCTGCGGCGCCGTCCGAGCGGCTGGCACGTCGTCAGGAAGGACACCGCGCGTCAATGAGACGTTTTCGTCCTGAATACGGACTAATCTAGCCAACGTGACATCCCCTTACCCGTTCTCCGGCAGACGGGGTAAGCGACCAATGACCTGTTATATAGCACACTGCGCGGCGCAATAAACGCCTTTAGTAACTGTGCCCTGCCAGCCGCCTGCGGTAATTGCGGCCAAAATCAGACTTTTCATGAAAAGATCCGTCTGCCTAATTAAAAGCCGATTTGCCGAAAGAGTGCGGTCGCGGCGTACTGTACTTCGCTACTTCGGCAGCGAGAGGTCCAGCTCCAGCCAGCGCGCGAGCTCTCGGACCTCGCCGTCGACCGCGGCGGCCACGGCCTTGGTGAACGGGACGTCCTGGTGGATGGCGTTGACGCGGAGCACCCCGGCCGTCCGGTCGGCGGCGGCGTCGAGCTTGCCCACCAGGGCGTCGCCGGAAAGGATCGGCAGCGCGAAGTACCCCCACCGGCGCTTGGCGACGGGCTTGTACATCTCCAGCTGGTAGTCGAACTCGAACAACTCGATGGTGCGCTTGCGGTCGTGGATGAGCCGGTCGAAGGGCGACAGCAACGCCGCGCGCCCGGAGAACGGCTGCCCAAGCAGGGACGGATCAACCCGCCACGTGCCCTTGACCCCCGCGACCACGGCGGGCTCGCCGACCTCGCCGACGTCAGCCGGTTCGACGGTGCACTCCGGCCCCCGGGCACGTGCGATGCCCAGGGCGCGCAAGCGCCGCTCGTTGCGGATGCGCAGCGCGTCGGCCGCGGGGACTACGGGGTCGTCGGGGTAGACGCGCGGGGCCAGGTCCCACAGGCGCTCCGTGCCTCGGCGTCCCGCGATGGCGACCTCGCCCCGCGACACCATGAACTCGAGCAGCTTGGTGACGTTACGGTTATTGGTCCAGCCGGTCGACCGCCACGCGACCGCGCAGGTGTCCGGGAGGTCGCGGGACGGCAGCGGCCCCGAAGAGGTCAGCCGGTCGAGTATGTCCCTGCGGCACGCGTCGTTGGCGCGCACCCAATCGCGGTTGGACGACCGCCAGCCGGGCGGGTTCGCGCGTTCGGCCGATTCCCAGTCGGCCATCTCCGCGCGGTACAGCGCCAGGTCTTCGCTGGGCCGGACCATCGCGTGCAACTCAAGCAGCGTCCGGTTCTCCAGCGCCGCGTCCAGGTCGGCCGGTGCGTACGCAGACCCGAGCCGGCTCCAGGCGACGAGGTCGGCGCTTGGCGCGATGGCCGCGACCGGGTCGAGCTGGAGCAGGGTCAGGCGTCGCACGACGTCGAGTAGGTCGGTCGGCCGCGAGGCGTCCAGGACCTGCGCCTTGATGGCGACCCGGCGCGCGTCGGCGCGGGACAACTCGTGGACGGTCACGACACGAGATTAGGCGACGGGACCGCGCGCCGGTATAGACGGTGCCGCGGACCGCTCTGGCCTCGTCCATCGTTCAGATTCTTCGTTCGAAGGCTGGACCCAAGCTTCGCTTCTATGTTCTAATAATATTTATGGATGGGATCCGCGTGGCCGGCCTTCGGTCGGCCACGACCGGGCATGGCCGCGGCGCCGGGCCGCCGGCACTGGCAGGCATGCCGGTTTCCATAGCCTAACCCCTCCGGACTCGGGTCGAAGGTGAGTACGACGGACGCAGAAGAAATCGAATATTTTAACGATACAGATGATGACGAGCCATGGCTCTACGAACAAGTAGCGAGAGCCCAGGACCTGGATGACGACGTCGCCGACTGGCGAGAGTCGCGTCAGCGCTCGCGTGCGGAGCACGCCCCCAGGGCGGTGCCGTCGCCTGGCTATCCGCGCAACGCGGTGCGGCGCGCGGCGCGCGAGCCGGAGCCCGAGTATGCAGACGAACCGATCTCCGAGCGCCAGGCCGCGCGCCGGGCGGGTACCCGGGAGGTCCGGACGCGCGCCGATCGCGGCCAGGCACCGGCGAGAGCCGCCAGGCGGGCCGTCGAGCCCGACGATGCGGAAGACTCCGGCCCGGCCGTCCGCCGGACGGCACGCCGGCCCCCGGCTCAGGACATGCCGGATGACCCTCCTCCGGCTCGGCCGAGACCGGTCCGGCGCCCGGTCGATCCGGATCTCGCAGACGACGGGGCCCGGCACCTCCCGCGCGCGGCCAGGTACCCCGTCGATCCGGACGACGGCTACGGCGCAACCCCGACGGTCCCCAGGCCCGCCCGCTCGCGGCCGCCCACCTCCCCCGGCCACGGCCGCATGGCCGACGCGCGCACGCGGGCTCTCATCGCCCAGGGGCGGCGCAGCGCCAGGGGACGCCTGGTGCGCGCCCGCAACATCTCGGCGGGCGTAGCCCTTACCGTGGTGGCCGCGGTCGTGCTGACGATGATCGTGTTCAAGAAGGGCGCGTCGTGGCCCTCCAGCGTGAGCGCCGTGCAAACGGAGATCGTCACGGCGTGCCAGAACCCTAACGTGGCGTCCGAGCCGAACCAGGTCAATTTCGCCTGCGGTAAGGGCACCCGACAGGTGCTGTGGGTATTTGCCTTGCTTACCAGCGGAGATGACCCAGATTTCAGGGACTCGAAGTCAGGAAGAGAAGGCCTTGAGCCGATTACCGAGGCGGATGGCGGCGAGGTCGCCTGGTCACTCGATCTGCACCATCCGTATGATCCGTTCAATTCGATTGACAGCCTCGAGGTGGCGGCGCGCGCCATCAATAACATCGTCGGCGGAGCCAGCCTGACCAATAGCAAGGGCCAGGCTGTGGTCCAGAACGGCCTGCTGAGCAATCCCTCGAACTGTGCGAAGTACACCGGGTCTGCGGCCGTCATCGCGCGCGCCGGATACCCCGACATCTGCGCTGAGCCGGTGACCAGCCCCGCGGGGCAGGCCGCGCTGGTGGCCGATGTCTACGGTCAGTGGCTGGTCGGCGCTCCGTCGCTCGACGCGCAGGAGGCCAGCATCTTGTTCCAGAACGCTAACGACCCTGGCAATCCACAGGTCCAGGCCATCCTCAAAACCCTGCCAGGCGCATCCGCCACTGGCTGACAGGAGAGGAGGAAGGTGAATCCGTGAATCCCGTCAAGAAGCCGAGGTGGCAGCAGTCGACTGCGCTGGTGAGCCTCACGACGTGCGGCGCGATGACCGGATTCGCCTTCGCTCACGGTACGGTCGCGGATCTGACCTCACCGACCGCGATGCCGGCGCATTTGCTGGCCCGTAGCAAGCCGATCCAGCCTGAGCCCACGAGTGACAGCACGCTGCGCTCGGCCATCGTCAAGGCGGCCACCAGCTACCTGCGGATGGCGCGGGATAACAGCCCGGCCGAGATGCAGGCGCTGATCTGGGACAAGGACAGCGTCAACGGCGCTGACCACGGCGAATCGTGCGCGGCATTTGCGAGCCTGGTGCTCGAGATGGGCGCGAAGGCCACCGGGCTGAAGAGCTGGGTGAGCGGCGGCGGCACCTATCCGTGGCCGCTTTACGGGTGGGCCGACGTGCGCGTCGATCAGAATCCGGACTCGCCCGGCGTCGTCTCTATCCAGCAGGATGCGCAGGAGAATGGCCGGTGGCATCCGCTGGGCGACGGGTACACGCCGCAGCCGGGCGACTGGGTGCTCTTTGACGGCCACGTCGAGGTGGTCACGAAGTACGCGGGCGGAGTGCTGTACACGATCGGCGGCGACTCCATGCCGAACCTCTCGGTCAACGCGCACCAGTACCGCGCTCCGCTCGCCAAGCAGGGCGTGGTCGGCTTCGTCAACAACGGTGACCTCGTGTCGACGACCAGCGACGACGAGCCGGTAGATCTTGGGCAGACCGCTATCCCTGGGTTGCTGTCCGACGTGCTCAGCCCGGCGGGTCGCACGCAGCCGGCCGGCCCTCGGGCTCAGCAGACGGCCGCGGCACCGGTCACCCAGGCGGCGGTCGCGGGCGCGGCGGCGATTCCGGGGCTCGTTCAGGTCACCGTGACTACTGGCGCCGGCCACCCGGCACAGCCGAGCGCGGCATACCGCCGGAACCGGCCGCCGGCCACGCAGGTACCCGGCACAACGGCCCAGCAGGCGTTCATCAGCGAGGTCGCGCCGGGAGCGGTCGCAGCGCAGCGCACGTACGGCATCCCGGCGGCCGTCACCATCGCTCAGGCGATCGACGAGTCCGGCTGGGGTCAGAGCCAGCTGGCCAGTCAGGACCACAATCTGTTCGGGATCAAGGGCACCGGCCCGGCCGGATCTGTTGACCGGCCGACGGAGGAATACCAGGACGGCAGCTGGGTAACTGAGACCGCGTCGTTTCGCGTCTATCACAGCGTGGCCGAGAGCATCGCGGATCACAGCAGGCTGCTGGCCACCGGGGAGGCGTACCAGCAGGCCATGGCCGACCGTAACGCTCCCGATGCTTTCGCCAACGACCTGACCGGGGTCTACGCGACGGATCCCAACTATGGCGCGAACCTGATCGCGATCATGAAGCTCTATAACCTGTACCGCTACGACCCCAGCCCGTCCGCGGCGCGGACCGCTGCCCCGCAGGTGAGGACGCAGGTGACCAGCCAGGTGGCGACGGTGGACCACGCCGCCGACGTCCCCGGGCTTCAGCAGACCTCGGCGCCCGGCGGGTCCCGGTCGCCCGGGACGGCTACGAGCCAACCCGGGCAGGGCGTGCCGAGGCCGCGGGGCACCATGCCTGCCGCGGGCACCCTGGCCAGCGGCGCCCACGACGGGAACGCGCGCGGCGGGACGCGGCCAGCGGGTACCACGCGGAACGGGACCGGCAATGACGATGGATCCCGGCACACGACGACACGGGGCTGGCGCACGGTAAGCGGGTCCGGGAACGGCGCAGGCAGGACCGGCGGATCGGCACGGGGCGGGACCTCGCGGGGCGAGGCGCGCATTCCCGGGTTGACCAACGAGTACCCGGCCACCGCGGTCGCGCCGGCTCCGGCAAGTACCGGCGCGGGACACGCCGCGCCAATCGCCGCCGGGGCGTCGGCCCTGGTGACGGCCGAACTACGCGTCCGCAGGCGGGCCAAGCGCTATACGGCGCAGATGCCGTCGGTGGTCGTCACGGACATCACGACGATGGCCAAGCAACCGCTTGCGCGCGCCAAGCCGATGTACCAGGACGTCGCGCGGCGCGACAACGTCCCGTGGCAGGTCCTAGCCGCGTGCGACTGGATGCAGTGCAAGGGCGAGCCGCGGTATTCGCCTGTCCGGGGCGAACGGCTGGGCAGCAAGAATCCCGATGGCACGCGGTACCGCACGAAGTCCGCAGCCCTCGAGCAGTGCGCCGCTGATCTGATCGCGCTCTCCTACGCTGTCTACCGGGTCGACCTGACCGCGCCGCGGTTCTTGTCGGTGCTAGAGCTGGCCCAGGTGTTCGCGGCGTTCCGCTGGGGCGGGCTGCTCAAGGAGCATCGCGTGTCGGCCATGGAGTTCCCCTACTCGGTCGAAGGCCTGACCGTGCAGCACCTTGACCTGCCCTGGCCAGACATCAGCGAGCCGAACGCTCCCGACAAGCCGGGCGCCCGATTCCGGATGCCGTTCGGGGCGGTTCCGGTCGTCCTGAGCCTCGACTACCCCGCGGTTGCCTAGGAGCCACGATGATGCGCTTGCTGAGTGATGAGGTACGGCGGTACCGGGCGCCCCGTGAGGACGACGATGACCTCGGAAGGCGGCGAATCAGGCGGCGCCGGCGCGTCCCGCGGTGGGTGACCTGGGGGGGAGCGGTGGTCCTGATCGGCCTGATTTTCCGGAAGGCCGTCGTGTGGGCCGTGATCGCGGCGCTATCCGGATTCCTGCACCTGGTGGGGCTCAACGTCCACCTGCCCAGCATTAAGTTCGGCTGGCCGTGGCAGTCGATCAGCGCCGGCACCACGACCGATATCCCGGTGGGCCCGTGGGTGCTGCAGAACATCGAGGGCATTTCGAAGCCCGCCCTGGGCACGGAGAACTTCAGCTTCGCCTTCACGCACAAGGTCGACAAGAGCATCGGCTTCTGGCCGTGCTGGTATTCCGGCACCTTCGATGCGTCGGGCCGTGCGTCGGCGACGGTCGATCTCAACCCCGGGTCAGCCTGGTGGGCGCCGTCTACCGGGCACTTCCTACTGGAGGTCCTGACGAAGCCGCTGGCGGGCGCGGCGGGCACGGTCGCGGTCTCGCTGGTCCTGCCGCAGCCGCAGCTTCCGCAGTCGGTTCACGACATCACCGTGGACGACACGTGGTCGCATCCGATCGACGTCCAGCACAGCTGGACGTATCCGGGGCTCGGCTGCGGCACGCTGATCAAGCCGCAATTCGCCCAGTCCGTGCTGTACGCGCAGGCGCAGAATCTGGCCTTCTACCAGGCCACGCATAACCTGCAGGTCACGCGTCCGCTGATCAACACGGCGAAATCCGAGGCGACCCAGATCATCCGGTACAACTTCGTCCAGCCGACCGTGAACGCGCTGGGCTACAAGCTGACGCGGTTCAGCATCAGGTGGTCGGGCAGCTCGTAGGGCGGGCTACGGGGCGTGCTGGGCCCGGCCGTTCCGCGAGGGGCGGCGCGCGGCAGTTGCGGGCACGGGAGCGGCCGGAAGGTCGGGCGCTGCCCCGGCGGGGTCCATGGGTTCGGGCGGCCGGGGCAGCCGGGCGGTCGCCGCGATCTCCAGGGCCTTGTCGACGTAGACCCGATAGCCGAGGTCGGGGCGGTAGCCGTGGACTTCGGGAGTGTCCAGGCTGCGCATGAACTCCAGGATCTGCGGGCTGAACACCTGGCCGGGCACGAGCACCGGGAAGCCCGGCGGGTAGGGCGTGACGTAGGTCGTGGACACGACGTGCTCGCCGTTCTCCACCCGTTGCTCTACCTCGTCGGGCTTGAGGTACTCGCAGTAGCTGTCGTTGTAGGCCAGGTAGAAGGCACGCCGGACGTCGCCTTCGCGGGTCGGCTGACCAGGCGCGTCCTGAAAGCTGGGGTGGAAGCCGCTGAAGTCCGGCAGCGGCGCGGACGGGGAGGTCAGCCGGAGCACGGCGCGCTCGTGGGCGGCGCGCTCGGCCGGGCTCATGTCGGCCACCTGGTCGTCCAGCTCACGGGCGATCGTCACGAGCACCTCGATCAGGTAGGCCACCGAGCTCCTGGTGGTGCCGATCGTGGTCATGAACAGCACGGTGTTACGCGAGGTCTTGTTGATCTGCACGCCGTACCTGTCCATGAGCTGGCTGCGCTTGAACGAGTCGCCTTCGATGCCGGTGTTGCCGATGTAGATGGTGATCCTGGACGGGTCAAGGACGAACTCGTCGCTGTCCCAGGCCTTGATCATGTTCGGCAGCCCGGACCGCAGCGGCTGGTCGATGCCCGAGGCGCGGAACTCGGCCGGGATCAGGTCCGCGGTGGTCAGGCAGTGCATGTACTTGGACAGCAGCGGGTGGTTGTCCACGGCGTCCCGGAGCCGCATCGCGTTCTCGATCTGCTTCTGTACCAGCTCGAAGCCCTCCAGCGCGGCCTGCCGGCGGCCGAGGTCCAGGGAGGCGAGGATCTGGTAGTTCGGTGACGTGGAGGTGTGCGTCATGTAGGACTCGTGGAAGGTCTCCTCCACCTTCTGGCTGAAATCCTGATCCCAGACGTGGATCATCGAGCCCTGGCGCAGCGAGGTCAGCGTCTTGTGAGTGGACTGGGTCGAGTAGACCCGGACCCGGGCGCGGGCGGGATCCGGCAGGAGCCGCCGGTCCAGCAGTACCTCGTCGGGCGCGGCGTCGATGGCGCCGACCTCCTCCTGGAATTGCTGGTATTGCGCCTTGTAGTCGGGCTGGCGGAGGAGCTCGGCCAGCGTGCGGGCGGCGCGCATGGCGGTGCGCGGCCGGTAGACCGGGTGGAACCTGGCGAACGCAAACCAGGCCTCGTCCCAGAGGAACACCAGGTCAGGCTTGATCGCCAGGCACTCCTGCATCACCCGCTGGACGTCGTAGACGACCCCGTCGAACGTGCAGTTCGTCAGCAGCAGCATCTTGACCCGGTCGAGCTTGCCCGCCCGGCGCAGCGCCAGCAACTGGCTCTTGATCTCGCGCAGCGGCACGGCGCCGTACATCGAGTACTGGTTGAGCCGGTACGCGTCGAGGTAGGTGACCATGGCGCCGGCGAGCATCAGCCCGTAGTGGTGGGACTGGTGGCAGTTCCGGTCGACGAGCACGATGTCGCCCGGCTGGACCAGGGCCTGCACGACGATCTTGTTCGCGGTGGAGGTGCCGTTAGTGACGAAGTACGTCTGGCGCGAGCCGAACGTCTTGGCTGCCAGCTGCTGGGCCTCGCGCAGCGGCCCGGTCGGCTCGAGCAGCGAGTCGAGCCCGCCGCAGGTCGCCGACGTCTCGGCCAGGAAGATCTCCAGGCCGTAGAAGTCGACCATGTCCTGGATCCAGTGCGAGTTGACGATCGACTTGCCGTGCGAGACCGGCAGCGCGTGGAACACCCCGGTCGGCCGGTGGCTGTAGCTGCGCAGCGCACTGAAGAACGGTGCGCGGTAGCGGGCCGCCACGCCGTCCAGGATGGACAGGTGCAGCTCCAGCGACCCCTCCCTGGTGTGGAAGATGCGCCGGAAGTGGTGGCTGAGCTTTCCGGCGATGTCCTCTACGGCGATCTCCGTCATCAGGTACAGGTCGAGTTCGGACCTGATCCTGGCCATCGACCGGGCCAGCACCTGGGCCCGCTCGTCGAGCGAGTGGTCCATCAGATCATCGGCTCCGGCCAGGCTGACGAACTGGCCCAGGGCCGATAGGTCGTGCCGGGAGCGGTGGGCGAACCGGCGGCGGACTACGCAGGCCTGCAACCTGAAGTTCAGCCGCGCCGCCATGAGCGCCTCTTCGAAGCTGGACACGACGATGATCTCGTAGAAGAACTGGTCGTCCGGGCGGCGCCACCGCCGGAGTTCCTCGCGTAGCGCGCGCTCCTGCTCATCGGTCATGTCCTCGACGACGAGAACCTCGAAGTAAGGACGTTCGGACCTGGCCTGGTCCGCCGCCGTTCGCGTGTCACGCTCGGACATGTCGTCGTCGGCGGCCAGATCCCAGGCCAGGCTGCTGCGGTAGTTATCGGTGGCCAGCACCCGGTTGATCCCAGCCACCATGACGGCCAACCGGTCGTACTTGCCCGCGACGAACAGCCGCCGGAGCCTGGTGAAGGCCTGCGGTCCGGGGAAGGCCCAGAATCGCTCGATCGGGCCAAGGACGTTGGCCAGCTCGGTGACCTGCTGGGTCAGGGGCTCGAGGGGGCGCTGCTGAGCGCAGGCGAGAGCCAACTGAGCGGTGGCCTCCTCCAGGCTGGACCACGTGTCCGTCCTGAGCTGCCACAGGCTGTTGTATGCCAACGGGTTCGCGCCTACAGGCACGGGTACCACCTCCGCGTTTGGTCTCCCTTGAAGGTCACCATGGACCCACCACGCGCCGGTGACAAGAGAACGTCGACAAGTTCCCGCGTTCCTGCCCCCGGGAGAATGAACGGGGAGCGGTGCAGCGCGCCCATCCCGGTCTTCGCGTAGGAACGGTAACCGGGGTTCCGCCATGCGACTGCTCCCGCGGCCCGCCGGGTCCGGCTAAGGGACGCGCCTTAGGGTAGTTCCTCGCCGGGTTTTATATGCTCTCGCGGTAGCGGTGCGGTTCTTGGTGGTCTGCCCCGGTAGCTGTTGGGAGGGGGCTGGTCGGCGGATGGAGGCTCTGCGGCCCGGTGATCCTGCCAGCGTGGGTCCCTACCGGCTCGTGGGCCGGCTTGGTGCCGGCGGGATGGGGCAGGTGTTCCTGGCCGAGACGCCGGGCGGCCGGAAGGTCGCGGTCAAGCTAATCCATGCCGGCCAGGCCCGCAACGCAAAGTTCAGGGAGCGGTTCGCCCGGGAGGTCGAGGCCGCCCGGCGGGTCGGCGGGTTCCACACCGCCCAGGTCGTCGACGCCGACCCGCAGGCTGATCCGCCGTGGATGGTCACCGCCTACATCGAAGGCCCTTCGCTGGAGGAGGCGGTCGATACGGGCGGGCCGCTGCCGCCGGACCGAGTCCGGGCCCTCGGAGCCGGGCTGGCCGAGGGGCTGGCCGCGATCCATGCCTGCGGCCTGGTGCACAGGGACCTCAAGCCGGGCAACGTGATCCTGGCCGGTGACGGGCCTCGGATCATCGACTTCGGCATCGTCCGGGCGACCGACCGGGCGGGGCTGACCACGACAGGCGCGCTGATCGGCACGCTGGCTTACATGTCCCCCGAGCAGCTTGGCACCGAGCCGGTAGGCCCGGCCAGCGACGTGTTCTCCCTGGGCTGCGTGCTGGCGTTCGCCGCCACCGGCCGGCCCCCGTTCGGCGACGACCTGGCCCCCGCGATCATCCACCGCATCCTCACCCAGCGGCCTGACCTGGCCGGCCTGGCTGACGAGCTACTCCGGGAGCTGATCGTCGGCTGCCTGGCCAGGGCCCCCGCGGACCGGCCCGCGCTCGCGGCCATCGTCGCCGCCGCCCTCGCGAGCCGACCGCCCGTCACGCGCCGGCACGCGGTGCGACCCGTGGTCTCCCAGGCACTGACCCTCTCTGCCCCGATTTCCGTCGGGGCGGTGGCGTTCAGTCCCGACGGGCGGCTCCTGGCCGGCACTGGCGACCATCAGCCTGGCAAGAGAATTCGCAAAGACAGCAAAAACTGGCCCGTATGGCTATGGGATCCCGACAGCGGCGAGGTCCGGCGCACCTTGACCGGCCTGCGGGCGGTGGCGTTCAGCCCGGACGGGCGGCTGCTGGCCAGCGGCAGCGAATCTGCGCAGGTGCAGCTGTGGGACCTGGCCAGCGGCAGTCACCTGCGCACCATGCACTGCCTGCACGCCAGCCCCGTCGTCGGGGTGGCGTTCAGCCCGGACGGGCGGCTGCTGGCCGGGAGCACCCACAAGGGCGTATGGCTGTGGGACAGCGGAGAGCGCCACGGCACGCTGGTCGGCCGTGGCGGGGAATTCTTCTGGGGAGTGGGGTTCAGCCCGGACGGGCGGCTGCTGGCCAGCGCCAGCAGCGATGGCACGGTGTGGCTGTGGGACCCGGTCAGCGGCGCGCACCGGCACACGCTGACCGGCCACCAGAGCGACGGCTACCGGAGCGACGTCTACGGGGTGGCGTTCAGCCCGGACGGCCGGCTGCTGGCCAGTGCCGGCACCGATAAGACCGTGAAGCTGTGGGATCCGGTCACGGGGGCCGCCGTGGCCACCCTGACCGGCCACACCGGTGTCGTCTCCGCTGTGGCGTTCAGCCCGGACGGCCGGCTGCTGGCCAGTACGGGCAGCACCGATAAGACCGTGAAGCTGTGGGACCCGGCCACGGGCGCCGCCGTGGCCACCCTGACCGGCCACACCGGTGTCGTCTCCGCTGTGGCGTTCAGCCCAGACGGACGGCTGCTGGCCAGTGCCGGCGGCGATAAGACCGTGAGGTTGTGGCTCCTGGCCCAGGCCGGAAGGTAGCGGCGCGGCAGCGCCGCCTGCTCGGTGAGTCGTTCCGGGTGGATCGTGTCACGAATAATGGCAAAACTGGATGGTCCCCTGACCGCCTGGACCGGTGGCCAGTCAGCGGATGCGGCCCCGGGCGGTGCCGAAGTCGATCTGCATGGGCCGAACGGCAAGGCGCTGGCTGGGCGCCACTCGCTTGGGCTCCTCGCCATCGGCAAACACCGTCCACAACTGGTCGGTCAGGTTCCGGATGACCACGTGGCCGGGCCGTCCGGGATGCGGCTCGACGGCCGCGCAGACCGTGCGGTACTGGCGATCCCGGTAAAGGTGATGGCTGCTCACAGTGGCGCCCTCGGACAGGACGAGGGTGCCCCCGGGCGCCGCGAGCGTCGACGGGGCGGGCAGGATCCCGCGGCAGTGCCAGCACCGCTGTCCGGTCAATTCCAGGTCGCAGTAGACCGGAGCACCACAGCCCGCACAGGCCGACACGCTGTCGTGCAGGCTGAGCAACGCACGCCGCCAGGTTCCCTCGAGGACCCTGCCGTTCAGGGACGCATCGTGCAGGCCCTCGGAGAAGGCCTGGATGAACACCCTGCGCAACTGCTGCGGGTAGATCGGCCACCACGCCGCCGTGCTGTCCCCCGGCATAGGGCCGTTCGAACGGTCGTCCGGGTCGAAGATGAACAGCGGGTGCACGCCGAAGTTCTGGACCATCAGCTCCGTTTCGGATATGTGGCGGCCGTGATCCCAGGTGTAGGAGGCATCGGCCCGCATGCCAAGCAGCGGATGGCCATGCATCAGCAGGTAGAAGAGCATCACGGCGAGGGAGTGCAGGTCGGTGACGGTCGAGGGCATCGCCTCATTGCGCATGATCTCCGGCGCCATGAACGGCCCGGTCCCCTTGACCAGCGTGGGCTCCGAGTCGACACCGACGTTGTCGACGTCGATGATGGCCACCTCGCACGCGTCCAGGTCGACCCGCAGGTTACCGAAGCTGATGTCCCGGTAGCACAGCCCGGAAGAATGCAGCGCGGCGAACGCGTCGACCAGCTCGCGGCCGATGGCGGCCACCGTGCGGAATGAGGGTGTGACCTCCATGTTCAAGACGGGCGCCAGCGAGGTGAAACGCGGTTCAAGCAACGGCATAAGGTAACCGAATCCCGGCATGAGATCCGAGCTGACCAGGTCGATCGGCCAGACGAACGCTCGGTGGGGCGGCCTGCCGACCCGGACAAGCCCGGCGATTGACTTGCGCAGCTCCTCGCTGCCCGGGCCCTGCCGGATCCACTTCACGGCGAACCGCGCGTCGCCGAGCCGGGCCTGGTGGACAACTCCCTGGCCACCCTCGCCGAGCCGGTTCTCCACCACGACTATGGCACCGCCCCGCTCCATCCGGAGCGTTTGCCCCGGCTGAATCAGCCCGTCCATCTCATTCAGCCCTCCCTTCGCCGGGAGGGCGGCACCGGTGACGACGCGCCGTGCCGCTGTCTTGTCCGCGTACGTTCGCGTTCGCTGGCATCGGTGTCATCAGATGATCGTGTCCTGATCGAATATCCCGGTCGGCGTTCCCTCCGGTACGCCGAACAGCCTGCGCGCCACGGCGGTACGGTCGGCGCCGACCTCGGACATCCTGGATACGGCCAGGGACGCGGCGACGAGGCGGTCCGCGATGTCTTCGGTCGCGTTAGCTACCAGCACCGGGACACTGGGATCGCCAATGAACCGGGTGAGTGACTCAGACTGGGCGTCCCGGCCGATCGCGATGGCCAGCCGCAACGCGGCCCGGCCGGCGGGCTGGGCCGTCAAGGCGGCGAGGCCGGCCTCGAACCTACCGGGGGGGTCGGTAGCTAGCCCGTCGGTGATCAACAGGAGGGCCGGCCGCAGCGCCCGGCGCTCGATCCGGCCTGGCGCCAGCGCCTCGCCCACCAGCTCGAACGCGGGACCCATGTTGGTCAGCCCTTTAGGCACCGGCTGTAGCGGCTTCCAGCGGAGACTGGCGACCGGCACGGGATCGGGGATGTGCCAGCGCGGCTCGGTGGCGAAGGCGACCACCCGGACGAATACCTGGGCCTGTTCCTGATCCCGTTCCCAGGCGGCCAGGTGCGGCATCATGTCGGCGATCGCGTAGTTGAGCGCCTGGATCTTCTCCCCCTTCATCCCGCCCGAGCAGTCCGCCAGGATGATGAAGTGCAGCGGACGCCGGGAGATGCCACCTCCCGGCACGCGGACCGTCGGCGCCGGCGCGACCATCAGCGGCCCCCCGGCCTCTCCAGGCCGCGCTCCGCGCGGCCGCGCCAGGCGTTCGTCATCATGGCGAGGGGGTCGGGGCGTTTACTGGCGTCACGTGACGCTCCCACCAGGTGTTAAGGGACGAGATCGACATCCCAGATTCTCCCCATGCGAGAACGTAAGCGTTCTCTGTCGGGTACGACCAGATGAGTTCGGGCTCATCGGTGCTGCTGGTCGTCCCGCATTCCAGCACCTGGCCGTCCCGGTACGGGAAGTACGGGTCCCTCCACTCAGTGGTCCCGGCGGCGGCGCCGCTTGGCGGTGGGCAGGTTGCTCCCTTGCTAATCGTGTCGAAGTTGTTGAGCTTGTTGAGGGCCTGCCAGCTCGCCAAGTAGTTCTGGTAGCTGTTGAACTGGAACGCGTCGTAGTTGTAGCGGTTGCCGGGCGGGATTCCGGGGTCCTGGCACTCATACGACTTGACCAGGCCGGTTGTGGCCCAGTCGGGCGACGGGTACGGCTGGCAATCGGACGCGGGATCGTCGATGTCGTTCGGCAGCAGCTCGACGAGCGGGACGACGGTGCTGACGGGTCTCGGGGGCGGGGTGGTTGTCCGCGAGTGGGTAGTGGGGGAAGTGGTGGTGGACGTGGATGAGGATGTGGAACTGGACCCGCCGAACCAGTGCGTGCCGAAGCCGACCCCGAGAATGATCACCACGGCGGCAGCGGCGGCGCCGAACCCGTAGATGCGCCCGCGGTTGCGCGGCGGTTTGTCGGGCGGGGACTGAAGCCAGCCAGGTGTTCCCTCCGAAGCCGACCTCGTGGGCGGCGCCTGGCCTGGCGCGGGTTGCTGGGGAGAATACCCGCCACCACCGGAAGGCTGCTGGGGCTGGGAGTAGTACCCGCCTGCGCCGGCAGGCTGCTGCGGCTGGCCGTACCCGCCTGCGCCGGAGGGTTGCTGCGGCTGGCCGTATCCGGCGTACCCACCGGTGGCTCCGATGGTGGGATCCTGGAAGCCGTAGGTAGTGACCGTTTCCTGCCCCGCGGGCGGGGGTGGGGGGGTCGGTCGGCTCGGCGGCGGCATCACGCCAGGCTGCACGGAATAACCCAGGGCCTTTGCGTATTCGGTAGCCACCCACATGCTGGACGCCGGGTCGATCGACTTGCGGTCGGTAAGCGAACCGGCCACTAGCTGAACGGCCGTATTCGCGTCCAGGTGCTGTTCTTGGACATGCCGCGTCAGCTCACCCGCAACGTCAGCCTCGGCCGCGGTGATCAGCAGCTGGCGCTCCTTCGGCAGATCAGGAAGAAGATCTGACATACGGCTGCCGAGCATCCGCGGGTCGCTGAGCACACGCGGGCCGAAATCGGCGACGACCGAGCTCAGCGCGTCGCGCGCCTCGCCCTGCGCGTCCATTTGTGGTTCGGTCATGGTCTGCGTCCCTCCCAGACTTCCTAAGGATGTATTGTCGGCGGCTCAGTTGGGTCAACGGGTATCTACTGTCGCTTAGTGAGTTCGCCGTCGCGGTTCTCGTACTACGGGCTAGGCGTCGGGGCGGCGCCTACGGTGAGCTTGGCCGGGTTGTCTAGTGGAGTGAGCTCGGGGCCGCCGAGAAGCTGGAGTTGATACGTGCCGGTGGGCAGGACCGCTAGCCCGAGTTGCGAGGCATCCAGTTCATAACTGACGCAGCCGCTGCTTTGCGTCACGATCGCCTCGGGCAGCCCGCCGGTGTCCCCGGTGACGGCGGTGCCGCCCGGCATGGCGATCAGCAGCGCGACGTCCAGGCCCTTCGGGAACTGGGCGTAGTTGACGCCGAACATCGCCGACGCCGCCCCCGGGATCCGCCGGTTACCCGAGCACGCCGCCTGTACCGAGGTACCTATTCCCGCGGCGCCCACCTGTACCGGCCCGGTCAGCTGAACCAGGATCTTACTGTGGTACGTGGTATGGTCACGCGCCGCGTTGATCAGCGGAATGGCCTCCGCTACCGAGCGCAGCCGCCAGGAAATGTCTCCGCCCTCGCCGGTGACCTCCTCGCTAGGCACCCCGATCAGCTGGCCCGCGTTGTTGATCGCGGCTCCGCCGGAGTTCCCGTGCGCGACCCGGGCGGTGGTCTCCAGCTCGAACCGGGGATCGTTGACGATCCCAAGCGGGTCGGGAACGAACGTGGAGATGACACCGCTGGTCACAGTGATGGAATCGGACTCGGCCACTCCGGGGAACCCCAGGATGGTGACCGTCTGGTCCAGTTGGACGGCGTCGTCGTTGCCGAGGGAGAAGTACGGCAGGTGAAGCGAATCGGGGTTGACCGGCTGTCCGCTGACCGTGGCGTAGATCTGGACGACCGCGAAGTCCAGGTAACCGTCGGCGGCAACCGGCCTGGCCCGGTAGCGAGCCACGACGGGAGAGGCCGGTCCTGTGGTCAGCTCCACGGTCAGGTAGGGCGGATCGGGGCCAAGCTGGGTGTCCGGCAGTCCCATCGCTACCGGGGCACCTGGCGCCTGCGGCTCGGCCACGTGGGCGTTGGTGAGGATGAGCCCGGTGGGGCTTATCAACGTGCCCGATCCCCACCCGGTGTAGCTGGATGGGGAGCCGATCAGCAGCCGGACGGTCGCGGTCTCCGCGTGCTGCAGGACGGACGCCTGCAGGCCGCCGTTGAGCGTGCCGGCCGTGGCCGATGGCGACGGTGCGGCCGCCGGACCCTTCGCGGTGGTGACCAGCACGGCGGCTACCACCCCGGCGACGACCGCGACCGCGCCCGCTACGACCACCATCCGAACCCGGCCACCGCGGATCCGCCTTCCGCGGTTACGGGCCAGCCGGGTGCTGCTGAGCGGCGGCGTGATGCCCAGTTCCTCGCCGGTAGCCGGGTCACCCAGGCGGAGCACTACCGATTCGGTGATGCGCAGCGGCCCGCGCAGCGGTTTGCCGTTCAGGAACGTACCCCGCCGGGATTGGTCGGCGTAGGTGGCACCATCTTCATCAGAGGTGATCACGCCGTGACATTCCCTGGAGACCAGCGGATTCAGCGAGACGAGTTCCAGCGATGGGTCGCGGCCGACCCGGACCCGCGTGCCTACGGGAAAGATGCGTTGCGCGCCCCCGATCCGGGTTACCAGCACCGGCGTCGGCTTGCTCGGCGGGCCTGACGGGGCTGCCTGAGCTGGATGAGGCAGGAGCGGTTCCCTCGCCTGAGCCGGCCGGGCCTGGGGCGGCTCGACCGCCTGATCAAGCCGCTTGGTCTTGGCCGGCGCCAGGCGCTGCGCCGTGCCGCCCGGGACGATTGCACCTGGCTCGTTGATCAGCTGGAAACTGACCTCGGTAGTCCCCTCCTGGTTGCCGATCAGGGCGATGACGGCACCGGCCACGCGTAGCGAGCTGACCCAGCTACCGGCCCAGATGCCGGCCGTGACATCATCGTCGATCAGGCGCCACGCGTCACCGTCGGGAACCAGCTGAGCGTGGCGGGAGCCGACCGTGGGCGAGCTGAGCACGACGTCGCAGTCCGGCGCGCTGCCGATGCGGACTGTCGCTCCAGACGGGAAGACATGACTGCGGCCCTGGGCAGTAATGCGTATCGACGTCACCTGGACACCGAGCCGGTCAGGCTGGTACGCCGATGCTCGACGGACCCCATACCAGCACCCCCCACTCCCCTCCCCTGTACGCCCGAGGCTGGCCTGGCGATCAAATCTGACAAATCAGACTAACCCGGCAACTGCAGCCAGGAACCAGAGGGTCTATCTGTTATTTTCCCCCGGATTGTACGTCCACGGCCATCAGGCAGTAAATAACGCAGGACCTCCCGACCGCCCATCACGCCGCGCGCGGCCCGCGTGGAGCATTTACGCACGTAACCAGGCCTTCACCGACCCTGGTTGATCCCTGCACTCCCGCCGGTGCGGCACCCGTGGATCGGGTTTCCTGCCTCTATAACATTATCGCTTCAGCTGGCGACAGGAGGGGCGTGATGTTGTTAAGCGCATAGCTGACCGGCCTAGTAGGGTTCGGGCAAGGAGTCCAGGAAATCGCTCCGGCGGCAGGCGATGCCCAGCGAAATGTCGTCGGCGCTGCCGGCCTGCGTCATTTCGCCTAGCCACCCGGTGAGCCTCCCGTCCACCACGTCGATCCCCTCGGTGACCAGCATCCGGAGGACATCGGAGCCAAACCGGAGGTAGCCCTCATCATCGGAGAACGAATTCGCGAACCCGTCAGTAGAGACCATGATCACGGGAGCAGGCGTCTCGAAGGCGTCCACCCGGAACAGTCGCCATGCGTCAGCCGAGCACAGGGAGGTCGTCTCGTTCGCGATCAGCCGCTCGTCTCCCGCCAGGGGCCGGCTGGCTGCGCCGGCCGCCGAAACCGTGAGCGCGTCGCCGTCGCCGATCTGCCAGAATGCCATGAATGACGCGGTGGCCACCGCCGTCACCAGCGTTGACCCATAAGCCAGGTACGGGTCCGACGCGACGACCGCCTGGGCGTTGCGTCCCTCCCGGTCCTGCACACAGGCGAGTTCCTCCTCGGTGAAGGGCGACCCGGCCAGGTCCTCCGCTACCCGAGCCCGCCATTGCCTGACGATACGCCGGGGAGCCGCGCGCTCCAGCCAGTCCTTGACCCGGGACAATTCTCCTCGCCCTCCCGGCACGGCCAGCAGCTCGGCCGCCACGGCCTGGGAGACCTCGACGGCCAGCCGCGCTCCCACCGCGCTGCGAAAACTCTTCGGATTCCCGTGTCCGTCCGCGACCGATACGGCGACACGGGCGCCGATTCCTTCGTGCGGGATCCAGCCGATGGCATCCTGGTTCTCATTTCCCGCCCGGACATGCGAAGCACCCCGCACCGACGACCCGATCACGCGCCACGCGCCGGCCGGCGGATCGGGTGGCGCCTTTGCCTTCGACGACCACGGCATCGGCTTGGTTACCAGACGCCGGTTACCGTTGGGTTCCGCCGCACGCGATTCCTCCCTCGCTTACCGGGCCAGCTATCGGACGGCACTAGGGTAATCCCCCGTCCACGGGCGTCGCGGATGAGCGCGTGGAGTTGCGCTCGCGACGGCCTTGCGTATCTGATTCACAGGCGGCCGCTGGGCTGAGGGGACGGCAGCAGATGCGGCCGCGGTCCAGCCGGGCTGGCTCACGCTGCTGCCTCAAGCCGCAGAAGGGCGCCGAAATTGCTCTTGAAATCTGATATCAGAATGATAAGCTCTTGATAGTCAGATAAGCCGAGGAGGCAGACATGGGTGAGCCAGCGATCGCGGTGCTGGGGCTGCGGAAGAGTTTCGGGGCGAAGGAGGCGGTGGCGGGCATTGACCTGGACATTGCCGCCGGTTCCCTCGCCGGGCTGGTCGGGCCGAACGGAGCAGGCAAGACCACATCCCTGTCGATGATGACCGGCCTGCTGCGGCCGGACGGCGGCCGGGTCCTGATCAACGGGCTGGACATGTGGGCCGACCCGCCCGCCGCCAAGGCGATCATCGGGGTGGTGCCGGCCGAGGCCAGGGTGTTCGAGCGGCTGAGCGGTGAGGAGCTGCTGGAATACGCCGGGCGGCTCCGCGGGATGTCATCGGGCGAGGCCCGCTCCCGGGCGAAGCAGCTGCTCGACGTGCTCGACCTGGCCGAGGACGCCAAACGGCTGGTCGCCGACTACTCCACCGGGATGCGCAAGAAGGCCATGCTCGGCTGCGCCCTCATCCACAACCCGTCGGTGCTGTTCCTTGACGAGCCGCTCGAAGGCGTCGACCCGGTCTCCGCCGATGTCATCCGCCGGCTGCTGACCCGGTTCGTCGGCACAGGCTCCACTGTGCTGTTCTCCAGCCACGTCATGGAACTCGTCGAGCAGATCTGCGACCACGTCACCATCATCGACAAGGGCCGGATCGTGGCGACCGGCACGACCGACGAGGTCCGCGACGGCAAGACCCTGCAGCAGGCGTTCATCGACCTGGTCGGTTCCAGGGCCAACGACAAGGAGGTGCTGTCATGGCTCGGCTCCTCGTCCAGCTGAAGCTGCGCCTGCTTCTTAACGCGCTGCGCGCGTCGAGCGGGGCCAAGATCGCCTTCGTGCTCAGCACGCTCCTCGCGGCGCTGGTCGCGGGCGGCGTCTTCTACCTCCTGGCCATGCTGCGCGGCGACGGCATCGCGGCGGCGGACCTGACCACGGTAATCTTCTGCTTCTTCGGGCTCGCGTGGCTGGTCCTGCCGCTCGTCGTCTTCGGCCTCGACAGCACCCTGGACCCCGCCACACTGGCGCTCTACCCGGTCCGCATGCGCCCGCTCGCGATGGGTCTACTGGCCGCCTCGGCCACGGGGGCCTGGCCGGCGGCCACCCTGCTCGCCCTGCTCGGGGCGACCATCGGGCTTGCCCATGGCGCGCTCGCGGTGCTCATCGCGCTGATCGCGGTGGTGCTGATGGCGCTGTTCTGCATCACGATGGCACGGTTCGTGACCACCAGCCTGGCCGGGATGCTGCGCTCGCGCCGCGGCAAGGATTTCGCCGCCCTCCTGTTCATCCCGATCTTCGCGGTGTACGAGGGCTTCTTCCAGATCCTGCCGAAGCTGGCCTCCGAGGGCGCGCTGACCGCTTCGAGTTTCGGGGGCGTGGACACGTGGCTGAGGTGGCTACCGCCGGGCCTGGCGGTGCACGCGATCTGGGACGCCTCCACCGGGCACCCCGGCACCGCGCTGCTGCGCCTGGCGCTGCTGGCCGGGATCATCGTCGTGCTCGGAGCGCTCTGGATCCGGTCCCTCAGCCGCGCCCTGGTGACGACCGATACCTCCACGCAGTCGGCGGTCCGCGGTTCGGCGCTCCCGTTCGCCCGGTACGGCCTGCGCGGGACGGTGGCCGCGCGGTTCTGGCTCTACCAGCGCCGCGAGCCGTACTCGCTGATCTACTGGGGAATCACCGCGGTCATCATGGCGGTCGTGGCGTTCAGGCTCGTGCTGAGCCCGGATTGGTTCGCTGGCCTGCTCGCCAGCGGGGCCGCCGGGGGGGCGTTCGTCGGCGCCTTCCACGGCAACGCGATCGGGTGGTCCGGACCAGGGTTCGGCCTGGAGGCGATGGCGCTGAACGGCCGGCGCGCGCTGCGCGCCTACTTCGCCGGGCAGAACATCGCGCTCGGCACCATCGCGGTGCCGCTGGTCACGGCGGTCTGTTTCGTCATGGCGGTCGTGGCCAAGCACCCGATGGACGGGTTCTTGGGCATGGCGGTTGGCCTGGCCGGGATCGGTGCGGGCCTGGCCCTGGCCAACCTCTTCACCGTCACGATGGCCTACCCGATGGAAAAACGAGGCGGCACCCCAATGCCCAGGGCGACCAGCGGACATAACGGCGAGGCGGCCGGGTCGCAGCTCCTCACCATCCTGGCCGTCGGGCTGGCGGTCACGCCGGTGATCGTCGCCGCGGCAGTCACCCGCACGGATCCGCCGACGATCTGGATGCCGGTGCTCGTGCTGGGCGCAGCTGCGTACGGCCTGGCGCTGGCCTGGGGCGGCGTACGGGGCGCGGCCATCCTCGCCGAGCAGAAGCTGCCGGAGCTGGCCCAGATCGCCATCCAGAGCAACCTGTAGGAACGACAACGCGTGGTGCGGTCCGCCTGGCACACCGGGGCTGCCAGGCGGACCGCGTTGCAGGTTTACGCGGGCTGGTCCCCGGCGAGGCTTTCGCGCAGCTTGAACTTCTGGATCTTGCCGGACGGGGTCATCGGGAAGGCCTCGACGAACTCCCAGCGCACGGGGGTCTTGTACGGGGCCAGCCGCTCACGGCAGTAGGCGCGCAGCTCCTCGGGGCCTGGCGCGGCCTGGCCGGAAGCCAGGCGGATGAACGCGCCGACCACCTCGCCCCACTGCGGGTCGGGCAGGCCGATGACCGCCACCTCGGCGACGGCAGGGTGAGCGAACAGGACGTCTTCGATCTCGCGCGGGTATATGTTCTCGCCGCCGCGGATGATCATGTCCTTGATCCGGCCCTCAATACGCAGGTAGCCGCGGTCGTCTAGGGACGCGAGGTCCCCGGTGTGGTACCAGCCGTCGGCATCGATAGCGGCCGCGGTGGCCGCCGGGGCGTCGTGGTACCCGCGCATGACCATGTACCCGCGGGCGCATAGCTCCCCCGGCTGCCCGACCGGCACCGGCGCGCCGGTCACGACGTCGGCGATCTGAACCTCGGTCTGCGGCAGCGGCGAGCCCAGGGTCTCGGCCCGGTCCGGCTCGGCGTCGTCGAGCCGGACCTGGGTGATCAGCGGAGAGCACTCGGTGGTGCCGAACACGATGCTGAAGCGGACACCGAGGCTTCGCTCGACCCGCCGCACCAGATCGGCGGGCACCGGCGACCCCCCGGAGACGGCGGTGCGCAACGAGGACAGGTCACGCCGCCCGAAGTCGGGGTGATCAAGCATGGCGATCATCATGGTCGGCACGCCCGCGAACACCGCCGCCCGCTCGGACTCGAACAGCTCGAGCACCAGGGCCGGGTCGAAGGCCAGCACGGGCACGTGCACCGCCAGGCTCTGCACCGCGCCCAGGACCGCCATGCCGCATCCGGAGGTGTGGAACAGCGGCATGGGGTTCACCAGCGTCTCGCCGGGCCGCAGGCCGATCCGCTCGGCGTAGAAGCGGGCGTTGTTGGTCAGGCCGCGATGGGTGAGCTCGGCCCCCTTGGGGAAGCCGGTCGTGCCCGAGGTGTACTGGATCTGCGCAACGTCGTCCGGCCCCACGTCGGGCAGGACCGCCTTCGCGGGCGCGGTACCCAGGAAGTCTTCCCACTGCGTGAAGAAGACCACCTCGCGCAGCGCAGGGACCTCCGGCCTGACCTCCTCGAGGAACGCCGCCATCGGGCTGCGGAACTCGGGGACCAGGAAGATCCCGGACGCGCCCGACTGCTTCAGCACGTACGCCAGCTCATTCGGGCGGAAGGCCGGGTTGACGGTCACCAGGACCAGGCCCGCCAGGCCGACCGCGTATTCCAGGATTACCCACTCGGACAGGTTGGGCGCCCATGCGGCCACCCGCTCGCCGGGGGCGAACCGGGCGGTCAGGGCACGCGCCGCGCGTTCGGCTTCCGCGAGCAGCTCGGCGAAGGTCCAGCGCCGGCGCGCGCCGGGGTCGGGGACCCCGGCGACCATGGCCGTCAGCTGGGGCCCGGCGGCGGCCGCGGCCCGCAGGACTCCCCCGACCGTGGTCTCCTCCACGGGCGCTGACGTGTCGGCCGGCCAGTAGGACATGGACACCGTGGTCATAGCCGCCTCCACAGCCGCCAGTGCAGTGCACCGATCATAACCACGCAGGCCGGCCCGCGATACAGGTCGGCCTAGGGGCACCTCCTGACGAAACAGCGCGCGAAACTGGTCGACCTTGGGGCGCCTCTTGACTAATCATATGAACGTTCTTTTAATTTCTTTATGGGGCGCATCGCGGGCGTCACCGCGGCCGAGACCCGGGAGCGGTTGCTCCGGGCCGCCGCCGACATGTTCGCCGAGCGCGGGTACGACGGTACGCGAGTGGCCGACATCGCGGCGGCCGCGGGCCTGAGCAACGGCGCGCTGTACGCGCACTTCTCCTCCAAGGCCGAACTGCTGGTCGGCGCGTTGCGCGCGCACGGGCAGCGGCTGCTCGCCGACCTGCTGACCGCCGATCCCAGCCGCTCGGTCACGGGCCTGCTGCTCATGGTCGGCCGGAACCTCCCGCGCCGGCGCGACCCCCGTGGCTACCTCATCGTCGAGGCCCTGGTAGCCGCGCGCCGCGACCAGGACGTCGCCCGGCCGATGCGCGACCACATGGGCGAGCGGGCCGACTGGATGGCCGGCCTGATGCGCGTCGCCCAGGCCGACGGCGAGCTCGACCCCGCGCTGTCACCGGACGCGCTGGCCCACTTCTGCCTCCTGCTCGCGATGGGCAGCGCCCTGATCACGCCCGACCTGCACGCGGTCGGCGAGGCGGAGTGGGCCGACTTGCTCACCCGCCTGGTGACCGCCCTTCGCCCCGGCGGGCCTCCCGACACAGACAGGAACAACACGGTGAAAGTGCAGATCGACCACGAGCGCTGCCAGGGGCACGGGCGCTGCTACGACCTCGCCCCGGCCCTGTTCGGCGACGACGACGAGGGCTACGGGATGGTCCTCGGCGACGGCACGGTGCCGCCCGGCGAGGAGCACAACGCGCGCCTGGCCGTGCTCAACTGCCCCGAACGCGCGGTCGAGCTGCTCGAGGAGGCGTGACATGGCCGTCGATGACCGGTTCAGCGAGGAACACCTGCGCAGGGACGAGGACGCGCCCGTCGGCACGCGCAGCGAGATCATCACCGGCCCGGTCTCGGACTGGGCGACCGACTTCTCGCATCTCGAGCCCGAGTGGGCCGCTGACCCCTACTCGATCCAGGAGGACCTGCGGCAGCGCTGCCCCATCGCGCACACCGCGCGGTTCGGCGGCGCGTGGCTGCCGACCAGGTACGAGGACGTCGCGGCGATCGCGTACGACACCGACCGCTTCTCGTCGCGGTCGATCATCCTGAGCAACTTCCGGCCGCCGCGCGAGTTCGCGCCCGTCGGCGGCTCGCCGCCCATCTCCTCCGATCCGCCCTTCCACCGCGATGCGCGTAAGCTGCTGCTCCCCGCGTTCACCAAGTCCGAGATCGCGAAGCAGGAGCCGACAACCAGGAGGTTCTGCCATTCGCTGATCGATGGGTTCGGGGACCGGGGCATCGTCGACGCTGCGACCGAGTACGCACAGCACATCCCGATGCGGGTCATCGCCGACATGCTCGGCTTCCCGCCGGAGGACGGGCCGCAGTTCCGCGAGTTCGTCGAGGACCTGCTCGAGGGCATCAACCTGCCGCCCGAGGAGCGGATCGAGCGCGTCTCGCGGATGTGGGAGTACCTGCTCGCGCAGGTCCACGACCACCTCGACCACCCACGCGAGGACCTCACGAACTACCTGCTCAACGTGGAGATTTACGGGCGCAAGCTCGAACCGGGCCACGTGGTCGGCGCGATGGCCCTGCTGCTCATCGCCGGGATCGACACGAGCTGGAGCGCGATCGGCGCCTCGCTCTGGCATCTGGCCAAGACCCCGGACGACCGGCGCAGGCTCGTCGCCGAACCCGGCCTGCTGCCGACCGCGATCGAGGAGTTCCTCCGCGCCTACGCGCCGGTCACCATGGCGCGGCTGGTAAAGCAGGACATGCACTGGCACGGAGTCGACATGTCGGCCGACGACTGGATCCTGCTGTCGTTCCCGGCGGCCAACCGCGACCCGGCCCAGTTCGACCGCGCCGATGAGGTCGTCATCGACCGCGAGGTCAACCGGCACGCCGCGTTCGGCCTCGGCATCCACCGGTGCCTGGGCTCGCACCTGGCGCGCATGGAACTCCGGGTTGCCCTCGAGGTCTGGCTCGAGCGGATCGGCGAGTTCGGCCTGGTCGACCCGTCGGCCGTGACCTGGGCGGCCGGCCAGATCCGCGGACCGCGTACGCTGCCCCTGCGCATCTGCTGACCCCGGGGCGGCGGCCGGCCTGACCCGAGGCCGCGCGAAGGTGGCGGGATCATCCGCTCACACCCAGGCGGCGGCCGGCCTACGGGGGCCGCGGGACGTGGCATGATCATCATATGTCCGTATCCCTGTTCGAACATAAGCCACGGTGCTGCCCGTTCGGTCACCAGCTCTGGCCCGGCATGGGGCAGGTGGGGTGGCGGCCCTGCATCTGCGCGCCGGCCCGGGAGGCGGGCGAGCACGGCCGCGGCCTGGGGCACCTGTGGGTGTCGTGCAACGCATGCCGCGATCACTCCCGGCGTACGACCTTCTACGAACCGCCGCACGACGTGAGGGGTTTGGCCTTAGCGGGTGAGGGCCTGGCCCCCGGATCCTCCCGCAAGCCCGGATCCTCCCGCAAGATCCCAGGCCTCCCCGTACCTCTGATCGCATAGGGGCGGATGAGGATAGCGGGACGGACGAGGAACCAGCAAAGCGCGGCGAAACGCGCCAGGCAGCCGCCGCGCCGCACTCATCCATTTGTCAAAAGCTCAAAGTCGTGAGGGGCTGGCCTCGGTCGTGAGGGGCTGGCCTTGCCGCGATCACGCCAGGCGTTGAGATCGAACATTCTCCCCGGCCCGTCACCGCGCTTGATGATGCAGTGCGGGTGGACGATGTCCTTCCCGGTGGCCAGCAGCCTCTCCACGACGTCCGCCGGGAAGTCGATGACGTCCGTACGTATCGTCGCGCGAGTCGCTCTCGAGGAAGCCGAGGGAGATCAGCCCGCGCGGGTAGCTGAGCTTCGACAGCGCCGAGAAGTACGTCTCAAGGAACCGGCTGGCGTTCTTCAGGGGCGTGAGGATCAGGACGTAGCCTTCTCCCCGCATGACGCGAAGGATACCGCACGCCGCCCGAGGGCCACGGTTCAAAATCCGTCAGCTGACCGATGTCTCTCACTGCAAGTTGCAGCACGATTTCTCATGCAACCGGCACGCAGCACTTCGGCATCGTGCCCGGGAGCGGCCCCGCCGGGCGCCAGCGTCCTGAGGATCCATTCGAACCGCCTCACTGAGGATCGAGGGACGTGACGGCGCCGACCCCTCCGGCCGGGCTGCCCCGGTGCCGTGCCGGCTGCCCACGGGACCGGCTGCGGCGGACGACGCCTGCAGCCGGATTCCCGGCGGCCATCCAAACCCTGGGAAAAGAAGGGAACCGGCGATGGCACGTAGGTTCAACCGGGCCGTCCGGGCCGTCGAGGCCCTGGGCGCCGTGGCGGCCGTCGCGATCTTGGCGATCCTGTTCCTGTCCAGGTCCACCGGTACCGGGCAAGCCGCCACGCCCGCCATCGAGCAGCCGGACCTGAACGTCGCGGTGGTGCCCGCCGCCGATTCCGCGGGCTTCTTCGTCGCCCTCAACGACGGCCTGTTCGCGGCGCGCGGCCTGCACGTCAAGTTCATCCCCGCGGTGAGCTCCGAGACGGTGATCAACGCGCAGCAACTCGATGAGCCGGCCGACCGGATCGACATCTCGTGCGGGAACTACGTCAGCTACATCCAGGCCCAGGAAAACTACGACCAGGGCAAGCGGCCCTCCTCGACCGCCGACTCCATGGTCGCCGCCGACCTGGACATCTTCGCCGAGGGCTCGGTGATGGAGCCGGGAGCGCAGGGCCTGTACGTGATGCCCGGCTCGCCGGTCAAGACGCTGGCGGGGCTGCAGGGCAAGACGATCGGCGTCAACGCGCCGGGGAACATCCTGTACCTGCTGGTCGCCTCCGTGCTGGCCGATCACGGCATGAGCGTGTCCGGAGTGCACTTCGCGTACTACCCGCTGCCGGAGATGGCCGCGATGCTCAAGGCCGGGAAGGTCGCCGCCGCGGTGCTGCCTGAGCCGTTCGCGAGCCAGGCCGAACAGTCGATGGGCGTCACGGTGCTCGCCGACCTCGACCAGGGCGCCACGGCCGCGTTCCCGGTGCAGGGCTGCGCCGTGACCCGCCAGTGGGCCGCGCTGCACCCGGTGACGCTGGAAGCGTTCCGCGCCGCGTTCGAGCAGGGCCAGGAGATCGCGGACACGGACCGGTCCGCGGTGGAACGGGCGATGGAGGCGCTGCCCCCGCCGCTCGGGCTCTCCCGGGCCACGGCGGCGGTGATGGCGCTCGACACCTATCCGGTCGGGTCGGTCGACACGGTGCGCGTCCAGCGGGTCGCCGACGTGATGCGGGAGTTCCTCGGCTTCCCGGTGTTCGACGTGAGGTCGATGATCAGCGGTTAAGGATGGCGGTGGGGCTCCCTGCGGCAAGGCCCCACCGCCGCGTTCCTTAGGCCGGGAAGCTGCTTTCGGCCTTCCAGCCGTAAACGGCGCCACCCCACGACACGGTCGTGGACTCGCCGCGAAGCTGCGCGCCGGTGCCGTCCGGGTTGACGTACAGGCCGGTGGCCACGTTTTTCAGCGTCCCGTTCGACTGCGGGATGAACTGCTGGAACGGACCGGTGTTGCAGTCCGCGAGGATCAGGCCGTCGGGCAGCGGGTCAGAGGCCCAGCCGCCGCCGGGGTCCGACACGCAGAGCCCCGACCCCGAGCCGTTGGGCGCGTACTCGATCTGGTAGGCGCCCGAATGAGTGCCGGTGTTGAGGATGAAGTGCGTCGCGGGGTCGTCCTGCGTGGCGGTCCATCCGGCGATGACCGCCCCAGCGTAATCGTGCTGCTGGTACGCGTCGAACCCGTTGCCGAACTTGTTGACGTAGTTGCCGTAGCTGCTGGTCGTGGCGGTGTTCCCGTCGACGGTGAGGGTGAACGTGCCGTTCAGCACGGCGCCGTCACTGTCGGTCGCCGTGGCCTTGACTCCGGTGTAGGTGCCGGGAGTGGCGGTACCTCCGGAGTAGGTCAGCGGGTTCGCGGCGCTCAGCCCGGTCGGCAGGTTCGACTCGGTATAGGTGATGGTGTTGCTCGCCGAGCTGGTCGCACTGAACGTCACGGTGCCGTTGCTATTGTTCGTGGCGGTCAGGTTGGTCACCTTCACCAGGGTGGGGGTGCTGATTCGCTGCAGGTTGTTGTCGGCAAAGATCTGGACCGAGAACGCGAGGGCCTCGGCGTTGCCGTTGCTGTCCTTAGCGTCGACGACGACCCGAGCCGAGCTCGTGGCCGTGCAGCCCGCACACTGGATCACCGACCCGGTGATGGACACGCCGCTCGGGCCTGAGTCCAGCGACCAGCTGGAGACGCCCGTCCCGGACAGGTCAATCTGAGTGTCACCGTTCGTGGCCGTGAGGCTGCCGCCGCCGTACGTCTCATCGGTCACCGCACCGGCCGATACCGCCGTGTCCTGGTACGACGTGGCATTTGCCGGGAACGCTGTCACACCCGCCGCGAGGGCGCTCCCGAGCAATACGGGAACTCCTATCCCGAGTGCTGTCTTGACGTTGAAATGCAAGGCTTCACCAGTTCCGTGTTGGCTCTGTTTTCGGGCATGGCCAGACGATCTGGCCAAGAGCGCTGCCGACAGGGAGATTTACGACGGCGCCGCAAACCGGCAGCTCCGCCAGCCAGATGGCCGGTCCGCACCATAGCCTCCCACCTGCTTGCCGATCTTCGCCCCGTAAACCGCCATTCAAGTAAGCGGAATTCGAGGATTTTACACTTAACGCTGGCATTCGATTACGGATCGCTGTCGGGAGCGGGGCACCGCCGTTCGTTTGGTAATAAAAAAGCTATTTACCGAACGGACGGTGGTATCACCGCTTAGTGGATGATGCCGGGTTGGGAGGGAGACCTTGGACGAGCGAGCCTCACCTGCGGGCGACGCACGAGTCGGCCCGCCGTCGGCTGCACGACGGCGGGCCGCGTTCGTCAAGCGGGCGTCCTTTAAGAGGGCAGGCTGGAGATGTCCGTCTCGGTGTAGACGGCGCCGCCCCACGACACGGCCGAAGACTCGCCGCGCAGCTGCGCGCCCTTGCCGTCCGGGTTGACGGTCAGGCCGGTCTTAACGTTAACCAGCGTGCCGTCCGACTCCGGGATGAACTGCTGGAACGGACCGCTGTTGCAGTTCGCCAGGATCAGGCCGTCACGCAACGGATCAGATCCCCAGCCGCCGCCGGGATCTGACACGCAGAGCCCGGTGCCATTGTCGTTGGGCGCGTACTCGAGCTGGATAGCACCCGAGGTCGTACCGGCGTTGATGATGAAGTGCGTCGCCGGGTCGTCCTGGGTGGCCGGCCAGCCGACGATGATCGCCCCGGCGTAGTCGTGCTGCCGGTACGAATCGAACCCGTTGCCGAACTCGTTGACGTAGTTGGCGTAGGTGCCGGTGGTGGTGGTGACGGCGTTCCCGTCGACGGTGAGGGTGAACGTGCCGTTCAGCATGGCGCCGTCGCTGTCGGTCGCCGTGGCCTTGACGTCGCTGTAGGTGCCCGGAACCGCGGTGCCGCCGGAGTAGGTCAGCGGGTTCGAGGAACTCAGCCCGGTCGGCAGGTTCGACTCCGTGTAGGTGATGCTGCTCGTCTTGCTGCTGGACGCGCTGAACGTCACGGTGCCGTCGGTGTTGTTCGTGGCGGTAAGTGCGGTCACGGTGTCCGTAGTAAAACTGGTCTCCTGGATGGAGCCGGCGGACGCGATCGCGACCGTGATCACGAGCGCCTCGGCGTTCCCGTTGCTGTCTTCCGCGTCGGCGACGACCGTGGCCGAGTCGGCGATCGTGCAGTCCGAGCAGGTGATCACCGACCCGGATAGGGACGCGCCGGACGGCCCTGATTCCAGCGACCAGCTGGAGACGCCCGTCCCGGTCAGGCCAACGGTGGTAGCGCTGGCATCGCTGGCGCCGAGGGCGGAGACGCCGAGCGCCTCGTCGGTCACCGAACTGGCGGTCACCGCCGTGTCCGTGTACGACGTAGCGTTCGCGGGGAATGCGGCCACGCCGGCCGCGAGGCCACTGGCGAGCAACACGGGAACTCCTATCCCGAGTGCCGTCCTGAGCTTGATATGCAAGGCTTCACCCCGTTCCGTGTTTGCTCTCTTTGGGCGACAATGCCCGGTCCGCACCATACCTTCGCGTCCCGGTCTCCGCCCCGTAAATCGCTATTCCGGTAAGTGAGAATCGGAATTTTTGCACTTAACGTCGGCGTTCGATTACGCGGCGTCCGTCAGGACGGGAAGCTGCTTTCGGATGTCCAACTGTAGACCGCGCCGCCCCACGCGACGGAAGACGACTCGCCGCGCAGCTGGGCGCCGGTTCCGGCCGGGTCGACGGTCAGGCCGGTGGCGACGTTCTCCAGCGTGCCGTCCGACTGCGGGATGAACTGCTGGAACGGACCGGTGTTGCAGGGCGCGAGGATCAGGCCGTCGGGCAGCGGGTCGGACGCCCAGCCCCCGTGAGGGTCGGCCACGCAGAGCCCGGACCCCGATCCGTTGGGCGCGTACTCGATCTGGTACGCCCCGGCGTGGGTGCCGGTGCGCAGGATGAAGTGCGTCGCCGGGTCGTCCTGGGTGGCCGTCCACCCGACGACCCGCGCGCCTGCGTAATCGTGCTGCCGGTACGCGTCGAACCCGTTGCCGTACTTGTTGACGTAGTTACCGTAGTTGTCGATCGAGTTCGCGCTCACCGTGAGCGCGAACTCGCCGTTCAGCACCGCGCCGTCGGTGTCGGTCGCGGTGACGCTGACTTCGCCGTAGGTGCCCGGGGCGGCGGTCCCGCCCAGGTAGGTCAGGACGGGGCTCCCGGAGGTCAGCCCGGCCGGCAGGCCCGGCTCGGCGTAGGCGATGGTGTTGCCGGTATCTGAGTCGGCCGCGCTGAACGTGACGGTGCCCGCGGTGTTGGTGTCGGCCAGCCCGGACAGCGACACCTTCTGGGGCGCGCCGCCCAGCTGGATGGTGTCGGTCCCGATCACGACCGGCAGCACGAGCGCCTCGGCGTTCCCGTTGCTATCGGTCCCGACGGCGACGACGTCGGGCGGGCTGCTGACCTCGGGGCCCGTATAGCTGATCGTGGACCCGGTCAGCTCCACGCCGGCCGACACCGTGCCGTGCAGCAACCAGGTGACGCCCGTCCCGGACAGGCTGATCTCGGTAGAGCCATCATTTGCGGCCGCCAGGTTGGCGCCGCCGAACATCTCATCGGTCACCGCACCAGCAGACAGCGACGTGTCCTGGTACGACTCGGCGTGCGCGGGAAGTGCGGCCACGCCTCCCGCGAGGGCAGTTCCGAGCAAAACGGGAATTCCCATCCCGAGTACTGTCCTGAGGTTGAAATGCAAGGATTCACCCCGTCCTTGGTTCCCATAACTTCCCACCTCCTTCCCGATCTCCACGCCGTAAACCGCCTTTCGAGCGGGCAGAATACGGTAAATATGCCATCTCCGCTGGCATTTAGTTATTTACCGACGCCGTTTCGCAAGACGGAATCAGGGTCCAGTAACTGCGTCGCCCAGCTTGCCGCCTCTCGCTAACCTGCACGGCGTAATCCGCCGACGCCGGGGTCGGCGTGCCCCCCGGGGAGGGTGGGGGTGGAACTGCGCGGCTATCCGACCTGGGCGGTGCGGCCGGCCCAGTAGGGCGCGCGGAGCTGGCGCTTGAGGAGCTTGCCCGATCCGGTGCGCGGCAGCTCGTCGGTGAAGTCCACCGACCGCGGCACCTTGTAGCTGGCCAGGTGCTCGCGCGCGAACGCGGTCACCTCCTCGCCGGTCAGCGACGATCCCGGGGCCCGCACGACCGTGGCGTGCACGACCTCGCCCCACTCCTGCGACGGGATCCCGAACACCGCGACGTCGTAGATCCCGGGGTGCCGCTCAAGTGCCGCCTCGATCTCGGCCGGGTAGACGTTCATCCCGCCCGAGATGATCATGTCGGTCTTGCGGTCGCAGATGTACAGGTAACCCTCGTCGTCCCAGTACGCGATGTCGCCGACCGTGTGGTAGTCGCCGCGGCTGTTCGAGGAGTAGCTGGCGTCGTTCTTGTAGTAGGTGTCGAACACGACCCTGGACCGCACGAAGACCTCGCCCGGATGGTCGGGCCCGGTCCCGGTGACCGGGTTGCCGTCGTCGCCGACCAGCAGGATCTCGATGCCGGGGGCCGGCTGGCCGCACGATCCGGGCTTGCGCATCTGGTCCTGGGGCCGCAGCACGGTGTCCACGCCGAGCTCGGTCGACCCGTAGACCTCGAACAGCGACCCGGGCGGGAAGTCCGCCACGTACTGCTGCTTGAGCGCGAAGCTCCACGGGGCCGCGTTGGCCACCATGACGCGCATCGTGGAGCGGTCGTAGCGGTCCTTGACCTCCGGCGGCAGCGCGCAGATCATCCGGAACAGCGCGGGCGCGGAGAAGGTCGAGGTCACCTTGTACTTGTCCACGAGCCGCAGCCAGTCCTCGGCGTCGAACTTGCGCTGGACGATGATCGTCTGGCCGAGGAGCAGGCCGATGCCCATGAACGCGCTCGGGCCGCTGTGGTAGAGCGGGCCGGAGGTGAGGTAGACGTCGTCGGGGCGGTACCCGAGGATGCCCATCAGGCCGCCGATGACTTCCGGGTCGGGAGGTCCCGAGCGGACCGCCCCCTTCGGCCTGCCGGTCGTGCCGGAGGTGTAGATCATCGCCCCGCCCCCGCCGGCCGCGTCCCCGACGTCGGGCGGATCGGCCGGCGCGGCCGCGATGTCGGCGTCGGTCAGCATCCCGTCCGGGGTCTTCGGGCCCGGCCCGCCGACCGCGATGATGTGCCGCACCTTCGCCAGGTCGCCGCGCAGCGCCGCGAACATCGGCGCGTACTCGTAGTCGACGTAGGCGACCTCGGCGTCGCTGTGGTTGATGACGTAAAGCGCTTCCTCCGGGGTCAGCCGGTAGTTCAGCGGCACGGCGACCGTGCCGATCTTCCTGCTGGCGCTCATGACCGCCACGACCTCGGGTGAGTTCGGCCCGCACCACAGGATCTTCCGGCCCGGTCGGGCGCCGAGGGACAGCAGGAGGTTGGCGATCCGGTTCGACCGCGCCTCAAGCTCGGCGTACGTCCACGTGACGACGGTCCCGTCCGGCTTGTCGTCGATCACGCCCGGCTTGCCGGGCTGGCTCCGGGCGTAGATGGAAAGAATGTCGTCCGGCATCGCACCCATCCCTTTAGAACGCTTTACGGTAAATCTACGGTCAGCGCCAGTTGACCGTCGAGGCACGGAAGTACTCCAGGTCGTCCTGCGCCCACAGCCGGCCGTGCCAGGCCAGCCGGTCGCGGTGGTCGGGCCAGGCACCGCCGCGCGGGTCGCTCCACGCCTTGTGGGCGACGCCGGGCAGGCGCGGCAGCAGCAGGAAGCTCAGGTCACCGAAGTCCGAGACGGTCTCGGTCCAGATGGCGGCTTCGACCCCTGCGACGCGCGGGGCCCTCGGGTTGCGGTCGGCGCCGAGCGCCTGCGCGGGGTCCCAGCCGAACGACTCCGCGACGGTCACGGGGGCGTAGATCCGCAGGCCGGCGCGGGCCTGCCGGGCCGCCTGGGCGGGATCGGCCGACGGCTCGGCGTAGGGCACGTCGAAGTAGCAGTGGCTCATCGGTGACACGATCACGCGCGCGGACGCCGCGGCCGCCGCGTCGACGTCGCCGCGCGACAAGGCGAGGTCCGCCTCCATCTCACGCGCGACCTCGGGGGGCAGCGACGGCGCGAAGGCGATGCCGGAGAACCAGTACTGGATGGTGTCGGCCGGGGCTAGGCCGGCGCGGGCCGACTCCTGCCACCCCACCGGGCGCTTGCCGATCGACCGGACCAGGTCCCGGACCCGCCGGACGTAGGACACGTAGAGGTCGTGCGGCATCCCCCAGGACTCGTCGCCGCCGATGTGCAGGTACGGGCCAGGGAAGATCCCGGCCACGCCGGTAAGCACCTCCTCCACCAGCGTGAACGTCACGGGCAGCTCGGGGTCGAGCCAGACGGTCCGGGTTTCCTGACCGGACGCGGACCGCCGCTCGACCGAGTTCCGGCCGCTGTCCAGCTCCGGGCGGATCCGCAGGAGCGCCGACGCGTGACCCGGCATGTCGACTTCGGGGACGACGGTGACGAAACGGTCCGCGGCGTACGCGACGAGGGCGCGGAGGTCTTCGGCGGCGTAGAAGGCCTCGCCGCGATCAGGGCGTTCGTCCGGCCGCCCCTGGGGCAGGCGCCAGCCTTGGTCGTCGGTCAGGTGCAGGTGCAGGACGTTGAGCTTGTAAAGAGCGAGCAGGTCGATGACGCGCCGGACCTCGGCGGGGGTGAGGAACCTGCGGGCCACGTCGAGCGAAAGGCCGCGCCAGGCGTACCTGGGCCCGTCGGCGATCCGCGCGCCGGGTATCACGATCTCCCCGTTATCGCTGGTCCGCGTCGCGGCCAGCTGGATGAGCGTGGTCAGGCCGCGCGCGACGCCGGCCGGTTCCGCGGCGCGCAGGACCACCTGGCCGGTGTCGACCGTCAGCGAGTAGCGCTCGTCCGGAGCGTGTTCGCCCTCGGGCGGCAGGCCCAGCGGCCTCGGGAGCAGGCCGGGTTCGTCCGCCGCCGCAAGCTCGATCCTGACGGAGGGTTCGGCGGCCGCCGGGGCCGGGGGGCCGGCCGCCGGCGCGAGGCGCAGCCCGGTGCGTCGCGTGAGCTCGGAGCCGAACCGCTCGACGGTCGTCGTGACCTCGGGGGCGGTGTACACGATCGGAGCGCCAGGCCTAAGCGCGAACTGGCCCGGGCCGTCGTCGAACCGGGCCGGGGCCGGTATGACCGGGTGGCTCACGCTCGCTATGCTTCCACGCCCGGCAGGTCAACCGGGACCGCGCCGGTCCTGGCCTGGGCCAGCGCGACGTGGCAGGCGGCGAACTGGGACGGCGCTACCTCGCCGAGCTGGGGCGTGACGTGACGGCATACGTCGATGGCGAACGGGCAGCGCGGTTCGAAGCGGCACCCGGGTGCCGGGTCGACGACCTTCGGCGGCTCGGCGGCGTCGACCGGGCCGCTCGGTTCGCGCGGGGCCCTGGGGTCGGGGACCGCGGAGAGCAGGAGCTGCGTATACGGGTGGCGCGGGGCCGCCATCACCTGCTCGGCGGGGCCGGTCTCCACGATGTGCCCGGCGTACATGACGATCACCCGGTCGGCCACGTACCGCGCCGAGGCCAGGTCGTGCGTGATGTAGAGGATGGACACGTCCTCGCGGGCGCGCAGGTCGGCCATCAGGTTCAGCACGCCGACCCGGATGGAGACGTCCAGCATCGACACCGGCTCGTCGGCGACGATGAGCTTCGGCCGCAGCGCGAGCGCCTGCGCGAAGCCGATCCGCTGGCGCTGCCCGCCGCTCAGCTCGTAGGGGTACTTGGACAGCATCGTCTGCGCGGGTTGCAGGCCCACGGCGTCCAGCACCCGGACGGCCTCGGCGTGCCGGTCCGCAGCGCGGATGTCCGGCCGGTGCAGCTCGATCGCCCGCATGATGGCGTGCGAGACGCGGTAGGCCGGGTTGATCGAGGCGTACGGGTCCTGGAAGACCATGGGGACGTCACCGCGGTAGGCGAGCCGGTCGCGCCGGCCGCGCAGGGCGCTGACGGCCTTGCCCTCGAAGCGGATCTCGCCGGAGTCCGGCTTGTACACGAGGGTCAGCAGCCGCGCGACAGTGCTCTTGCCGCTGCCGCTCTCGCCGACGAGCGCGACGATTTCCCGGCGCCCGATGGCGAAGCTGACGTCATCGGCGGCGTGCAGGGTCTTCTTCGACCAAAGGCCGCGGAGGCTGAACGACTTGGAAACGTCCTCGACCTCGAGCAGGGGAACCGGAGCCCCGGCTTGCTCCGGAACGCCGGGCAGCGGCGCGGGTTGCCCGTCCGCGACGGGCGGTGACGGGGCCTGCACCGCAGCGGCCGGAGCCGGGGCCACTCGCGCGGACCGGCCGGCGAGGGTGCCGGTCCCTAGCGGCGCGTCCTGGTACAGCAGGCAGCGCACGATCGAGTCGCCCATGTCGTACAGCGGGGGCTGGATCACCGAGCACTCGGGCATGGCGTCGGCGCACCGTGGCTGGAAACGGCAGGCTGGCGGGGGCGCGGCCATGTTCGGCGGCGAGCCGGCGATGCCGGTGAGCGGGATGATCGGGCCGCGGACCGTCGGGTAAGCCTCGAGCAGCGCACGGGCGTACGGGTGCCTGGGCGTGGCGAACAGTGAGGAGGTGGAGCCGAGCTCGGCCACCTGGCCGGCGTACATCACCAGGACGCGGTCGGAGAACTGTCCCACCAGCGAGATGTCGTGGGTGACGAACAGCGTGGCGAACCCCAGCCGGTCCTGCAGGTCCTTGATCTGCCGCATCAGCGATCGCTGCGCCACGACGTCGAGCGCCGAGGTCGGCTCGTCCATGATGACGAGGTCGGGCGTGAACAGCAGCGCCATGGCGATCATGCACCGCTGGCGCATCCCGCCGGAGAGCTGGTGCGGGAAGCTGCCGAGGTGGACCGGGTCGATCGAGACGAGCCGCAGGACCTCCCTCGAACGTTCGGCGATTTCTTCCTTCGTCATCGCCGAGTGCGCCTTGCACGCGTCGCGCATCTGCTGGCCGATGGTCATGACCGGGTTCAGCGAGTTCATGGCGCTCTGCATGACGACGGAGAACTCCTGCCAGCGGACGTGACGGAGTTGCTTGTCGCTCATCTGCGCCATCTCGCGGCCGCGGAAGACCACGCTCCCGCCGGTGATGCCCGCCGGCTTGACCAGCAACTGCGAGATGGCGAGCATGAGCGTGGACTTGCCGCACCCCGACTCCCCCACCACGGCGAGGAACTCCCCCGCGCCGAGGTCGAAATCGACGTCGTCGACGGCGACGACCGGGTCGGAACCGGTGGCGTACGCCACCGACAGCCCGCGGACCTCGAGCAGCCGGGCGGACCGTGGCTCGGGCTCGCCGTTAGCCGACGAGCGGTCGCTCACGAGTGGTACCGGTACCGTTCGGCCGCGGTTTTGTGGTTTTCCTGCGTCGGAACGGACCGCGGGCCTGCGGGACAGCCGGCGCACCGGGCGCAGGGCCGGGTTCGAGATCTCGTCGAAGGCGTAGTTCAGGAAGGCGAAGGCGCCGCCGAGCAAGGCGATGCAGACGCCCGGCATGATCGCCCACAGGGGCATGCCGGCGCCGAGAGCCTCGTTGTTCTGCGCCCAGTAGAGCATCGTGCCCCAGCTCTGCGCGCTGGGGTCGCCGAGTCCGATGAACTGCAGGCCCGCCGCCGTGAGCACGGCGAAGACGGCCGATCCGAGGAACGTCGCCATGATCAGCGAGGTCATCGTGGGCAGGATCTCGGCCGCGATGATGTAGCTGCTGCGTTCCCCGCGGACGACGGCCGCGGTCAGGAAGTCCCGGTTGCGCAGGCTTAGGGCCTGGACGCGCAACTGGCGGGCGCCGTAGGACCAGCCGAGCGCGCCGAGGACGATGATGATGTCTCCGAGCCCGGCGCTGCGCAGGTACGCCGCGATCACGATGATCAGCGGGAGGATCGGGATCACCAGGAGCACGTCGGTGATCAGCGAGAGGATGCCGTCCCAGAGCCCGCCGCGGTAGGCCGCCGTGACGCCGACCAGCACCGAGATCAGGGTGGCCAGGCCGCCGGCCGCCACGGCGATGACGAGCGTCTGGCGCGCGCCCCAGATGAGCTGGGAGTAGATGTCCTGGCCCTGGGAGGTCGTGCCGAGCCAGTGCGCGGCCGACGGCCCGAGGGCCCGCGTGAAGCCGATGTACGCCGGGTTGTACGGCGCGATCTCACCGGGGAAGACGGCCAGGACGACGAAGAACAGCAGCAAGACGGCGCCGATGGCGGCCTTGCGGTCCCGGAACAGGGCGCGCACGAACACGCTAGCTCGCCTCTCTGGTCCGGGGGTCGGCGATCGCCGTGACCAGGTCGGCCGCGAGCACGCTGAGCATGACGGCGACGGTGATGAGCAGGAACAGCGCCTGCATGAGCGGGTAGTCCAGCCCCTGGACCGCGGTCAGCAGCAGGGTCCCGAGGCCGGGGTAGTTGAAGACGTACTCCACGACGATCGCGCCGGAGACCACGAAGCCGAGTGACATCGCGAATCCGGTGAGGTTCGGGAGGACGGCGTTCCGCCCGACGTAGGCCCACATGATCCGCCACGGCGTCAGGCCCTTGGCGCGTGCCGTCCGGACGTAGTCCTCGGCCATGACCGTGATCACGTTGTTCCGCATGGTCAGGATCCAGCCGCCGATGGCGGTGAGCAGGATGGTCAGGCCCGGCAGGACGGCGTGCTCGAAGACGTCCACGATGTAGGCCCAGTTCAGGCCGGGCGATTCGGTGAGGAAGTTGTAGGCGCCCTGTTGCGGGAAGATGCCGAGCCTGATGGCGAAGACGTAGATGAGGATCAGCCCGACCCAGAAGTAGGGGAAGGCCGACGTGATGACGAAGATCGGCGGCAGCGCGCTGTCCAGCCACGAGCCGCGGCGCCACGCGCTGACCAGGCCGATGAACGTGCCGGCGATGAAGGCGAGGATGGTCGTGACGCCGACGAGCCCGAGGGTCCACGGCAGGGCGTGCAGCACCATGGTGGTCACCGACGTGCCGAAGCTCGTGGTGATCGAGATGCCGAAGTTGAACGTCAGGACGCGTCCCCAGTACGTGAAGTACTGGGAAATCAGGCTCCCCTGGTAACCGCCGCCGAGCAGGACGGTCAGCGAGTGGATGGCCTGCGGGTTCAGGTGGGGGTGCGCGGCCTCCAGGGCCTGGACCGGGTTGCCCGGCATGAGGCGCGGGATGAGGAAGTTGAGGCTTACCGCCGCCCACAGCGTGACGACGAAGAAGCCCAACCTCCGGACGACGAATGGCATCCGCGCGCCTTTCTGCCGGGCCGGGTCCTACGTCTGGTACAGGTGGAGCAGGAGCACCCCCCAGTCGGGAACGGCGTACTGGGCGGGCTGAGCGTACGGATCGTTCGGCGTTACCCAGCCGCCGATGTGCTGGGTGTCGTACTGGTACCAGTCGACCGCCTCGGTGACCGGGATCACCGGCACGTCCGCCAGCATCACCTTCTGGAGCTCATCGACGACCTGGGCCTGGACGGTCGGGCTGGTCGTGGACGCGTACTGCTCGATCAGCGCGTCGGTCGCCGGGTTCGAGTACCGCTCCCAGTTGCTCGCGGCGCTCTTGCCGATGGGCGCGGAGTTGGGCGAGTACAAGATGGCCCGCAGTTCGTAGTACGGGGTCGGGCCGCCGCTGTCCCAGTCGTACGCCAGCTGGTAGTTGCCGGTGTAGATGTCGGAGTCGAACGTGGTGTTGGACAGGTTGTCCGGCGTGATCGCGATGCCGACCGCCTTGAGGTTGGCCTGGATCACCTGGACCGAGGCGACCCAGTCCGAGAAGCCGCCGTTGTTGATGATGCTGAACGACAGCGGGTGGCCGTCCTTGGAGAAGATCCCGTTGCTGCCCTTCGTGTAGCCGGCGGCGGTCAGGATCTGGATGGCCTTGGCCGGGTCGTAGGCGTACGCGTTCCCGTACTGCGCCGCCTGGCTCGCGTCGTACCAGCTCGAGAACGTCGGTTTCACGATGTCGGTCTGGTTCGACGGCGGCTCGTAGCCGTACTCGCCGGTGCTCGAGACCTGGGCGCGGTTGATCGCGTACGCCATCGCCTCCCGGACCGGCAGGGTCAGCTGCGGGTTGGTCAGGTTGAACCAGACCATGACGTTGTAGACCGGCTCGAACCAGTAGTGGTAGTACTTCGGGTTCGCGCTGAGGTAGTAGGCCTGGATGTTGGGGATGAACTGCGAGCCCCACTGGTCCGTGCCGTCCTTGAGGTCCGCGTTGGCGGAGTTGTTCGACAGGTACGACGGGAAGTTGACCGTCTCGATCTTCGGGAGTCCGGGCTGCCAGTAGTCGGGGTTCTTCTTGTACTGGATGTTGGCCGGGCTGCAACTCGACATCGTGTACGGCCCGGTGCCGACCGGGTGCGGGTCGAGGTAGGTCACCGGGTTGGCGATCGTGGACCAGATGTGCTCGGGGACGATCGGCGTCTCGTCGGCGATGTAGTAGAAGTACGGCACCGCGGCGGTCTTGAAGTCGAACACGACCTGGTCCGATCCCAGCATCGAGACGCTGCTCAGCACCGACCAGTCCGAGTTCAGGTCGAGCGCCGGGTACTTCTTCAGCAGGTTGAAGGTGAAGAGCACGTCCTTGGCGGTGAAGGGCGTCCCGTCCGACCACTTGACCCCGTTACGGATGGTGAACGTCAGCGTCTTGTCGTTGTTCGACCACGCCCAGGCGGTGGCCAGCCACGGCGTGGTGGCGCCGTTCTTCAGCGAGTCCACGTAGACGAGCTCTTCGTACACCACTCCGAACGAGGCGAACTCCACCGAGGCGTTGTACGGGTTGAACTGGCAGTTCCAGGTGACGCCGTACTCGTCGGAGATGGAGACGGTGCCGCCGGAACCGCTGCTGCTTGTGGTGGCGGAGGAAGTGTTGGTACTGCCGCCGCACCCACCGGCGCTCATCGCGACCACGGCGGTCACGGCGGTCAGAACCGTGATCTGTCGTGTCCATCGTCCACGCGTCACCGCGGGTCCCCCTCTCGGGTCAGATCGGAGGCCCGGGCTATGCTTTCCCAGCTGCGCTTTCTCAGCTGTTTCGCAGCTGCTTTCCCAGCTCAGCCCGGCCATCGATGAGCAACAGTAACTCCGGGGTAAGGACCTGGGACAGAGCCGAAAGATCACCGTGATCAAAAAGCGGCCCGGACAGGCGGGAGGACCTGGTGGAGGCAGAGCCGGAGCGTGTGCTTGCTGACCCGCCGGCCACCTGGCAGGAGCACTGGTTCGACCACCGCCAGCGGTTGAGGCTCTACCATCACGACGAGCACTGCGCGATCTACACCGACCCCGACGTGCGCGAAGCCGAGATCGGGTGGCTGCCCCGGTTCATCAATGTGACCTGGCAGTACTCAAGGGCAACGTACGGCGAAGGGTTCGGCCCCGACCCGCGCATCTACTCCATCCACCACGCCGGGCGGCACGGCGGGGGCCACGCCGGCTACTACGTCAGCCCGGTCCACGACTACCACAACGTCAGCGACTGCGGCCTGGACAACTGGCGGGAGGGCAACACCCTGGCCCGCGAGCTGCCGGCGCACGAGATCGGGCACACGGTGGAGAGCGCCAACAACGGCCTGCACGGCTCGCCCGCCTACGAGATCTGGGGCGACAGCAAGTGGGCCGAGTTCTACATCTATGACCTGTACACGGCGCTGGGCATGGACCGCGAGGCCAAAAGCGTCTACCAGCGGTTCACCGGGAACACCGACGATTTCCCCCGCCGGCGGACGCACTGGTTCCGCGACTGGTTCTACCCGCTCTGGCGGGATTGCGGGCAGGCAGCGGTCATGAACAGGTTCTTCCTGGCGCTGGCCAGGCACTTCCCGCGCGACTCCGAAGGAACCTACACGCGGCGGATGAACTGGGGCGAGTACGTCCACTTCACCAGCGGTGCCGCGGCGGCCGACCTGAGCGGGCAGGCCGCCCGTGCGTTCGGCTGGCCCCGCGAATGGGCCGGCCAGCTGGAACGGGCCCGCCACCAGTTCCCCGGCATCACGTACTGAGCTACCGCGCCAGGCTGGGTGCCGGCGGCGGTTGAGGGTCAGCGCTTGAGCCTCAGCGCTTGAGCCTCAGCGGTTGAGCCTCAGCGCTTGTGTTGCAGTGTGTAGCGGACCGTCTGGAGCCGGATCAGGCCGTCGCGGAAGATGAAGGTGTCGATGCCGTCTTCGACGAAGGTCTCGGCCGCGTCGGCGGTCCACTCCAGGAAGAGCACGTCGTCCACGTAGATCTGGGTCTTCAGCTCCCAGGCCGCGTCCGGCACGTCGGCGAGCAGCCCGGTGAACGCTTCCCGGATGCCGTCCCGGCCGTTCCTGACGCCGGCCGGGGTGATGAAGACGGCGTCGTCGGCGTAGTCCTCGACGATCCCATCGAGGTCGCCGGCGCCGAGCGCCTCGGCGTGGTGCTGGAAGACTTCCTCAGGCGTGCGGGTCATCTGGCGCCTCCTTCGCAGAGCATCTCATGCCTACCGTAGACCGTCCGCGGTCACCAGCGGCAAGCTTCCCCCGCTAGCACGTCGCCGCGCTGCCGCTCGGCGCTGCCGTCGAGTTCGACGCGGTGGCGAGCTGACCATGAAGGCGGAGTTCAGCCTGGTCGACGTGTTCAGCGACCGGCCGTTCGGCGGCAACCAGCTCGCGGTGTTCCCCCGTGCGGAGGGCCTCACCGGGCAGGTCACGCAGCAACTGGCCCGGGAATTCAACTTCGCCGAGAGCACCTTCGTGACGCCTTCGTCGCACCCGGCGTGCACCTGCCGGGTGCGGATCTTCACTCCGCGCGCCGAACTGCCGTTCGCCGGGCACCCCACCGTGGGCACCGCCGCCGTCCTGGCCAGCGTGAACCCCGGCGAGAACCAGTTCACGTTCGAGGAGGGCATCGGCCCGGTCACCGTCGTGGCCGAGGGACCCGCCTGGCGGCTGATCCTGCCGTCCCCGCCGCCCCAGCCTCCTCGACGCCACCGCGCGCACGGAGCACGGCAAGCTCACCGAGGTCAGCGTCGGTGGCCGCGCCACCATTATCGGAGGCGGCGCCATCACCATCTAGTCCGGCGGCGCTGCTCACGCGCGGGCCCTCGCGCAGGCCGGGTAGTCCGCGAGGTCGATGCGGTGGGCGGCGTTGTCGCCGTGCTTCGTCATCAGGCTGAACGCCCGGTACCCGAGGAACCAGTTGCGTGCCTGGCACCGCCCTGTCCGCCCGGCCGGGCCGCTACCCGCAGGTGCTGGCGGCCTTCTCAGACCCGTCACCGCCAGCCGGGCCGGGCAACGCCCTGGACTTCGGCATCGACCGCATCCTGGATGGCCTCGCCGTCCTGATCGCCGCCCGCTCGGGATAGCTACCGCCGCCGGCGCGGGGAAAGGCAGATCCGGTGGTGGCGGGGTCATGCGGCGGGCGCGAGGGCGGCGGGCTGGGCCTGCGGCAGTTGCTGCCGGTGGTGCCGGTCGCGCGGGAGCCGGATACTGAAGCTGAAGTAATCCGAGGAAGCCTCCCTGCTCGCCGCGGGCCAGTAACGGGCGATCATGGCGAGCATCGGGCGGTTGCCCGGCAGCACGTCCATGGTCAGCGAGGTCACGCCCCGGGATTGGGCGCCGGTGATCAGCGCGCGCAGCAGCGCCGTGCCCACGCCCTGGCCCTGCCAGGCGTCGGCCACCACCACGCCGACGTCGGCCGTCCGCGCGCCGCGCGGGCCGGCCTGGTCCGCCGCCATGGCGTGCCCGATGATCACGCCCTCCCGGACCGCGACCACGGCGTAGGTGCAGCCGTCGCCGCCGGACATCTTTTGTAGCAGCGCCGGCGCGGGCGTGACCGGGGCAAAGAATCTCAGGTACCGGCTCTGCGTGGACAGCCCGGCGAAGAAGTCGCCGAGCGCGCTCGTGTCTGAGGCACCCGCGGGCCGGATCGCGGCGGTGATGGCGGCGCCAGTCGGCTCGACCTGGGTTCGATTCATGAACTCAGCATCTCCCGGATTGCTGAGTCTGTCAAGTAGACCTAGCATGAAGCTATGGGACATTCGTGGATGGTGGACTATGACCCGGCCAACTGCGCGATCGGCGCGGCCGTGGGCATCATCGGGGAGCGGGCGACGTTCTTGGTGCTGCGCGAGGCCTTCAACGGCGTGCGCCGTTTCGATGACATGCAGCGCCGCACCGCGATACCCAGGCAGGTGCTCAGCGACCGCCTGGCCCGCCTGGTAAGCGAGGGCCTGCTCCGCAAGGTCCCCTACCAGGAAGCCGGCCGGCGCAGCCGGGACGAGTACCGGCTCACCAGCAAGGGCCTCGACCTGTACCCGGTGCTCGTCGCGCTGATGCAGTGGGGCGACAAGTACCAGGTCGGCACGGACGGCCCGCCGGTCCTGCTCCGGCACCGCGACTGCGGGGAACCGGTGCAATTCCAGTTGTCCTGCCGTGCCGGGCACATCCTGGAATCAGCCCGCGACGTCACCCCGGTACCGGGCCCCGGTGCCCGCCAGATCGCCTGAACCGCCCACGGCAGAATGAGGCCCATGACAGAGCTCGACGAGCACGGACGTCCCGAGCCCCCCGCCGCCGCCGACGAGGCAGCGACGCTGCTCGGCTTCCTCGACTATCAGCGCGCCACCTTGGCCTGGATGGGCTTGGCCGGCTCGCCAAGCGGACCTGGCCCGACGGGCGTTCCCCCAGCCTGCGGTGGATCCTGTGCCACATGATCGAGGAGTACGCCCGCCATAACGGCCACGCCGACCTCCTCCGCGAGTCAGTCGACGGTGCCACCGGCGAGTAACTCCTGCCACGGGCCAGCCGCATCCGCTGAGCGTTATCGGAATGCCGACACAGCAGCCGGACTCGATGGTTGCCGCACCCTAACGGTTCTTTTCGGTAGGGTGTCACAACCATCGAGTACGTGTCGGCTCTTAAGGGAAAATTTGAGCGAAAGATGAGAACTAGCGGGGCCAGTGAGGTCTTTGGGAGCAGGACATCTTCTCACCCGATCCAGTCCCCGATGCGGATCTGCACCGCCAGGCTCGGGATCTGCGCGCGCTGCTGGACAGTTAACGGCCTGCGGTGAGCCGTCCGTAGGACGTGAGCGTGCGGAGGGCGCCCAGGGTCACGATCCCCCGCCATTCGCATACGGCGGCCTGGCTGGGCGGCTCCCAGGTGATGGGCCAGCCGCCGTCGGCCTGCTGGTCCTTTTGCAGGCGGTCGAGGTGGGCGCCGACCTGGGCGTCGGTGAACAGCGCGCGCCATCGGGAGGTGGCCAGCGGCGCGAGGTCTAGCGGCGACAGGCCGTAGCCGGGAGCGTCGGGGTCGAGGTGGAACAGGGGGACGTCGGCCAGGTTCGCCGCCAGCGCGGCCGCATGCTGGTCGGCGCGGTGCCGGTCCGGGACGTGCTCGAGAAAGACGAGTACCTCCTTGAGCGCGTGCGCGTCGGCGGGCAGGCCGCCCGCCTCGAGCTGCTGCCAGCAGTAAGCCGCGCCGGCCGACCGCCAGGGGTGGTCAACGCCCAGCTGGTACAGCAGGCCGACCAGTCCGGCGGTCGGGTTGAGGCCGGGCTCGTAGGTCCATTCGGTCCAGTGCGCGGCACGCGGGAAGGACTCGATGACCGGGAACGCAAGCGGCACGGCGCCGCCCGCGCCCGCCTCCTCGGCCACGCGCGCCAGGAAGTCACAGGCCCGGGTCACCATGTCGTGGTCGACGGTGGCCGCCGCGGCGAGCGCCGCAAATGCGGTCTCGACGTCGATCGGCAGGCTGGCCGGGCAGCGCTTGTCCGGCTCGAGGGCCTGGCCGAACCCGCCGTCATCGTTCTGGTAGCCGCGCAGGGCATCGACGACCCCGGCGGCTGGCTGGCCGAGGAAGCAGGTGGCGAACAGACGCCGCTCGAGCAGCCGCGCCTGGTTAAGCACAAAGCGGTCTCCCGCCGCGAACGCCTCATCCATGGCCCGACGATATGGTGACCGCCGCCCGGCTGTCTTGAACGAAACGGACATCCACCGGGCCGAGGAGGCCGGCCGCGGGCACGACGGCGAGGGCCACGACCGCGGTCGCCGCCCGGCTAGCGCCGGGTTGCGCGGGTTCGCGGGCCGCGCGAGGATTACCCGGGGCGGGAATCGGCAGGCGGCGCAGTCGCGAGTGGTGTACGTGGACAACGACCGTTGCAAGTCGGGTTGTTCACACGCGCCCCGACTTTTATCAGGCTAGTGCGCGACGCTGAGCGCCGCGACCCGGGTCACGGTCACCGGCCCGTAGCCGTAGCGGTCAGGGGCTCGAGCAGCTCGGCGATGGCTTCCCGGCCGTGCCGTCGGGCGCTGTCCAGCGGCGTCGCGCCCCATTCGCTCCTGATGTTCGGGTCGGCGCCCAGCCCCAGCAGCAGCCGCGCCATCTCGACGTCGTCCGTCTGCGCCGCCTCGTGCAGCGGGGTGAACCATTGCTGCTCGAGCGGGATGTCGAGGCGGCCGCGGGCGTTCACGTCGAAGCCGAGCTCGGCCAGCAGCGCGATCGCGTCGAGCTTGCGTCCCGATGCCGCCCAGGCCATCAGGCCGGGCCGCCGCTCGCGCGCCTCGGGGGCGAAGGCCCGCAGCCGTGTCGCGGATTCCCGATCTCCGGCCAGGACGGCAGCGATCAGCGAGTTGACCTCGTCGAGCGCCGGCGGGGCGGCGCCGCGGCTGACCAGCCACCCGGCCAGCTCCGGGTACCCGCTCAGCTTCGCCAGTTCGGCCGGGGTGAGCCCGTCGGAGTTCCGCAGCGCTGTCGGCCGTCCGCCTGGTGCCGCGTACGGCGTGCGGAAGTCGACGTCGTGCTCGACCAGCAGCCGGACCCGGTCGCGCATGTCGTGCACGATCGCCCACCACAGCTGCCCGCGCAGCATCTCGCGCGGCGAGTCGGCCTTGTCGCCGAACCGCATCGCCCACGGCCCGCCGTCCCCCTGGCCGAGACCATGCTCGAACAGCAGTACCAGGTGCCGGTCGTCGCGGCCGAACTGGCGGTCATACAGCAACTGCCCGTCGTTCGCGTCGGCGCCCGCGGTCAGCAGCAGCTCGGCGAGCGCGAACGCGTGCGGGTGCTCGTCTTCGTCGTGGCTGCCCAGCGCGCAGGTCACCGCCGTGTACGGCGGGTACAGGCCGTGCCACAGGTAGCCGGCGTTCGGGTCGCCGCCGTGCTCCAGCAGCGCGCGGACCGTGCCGAGGGTGGCTTCCTCGCTGATCCCCGGGTCGTGCCGGGCGCTCGCGAGGTACAGCAGCGGCTCCCACCCGTACGGGCCGCCCTCGCGGCTGGCCAGCGCCGAGTCGGCCGCTACCTGCGCCCGGACCGACGCCTCGTCCCCGGCGGCGGCCGCGACATGGATGCTGGAGCGGGTCAGCTCCGGATGGGCGGCCAGCACCTGGGCCGCTCGTTCCCAGCGGGAGGGCTCGTCGTCGCCGCCGAAGCGCAGGCAGGCGAACGCGAGGAACTCATCTGCGGCTCCGGGGGTCTGGTCGACCTCGTCGGGGGACCGGCGGTACCGCTCGATCATCTCCAGGTGCTGCTTCAGCCGCGCCCAGGACGCGAACCCGTTGTGCCGGGCGACCACGAGCTGCGCGCCGGCCAGCGTGACCGCGTGCACGCCCTTCGGGTGATACTCGGCGATCAGATCCAGGGCTCCGGGCACGCCCGCGCGGGCCAGGTCCCGCACGTCCTTGGCCTGCTTGCGGAGCTGCTCCAGGCTGGCGTCGTCGGGCAGAGATACGGATGGCATGCTGCCAACCCCCTTTCGCGCCGCCTGCAGTCCGCATCGTCAGGCAGAAAGGAGGCTGATTAGCCAGTACCGTTCGTGACAAACCTGTTCGGGTGGGCTCGGCCCTGTCCGCGGACCCGGCGGCGCCCCGCGCGCCGACTCCGAGACTACGCCCGGTGGGGTGTCGCGTGAAGGGAGCATGATGAGCAGCAGCCTGACCGACGAGATCACCATACACAGTCCGCACATGGGGCACCTGCCAAACCCCTACGACCCGCGGTTCGCCTAGTGCGCAAAATCGGCACTCCGCCGACGCGAACCCGCAGATCACGGAGCTGCAGTCAGCGTGAACCCGCAACCCTGATAAAAGTCGGGTCGTAGGTGCCAGTCCATTGTGTGGTCGGTGTAGCCGATGCAGCGGACGGTCTGAGGAGCGCTGGCCGCGCGGTGGGCTCCCCGCACAGCATGCCGTGCACGAGGTCGGTCCTGGCGTCCTGGTTGCTTACGTCGACTACGACCCGGTCGTGCTCAGTCACGCCCGGGCCCTGCTGACCAGCGGCCGGAGGAGGCCACCGCCTACATCGACGCCGATCTGCGCGTCCCGGCACCATCGTGGAGCGGGCCGCCGAGGTGCTGGACTTCGGGCAGCCCGTGGCGGTCATGCTGCTGGGGATCCTGCAGGGAATCCCCGACCGGGACGAGCCCGATGACGCTAGGAGACGGTGAAGGGTAAATGGCGGGCTCCGGCGTTTCCGCGGAAACGCTTCGTGCAGATTTTCACAAGCCGACCGGAGGTACGCAGATGACGGACCGCGAGCCCAGTGAGGTCGAGAACCTGGACAGGCACGGAAACCCGGCCTACTTCCCCAGCGGACCAGGCACGCGTAAGGCCCGGAACCTGGACTCGAACCCGTCCTGCAGGATCTCGGTCAGGCTCCCTGGCATGGACCTGACCATGGAGGGCACGGCGGCCCGTCACCGACCGGGCGAGGTTGGAGCACGTGGCCGGCCTCTACCGCGAGATCGGTTGGCCGGCCGAGGTCGCCGGCGACGGCTTCACCGCGCCCCACAGCGCGCCGGGCGCCGGGCCGCCGCCCTGGCACCTGTACCTGTTCACCTTCGATACGGTCATCGGGCTGAGTACCGCCGAGCCGCACGGCGCGACACGCTGGCGGTTCACTCCATAACTCACGGATGACAGACGGGAGATGCGCATGCCTGGGCACGTCAGCGAGCCGGTCGGGCCGGTGGACGGCAGGAAGGTGCCCCGGTTCGCCGGGTCTGGTTCGTTCGGCCGGCTGCCCGAGATCGACCGGGTGCCGGACTATGACGTCGCGGTGCTCGGCGCGCCGTTCGACAGCGGCACCTCCTACCGGCCCGGGGCGCGGTTCGGCCCGATGGCCGTGCGGCAGGCATCACGGCATCTGCGGCCCGGCCATCACGTGGAGCTGGACTGCGCACCGTTCTCGGCCATCCAGGTCGTCGACGCCGGCGACGTGCCGGTGACGCCGTTCTCGATCGATGAGGCCATGAAACAGATCGCCGGGCACGCCGCGGACCTGCTGCAGGGCGACAGGAAGGTGATCGCGATCGGCGGCGACCACACGATCGCGCTGCCGATGCTGCGGTCGGTGACCCGCGTCCACGGTCCGGTCGCGCTCGTGCACTTCGACGCGCACCTGGACACCTGGGATACCTACTTCAACGCGCCGACCACGCACGGAACCATCTTCCGCCGGGCGTTCGAGGAGCACCTCCTGGTCGAGGACCACTCCATCCACGTCGGCATCCGCGGCCCCATCTACGGGCGCGCCGACCTCGACGACGACCGCGGGTTCGGCTTCCGGACCATCAGGGCCAGCGACATCGACACGCTCGGCGTCCCCGGGGCGATCGACGCGATCACCGAGCGGGCGGCCGACCTGCCGGTCTACCTGTCCATCGACATCGACGTGCTCGACCCGTCGTTCGCGCCCGGCACCGGAACGCCGGAGGCGGGCGGGCTGTCCAGCCGGGAACTCCTGCGCGTGCTGCGGGGCCTGACCAGCCTCAACCTGGTCAGCGCCGACCTGGTCGAGGTCTGTCCCGCCTACGACCACGCCGAGATCACCTCGATCGCCGCGGCCACGGTGATCTTCGACATCATCGCGCTGCTCAGCAGGCGGCCGTGACGCCCGCTCAGGCGTGGATCGTAGGCCCTCGGGCTCAGGGTCACTGCTCGGAGAGGATCGCGGCCACTTCTGCGATCAGGTCCCGGACCACCGGCCCGGTCGGCTCGATCACGGCACGGTGAATCGTCCCGGGAAAGGGAAACGGCGCCGTGTAGCCGGTACCGACCGCGGGACCCCACTCGTAACCGCAGGTGAGCCCCGCGCCGACGCCGTTGAACTCAGCCGGCGTGAACCTCGGGATCGTGCCGCGGCCCACCTCGCGCCCGTCACAGCGCACCACCCCGAAGCCGCCGAGATCCTCGTCCTTGGTGAACAGGTACTCGATCCGGTGATCTCCGGGCCCGACCGGCTCGCCCGACTCGATCACGTGCCGTTCCTTGCCGTACAAGTTGTGCACGTAGCGGACCTTCGCGCCGAGGATGTGCAGCGACCACCCGCCGAGCGCCGAGCCGAAGGCGAGCAGCACGCCATCCGCCGGCCCGGCGCCGGGGATGGTGAGGTCGACGACTATCGCGTGCGAGCGGTTCCTGACGTTCACCGCGGCGGACTCGGGCACCTGCGCGCCGCCCGGGAAATACCGGAACCGATCGCCGGTCCGCTGCCAGCCGCGCCGGTGGTCGGCGACCGCTGACAGGACCCGGTTGTCCAGCGGGAGGACCTGATTGCGTTCGGCTTGCTCCCACCACAGGGCGGTGAGCTCGCTCACCAGGTCCGGGTGCTGCCCGGAGAGGTCGACGGATTCCGACGGGTCCCCGGCGACGTGGTACAGCTCCCAGACATCCTCGTCGAACGGCGCGTTCCAATCCTGGTCGTCGTAGAGGGGCCCGACCGGGTGAAAGGTCACCGCCTTCCAGCCCCGGTGATAGATCGCACGGGACCCGAACATCTCGAAGTACTGCGTCTCGTGCCGTTCCGGGGCTTCCTGCGTGCCAGGCGGGAGCAGGTAGCCGAAGCTGACGCCGTCCAGGCCAGTCTGCTCCACGCCGTCGATCTGGGCGGGCAGCTCGACGCCCGCGAGCTCGGCCAGCGTCGGCAGGACGTCGATGGCGTGGGCGAACTGCCGGCGGATACCGCCGGGCTCCACCGGGCCCGCTGGCCAGTAGATGATGCACGGGTCGGCGACCCCGCCCTGGTGGACCTCGCGTTTCCAGCGCCGGAACGGGGTGTTCCCGGCCATGGTCCAGCCCCACGGGTAGTTGTTGTGCGACAGCGGCCCGCCGATCTCGTCCAGGCGGGCGAACATCTCCTGCGTCCCGGCCGGGTCCATGTTCAGCAGCCGCGCGTCGTTGATCGACCCGGCGGCGCCGCCCTCCGAGCTCGCACCGTTGTCGGACACCACCATGACGATCGTGTTGTCCGCCTCTCCCAGGTCCTCCAGGAAGGCAAGCACCCGGGCGAGCTGCTCGTCGGTGTGCGACAGGAAGCCGGCGAAGCATTCCATGAAGCGTGCCGCCACCGCCCGTTCCGTCTTGTCCAGGTTTTCCCAGGCAGGGACCCAGGCGGGCCGCGCGGACAGCACCGTCGCGGGCGGAAGCAGGCCGGAAGCGAGCTGGCGCGCGAAGATCTGCTCCCGCCATGCGTCCCAGCCAAGGCTGAACCGGCCACGGTAGCGCTCACGCCAGCGCGGCGGCGGCTGGTGCGGCGAGTGGCACGCGGCAGTGGCCAGGTACAGGAAGAACGGTTTGCCCGGGTCGGCCGCCCGCAGGTCAGCCAGGAACTCGATCGCGCGACCGGCCAGGTCCTCGGTGAGGTGGTAGCCGTCTTCGATCGACGCGGGCGGCCGGACCGCGTGGTTGTCGTGGTAGAGCGCGGGGACGAACTGGTGGGTCTCGCCGCCGTGGAAGCCGTACCAGCGGTCGAACCCGCGGGCGAGCGGCCAGGTGGCGCGCGAGGCCGCCATGCTGACCTCGTTCTCGGGGGTCAGGTGCCACTTGCCGACGGCGTACGTGGCGTATCCGCTGGCGCGCAGGATCTCGGACAGGTACCCGTTCTCCCGCGGCGGCCTGCCCCAGTACCCGGGATACCCGACGGCGAGCTCGGCGATCCGCCCCATGCCGCTGCGGTGGTGATTCCGCCCGGTCAGCAGGCACGCGCGGGTCGGCGAGCACAGCGAGGTGGTGTGGAAGTTCGCGAGCCTGACGCCGCGGGCGGCGAGGCCGTCGAACGCGGGGGTCTCGATGTCGGAGCCGTAGCACCCGAGCTGGGCGAAGCCGACATCGTCGAGCACCACGAGAACGATGTTCGGCGCCCCGTCCGGCGGGGCCGGCTGCGGCGGCCACCACGGCTGCGAGTCCCGCCAGTCCCGGCCGATGCGCCCGCCGAAGTGCGGCTCTCCCAGGGGGCGAGGCCCCGGCGATGATGCTCCCATTTGAGTTCCCGCCCTCTCTGGAAATCTTCGGCCGGTTCAGTAGCTTACGTTTTGTGAGCGCCTGCGCACATGCCGAAGAGCCGTGCCCGCATTCTCCCGCCGTGCGCCGATGCACTGACATCTGCGCCGCCACCGTGGGGATCACCAGCCGCCAGACGGAGTACGACGCCACCTTAGGGAGCGCGGATGTGGTCTGGTCTGTCATTGTTAGTTGAGGATTAGCAAGTAGCCGGATCTCAGGTGGGAGCATGTCCGTCCATGACGGTTAGTTCTGACGTGGCGGGCGCGCCAGTGCGGCCAGGCCGTGGGCTCGGACCGCACTACAAGTGGATCGCGCTGTCTAACACGACGCTTGGCATGCTGATGGCGACGATCAACCAGTCGATCGTGCTGATCGCGCTGCCCGACGTCTTCCGCGGCATCGGGCTGAACCCGCTGAGCCCGGGGAATACCAGCTACCTGCTGTGGATGTTCATGGGGTTCCTGGTGGTGTCTGCGGTGCTAGTGGTGTCGTTCGGCCGGCTCGGCGACATGTTCGGCCGGGTACGGATGTACACCCTGGGCTTCGCGGTCTTCAGCGTGGCCTCGGTCTTCCTGGCCGTGACCTGGATGCACGGCGCGGACGGGGCGATGTGGCTGATCGTCTGGCGGGTCGTGCAGGGCATCGGCGGCGCGTTCTTGTTCGCCAACGCCGCCGCCATCGTCACCGACGCGTTCCCGGCCAACCAGCGCGGCACCGCCCTCAGCGTGAACTCGATCGCGGCCATCGGCGGATCGTTCATCGGCCTCATCCTCGGCGGCGTCCTCGCCCCGGTGAACTGGCACCTGATCTTCCTGGTCTCGGCACCGATCGGCGTGTTCGGCACCGTGTGGGCGTACTTCATGCTGCATGACATCGGGGTGCGCACGCACGCGCAGATGGACTGGTGGGGCAACCTGCTGTTCGCCGCCGGCCTGATCGCCATCCTGGTCGGCATCACCTACGGCCTGCTGCCCTACGGCGGGCATCCGATGGGCTGGACCAACCCGTGGGTGCTCACCGCGCTGTTCGGCGGCCTCGCGCTGCTGGTCATCTTCGTGTACGTCGAGACCAGGGTGGCCGAGCCGCTGTTCCGCATCTCGCTGTTCAAGATCCGCGCGTTCGCCGCCGGGAACATCGCGAACCTGATGCTGGCGATGGGCCGCGGAGGCATGCAGTTCATGCTGATCATCTGGCTGCAGGGCATCTGGCTGCCGCTGCACGGCTACAACTTCAGCCAGACCCCCCTGTGGGCCGGCATCTACCTGGTGCCGTTGACCACCGGATTCCTGCTGGCCGCGCCGCTGTCCGGGGTACTGTCCGACAAGTTCGGCCCGAAGCCGTTCACCGTAGGCGGCGCGCTGCTGACGGGAGCGAGCTTCCTGCTGCTGATATTCGTCCCGGTGGACTTCGCCTACTGGGAGTTCGCGGTCGTCATCGCCCTCAACGGATTCGGCTCCGGCCTGTTCTTCTCGCCCAACTGGGCCGAGATGATGAACTCGGTCCCGCCCGAGCGGCGCGGGGCGGCGGGCGGCATGATCGCCACCTTCCAGAACTCCGCGTTCGTGCTATCGATCGGCATCTTCTTCACCCTGATGGTGGCCGGCCTGTCGAGCAAACTCCCGGCGGCCATGTACAGCGGGCTGACCTCTCACGGCGTCCCGGCCGCCGCGGCCACGCCGATCTCGCACCTTCCCCCGATCGGCGTGCTGTTCGCCTCCTTCCTCGGCTACAACCCGATACAGCAACTGCTCGGCCCGATGCTGCATCATCTGTCCCCGGCGCACGCGGCCTACGTGACCGGGCGGGAGTTCTTCCCGCACCTGATCACGGCGCCGTTCCACAACGGTCTCGGCGTGGCGTTCGGGTTCGCCATCGCGGCCAACGTGATCGCCGCCCTCGCCTCGGCGCTGACGGGCCGTCGCGCGCCGCTACCTGCCGCACGCGAGCCACTGGGTTACGAACTGGCCGCCGTGGCCGCGGAAGGCGGCTTCGAGCCCGCCGAACTCATCGCCCCCGACGTCCCGGAACAGAGCACCGAACCGCCCGACAAGCCCGGCTAGGGCCGGCCATCGCCGCCGTCGGCTAGGTGTCTCGGGCGGGCTCGCCGTGGCTGGCGTTGGCCCGGCCGCGGCCCCAGTAGGCCTTCGGTGACATCTGGTCCGGGCCGAGCCCCCGCTCGGCTAGGACCTCCCGCAGCCGGGACACGACCATCGCCTCGCCGAACAGGTAGGCGTGGCCCCGGCCGGGCGGCAGCTCGACCTCGGCGGCCTCGGCGGCAAGGGCCGAAGGGTCACCGGCGGGCGCACCGATGCGGTGCAGCCAGGAGATGCGGATGGTCCCCATGGCAGCCAGGCTCTGCTCGTCGCTCTCCTCGGGGATCTCGAGCACGAGCGTGGCCGGGCGATCGGGCGCAAGCGCCTCGGCCATCGCGAACGTCGCGGGCAGCGCCGACTCATCGCCAATGAACAAGTGCCAGTCGGCCGTGGCCGACGTGGTGATCTTCCCGCGCGGCCCGATGCCCTCGATCCTGTCACCGGACCGGGCCGACCGCACCCAGCGCTCGCCGGGGCCGTCGCCGTGCAGCACGATGTCCAGCGTGAGGAGCCGCTCGGCCGCGTCAAGCTGCCGGATCGTATAACGCCGCCGTACCGGGCGATTACCTTCGGCCGCCACCAGCAGCATCACATCCTGGCCGGGCAGGTAGCCGAACCCCTCGAGCTGCGGGGCCGTCAGCCTGAGCCGCTGCATATGCGGGGTGAGCCGGGCTGAGTCGACGACCTCGAAGTCCAGCCGGGTCGTCCCGGCCAGCGGCCCGCTCAGCTGCGCGAACGGATCCTCCAGCGCCGCCAGAGCCGATTCCGGCAGTGCGTCAGCCATGAGACGGCCACCCCTTTCCTCCTGATGCCCGGGTCCCGGGAAGACGGCGCGATGCCGCGCCGTCAGCCAGCCTTCGCCGCGAACCCCGGGCCAGCCCCGCGCCACGATCAACGCTGCGCGGCCTCACCTGCTTCCCGGCCTGGGCCGGGAAGCAGGTGTCGGCGCTGGCTCTGCCTGGCACGAGCCGGCAACGAACAAACTAGACACGGGCAAGACACCGCTCGGATGTCACGATGGACCGTGGCCTACCATCACGGCGACATGCCGGCCGCCCTGCTTGCCGACGCCCTTACGGCCGTGGCGCTGCCCAGCGGGCGCTTGCTATGGTCGGCGAACATCCCGCGGGGGGGCCGGCCGGTCTGGTCGTGGCCCCTCGGGCCGGCAGGGCCTACGTTCTCCGGACGGCGGGACGCTGTGGGCCGCGGTGGGCGCCGGCGGCGGGGACAAAGCGGGAACGGCCGTGCTGCCGGTCAACGCCACCACCGGCGTGCCCGGTAAGGCCGTGGCTTATCTCCCCGGCAGGCGTGCGGCGATCGAGCTGGCACGCTCATCGTGACGTGGCCCCGGTCAGGGGCCGCTTCCTCGCTCAGGATGAGTCGGCGTGAAATGCTGGGGAAACGCCAGGTTGCGGCACCGCTGATGGCGCAGCGCGCCGCAAACGGGACACTCGGACTGGCTCACCGCCGGTTCCAGCCGGGCGAGGGTGTCGGCGTCCAGTTTGCGGGGCTCCGGCTCAGCGGGAAGCCTCACCGGCCCGCGCAACGTCAGCTCGAACACGAAACGCTGGTACTCGCGTTCACACTCGTCGCACCGGCAGCCTCGCTCCCAGGCCAGCACGGTGCCGTGCGGCGGCAGCGCGGGCGGCAGGTTGGCCCATCCGGTCATAGATCCACGGTAAGACAGTGCGTTCGTCCCGTCAGTACGACGAGATGACCTGGCGCCTCGGCTGCTGGCCGGAATCCAGGGATCGACAGGGCGGATGTGCCCGCCCTGGCCAGGCCCGGAATAGGCTAACGACATGCGTCGAGCGGAGGCGGAGGAGGCGGCGGCGGGGGCGGCTCCGGCGGCGAGCCGGTGACCGTGACCATCCCGCCGACGGGCGCCTTCGCCCTCACGGTGGCGACCGGAACGGTGACCATTTACCGTGTCCGGGACCACCGCCGCCGGCGCGCTGAATCCGATCACGGCATCCGCCACCCGGAACACCTACCCGGGCTGGTCCGTATCGGGCCAAGGCGCGAACCTGACGCTCGACATCCCGACCGCGGCCCAGCCAGGCCAGTACGCCAGCACGCTGACCCTCACCGCGGTCACCGTCCCGCCGTGATGATCGTCCATTTCATTTGCCGGGGAAACGCTTTCAGGAGCATCCTCGCCGAGGCCTACCTCAACTCGCTCAAGATCGAGAACCTGCAAGCTATATCGAGCGGGACCGTGGCAGCAGCGGAGCGGTCAGGAAACCTGGCGTATTACAGTGAAACGCTCGGCCTGCTGGCCAACAATGGCATCCTGGAATTCGCCAAGGCTGACTACGGGGACCAGCTGACTCCGGCGCGCCTAGCGGGGACCGACGTTGTCGTGTGCATGAACCAAAGGGTTTACGACGAATGCCAGCCGCTCGCAGGCCTTCCCGTAAGCACGCGTATCTGGTCGGTGAATGATCTCGGTGAACCGGGTAGGGTCGCGCACAGCGTGCCGGAGCAGACCCGGTACCGGGAAGAGGCTTACCACCAGATAGTTGAATGCATCGACCAGCTCGTCATAGAGCTTTCCTAGCGAGGCCGGGAGAGCCGGCCTCGGGGCGCGACGGCGGGCCCGCGAGCGCCGCGGTCGATCTCCCGGCACCGCTCCACCGCGCCCTGGCGTTACGGTGGCGAGCCGACCGGGGTGGTCATCTGGTCGACCAGGTCACGCGTTCGGGAGATGCGAGCGTCCAGGTCGGCCAGGAAGCCGTCGATCGCCTGGCGTTTGGCCTGGACAGTGGCGCGGAGTTCCTCTTGCAGCCGCAGGCTCTCCGTGGCCAGTTCCCGGCGGTCGGCGGCGCTGGTGTGCTCGCGGCGGCAGGCCTCCCGGATTTCCGCGAGCCGGTCTTCGTTGCGCAACACGACGGCGATCTCGTCGAGGTTGAGCCCCAGCAGGGTTTGCAACTGCCGGATGCGAGCGACCCTGGCCAGGTCGGCCTCGGAGTACCGGCGCATGCCGCCCGGCGTGCTGGCGCTCGGCGTGAGCAGCCCGATCTCCTGGTAATAGCGGAGCGCCCGCTCCGATACCCCGGCGCGCGCCGCCGCGGCACCGATGCCGAGCAGCCGGCCCTCGGCGTCCTCGCCCCATTCGGTCACCGGTTCACCCGCTCTCGTGCGCAGTCTCTCCCGACAGGCCGGGAAGGCCCACCGTCTCGTCCAGGCCCACCAGCCCGGCCATCTCGGCGGCGCCCTCGGCCAGTTCCTCGCTCAGCGGCATGGTGGGGTGCCAGTAGCGGCGAGGGCGCACGGCGGAGGCGATGACGGCGATCCCGGTCGCGATGGCGCCGTAGGTGAAGGCGAGGTGCATGCCGTGTGCGAAGGGTTGCTCGATCAGCTGCGGGAAGAACGACCGGCCGGTGATGTACGCCACCTGGTGAGGGGACAGGTGCTGCAGCGCGCCCGTGGGGCCGAGCAATTCTTTGATCGGGTTCAAGCCGAGGAAGGCGGAGAACAGGCTCCCGATCGGCGGCTCGTTGGCCACGAGGTGGGCCGGGCCCGGTGCCACGCCGGCGGCGGTCAGCCCCTTGTAGAGGTGGGCGGGCAAGCGCGACGCCAGGCCCAGCGTGACGATGGTGAAAAACAAGCCCAGGGACAGCACGCTGGCCGAGTTCTGGAAGGTGTTGAGCATCCCGGCACCCGCACCGCGCTGTTCCGGCGGAAGGCTATTCATGACCGCCGCCTGGTTCGGGGAGAAGAACATGCCCATGCCGACCGCGAACAGGAAGATCAGCAGCGCGAACCAGATGTAGCTGAAGTTGATCGGCAGCAACTCAAGCAGCAAGAAGCTCGCTCCGGACAAGACCAGGCCGCAGCTGGCTAGCGTCCTTGCTCCCCACCGGTCGGACAGCACACCCGAGACCGGACCGAGCAGGAGGAACCCGACGGTCAGCGGCACCAGGTAGATGCCCGCCCACAGCGGCGTCCGGCTGAAACTGTAGCCGTGCTGCGGCAGCCAGATGCCCTGCAGCCAGATGATCAGCATGAACTGGATGCCGCCGCGGCCCAGCGCCCCGAGCAGGCCCGCGATGTTGCCGGCGGTGAACGCCCTGATCCGGAACAGGTTCGGCCGGAACATCGGCGCGGGCACCTTGGTCTCCACCCAGGCGAACAGGACGAGCACCGCGATGCCGCCGAAGACCCCCGCGAGCACCCACGGGTTACCCCACCCCGTCGGGCTCCCGCCGTAGGGCAGCAGCGAGTACACGATTCCGGTGAGCAGCGCGATCAGCCCGATCGCGAACAGCGAGTTGCCCAGCCAGTCGATCTTGGCCGGAATGCGAATGCCGTTGTCGCGCAGCTTGAGGTACGCCCACACCGTGCCGAACAGGCCGAACGGCACGGATACCAGGAAGACCAGGCGCCACTGCACGGGGGCTAGCACGCCACCGAGGATCAGGCCCACGAACGAACCGGCCACCGCGGCGATGCCGTTGATGCCCATCGCCTTGCCCCGCTCGTTCTCCGGGAACGCGTCGGTCAAGATCGCGCTGGAGTTGGCGAACAGGAACGCCCCGCCGACCCCCTGGAAGACCCGCATGACGATGATCCACAACGCGCCCGCCGACCCGGTCAGCCACGTCACCGACAGCAAGATCGAGAAGAACGTGAAGACCGCGAAGCCGAGGTTATACATTCGCACCCGGCCGTATATGTCGCCTACCCGTCCCAGGCTGACCACCAGCACGGCGGTGACCAGCAAGAAGCCCATGAACACCCACAGGAAGTACGAGGTGTTGGACGGCAGCAGCGGGTTGAGCTTGATACCGCGGAACAGGTCCGGTAGGGAGATCAGCAGGATCGACTGGTTGATCGTGACCATCAGGATGCCCAGCGTCGTGTTCGACAGCACGATCCACTTGTAGTTCGGGCCAAAGCCGGGTGACGCCGGGCCCTCTGGCCGCGTTCGCTCACCTATCGCCATACGCTCTCCCCTTCAGACCCGACTTAACTCTGACGTCGACGTCAACGTTATATCTGCGCGCGAGGCGAGCGCTAGGCCCGGCGACGGGTCAGGACGGAGTCTTCGTGCCCTCGGCGGGCACCTCGGCCGACTGCGGCGGTGCCGACTGCGACGGTGCCGACTGCGACGGTGCCGACTGCGACGGTGCGGGCGGCGGTGGGACGGGGCGGCCACCGCGCAGCAGGGAGGCGAAGGCGGCCACGACCGACAGCGCGGCGGCGGCTACGAACACCACGGCCAGGCCGTGGTGGAACGGCCCCGAGATGAGCTGCGGGAAGTATTCCCTTCCGGTGAGGATCCGCTGGCTCGCGGCCGGGAGGGCGGCGAGCGCGTGGGCCGACGCGAGCAGGTGCTGAATGGGATTGACCCCCAGCACGGTGGCGAACAGGGAAGAGACCGGGGGAAGGGAACCGATCTGGTGGGCGACGGCGGGCGGGACGCCGTGCTGCTCCAGGCCGCCGGTCAGCGTGCTCGGCAGCCGGCTGGCCAGCCCGGCGATCATCAGCGAGAAGAACACCCCGATCGACAGCGCCGTGCCGGAGTTCTGGAAGGTGGAGCGCATCCCCGAGGCCGCGCCGCGGTGGCGGGCCGGGACGCTGCCCATGATCGAGGAGGAGTTGGGCGCGCCGAACATGCCGCTGCCGATCCCGTTGACGGCGATGAGCAGGGCGAAGGCCCAGTAAGGGAAGCTGACGGGCAGCAGCATCAAGCCGATGAAGGTGCTGCCGAACACCAGCGCCCCGGTGGTGGCGATGCCCCTGGAGCCGAACCGGTCCGACAGGATCCCCGCGGTGGGGCCGGACACGAGGAACCCGGCGGTCAGCGGGAGCAGGAAGATGCCCGCCCACAGCGGGGTCTGGCTGAAGCTGTACCCGTGCAGCGGCAGCCAGATCCCCTGCAGCCAGATGATCAGCATGAACTGCTGGCCGCCCCGGGCGATGGCCACCACCAGGCTGGCGATGCTGCCCGCGGTGAACGCCCTGATCCGGAACAAGCTGAGCTGGAACATCGGCTCGGCGATCCTGCTCTCCAGGACGGCGAACCCGATGAGCAGGAGCACGCCCCCGGCCAGCAGGCCGATGACCGTGGGGCTGGTCCAGCCCATGGGGTGGCCGCCATAGGGCTGGATGCCGATGGTGACGCCGACCAGGACCGCGCCCAGGCCCAGGGCGAAGGTGAGGTTGCCCCACCAGTCCATGCGGGCGCGGTGCCGCTCCCCCATCTCCTTGAGCCGCAGGTAGGCCCAGAGCGTGCCGAACACGCCGACCGGCACGTTGACCCAGAACACCGCGCGCCAGTCGATGGCGGCCAGCAGGCCCCCGGCCACCAGGCCGACGAACTGGCCGGCCAGCGCGGCGATCTGGTTGGTGCCGAGCGCGAACCCGCGCCGCTCGGCCGGCCACGCGTCGGTCAGGATCGCGGCCGAGTTCGCCATCAGCATGGACCCGCCCGTAGCCTGCAGCACGCGCCAGCCGATCAGCCACATCGCTCCGCCGCCGGCGCGGAACGGGTCGAACGAGAGCAGGATCGAGGCGATGGTGAAGACGACAAAGCCCGCGTTATAGATCTTTACCCGGCCGTACATATCGCCGAGCCGGCCGACGCTGACCACCAGCACCGCCTGGACCAGCCGATAGCCCATGATCATCCACAGCAGGTAGAAGATGCTCCCCGGGGCCAGCGGATCCAGCCCGATGCCGCGGAAGATGGCCGGCAGGGCGATGATGACGATCGAGCCGTCGAGCGTCGACATGAACGTGGAGGCGGTCGTATTCGCCAGCGCCACCCATGGATAGCGATCGTTCACGGCGGCCGGCATTCAGATGCTCTCGGCCAGGCGCTCGATCAGCGGCGCGGCCGCCAGTAGCTGGCGCATCTCCTCGGCGGTGAACCCGGCCGCCAGCGCCCGCGCCAGCAGCGCGATCCGCGCGCTGCGCCGGTCGCTGAGCGCGGACCGGCCCGCTTCGGTGACCGACATGACCGCGCGCCTGCCGTCGGCCGGGTCGGACTCGCGCTTGACCAGGCCACGCGCTTCCAGCGTGCTCAGCGTCGCGCCCATCGACTGCGCGCTGATCTGCTCGGCCCTGGCCAGCGCGGTCACCGTGGCCGGACCGCCGCGCTCCAGCTTGCGGAGCGCCGAGGCCTCCGGCAGCGATAGCTCGCCCGGCGCCGGGACCTGCTGGAGGCGCCGCTTGAACAGGCCCACGCTCAGGTACACGGCCGCAGCCACCTCTTCGACGTCCTGGTCCGTGACCATATACCAAGTCTGACCTTACAAGTTCAATATTGCAAGGCTGACCTTTCTAATTATCCACGTGCTGTCTGCCGAACGGATCGTCTGGACCCGGATCCGGCCAGTGTCACCCTGCTGGAGCGGCCGCCGGCGACCACGGCGAGCGTGGGGCTAGATCGGTGGCTGGGAAGCCGGGGTCGCGGCCTCGGCCACGACACCGGTTTCGGCGGCATCCCCCGCTGATGTCGCGGTCGTCGGCTGGGTTCTAACCCGGCGGAGCCAGAGCAGGCCGAACACGGGAAGCACGAGCGGGACGAAGCCGTAGCCGCTGCCGTAGCTAGACCACACGGTGGCGTCCGGGAAGGTGGCCGGGTCGACGAGGCTCCAGGTGCCCACGCTCAGCACGCCGGCGAGTTCGACCGAGCAGGAGACGAGCGCGATCCGGCGTGCCGTGGTGCTGCCGTTGGCGAGGGTGACGGTGGCGAGGATGTAGACCACTCCGGCGAAGGCCGACAACAGGTAGGCGACCGGGGCGTGGTGGAACTTGGTCGCGATCTGTACCCCGGCGCGCGCGGAAGCAGAGAGCGCAAACAGCGCGTAGACGGCGACCAGCAGCCGGCCCGGGCCGGTCCTGGTCGAACGCGGCGGCGGTGGCGTGAGGTCGGGCGATGCGGCAGGCTCAGACATGGATGACCGGCCAGATCTGATGCAGCCGGACCATCAGCACCGGCGCGACGAGGCCGGCCAGGGCGACGACCGC
>Ga0335074_10000100_pt1 | contig 146286 bp, 115 predicted proteins | sample Lox_Sample_23_FD_206715 | JGI IMG/M metagenome (GOLD analysis project Ga0335074, IMG submission 206715) | Soil microbial communities from Loxahatchee National Wildlife Refuge, Florida, United States - Lox_Sample_2.3 | ecosystem: Environmental > Terrestrial > Soil > Wetlands | place: USA...
ATCCACCGTCGCGTCCGGCTCATCGGTCGCGTTGCTCGTCGGAGGGCTCTGGGAAGTGTCCGCAAACGCAGCGCCGGCAAGCAGCGCGCACGCAAGCATCGAAACAGTCAGCTGACGCATGGAAGAGGTCCTCGATTTGGTTGAGACTGGAAACATTACGCTTTACGGCGGCACGCAACGCCGCGCGAGCGAATGGCACCTTAGGGCACAGTGAGTCGCGGAACTTGCTCGTGCGTGCCCTGAAATGGACGCGTGTGGGTGTCGAGCGCAGCCACTCGGCTCAGGGGGCAGCCTCGCCCGCGCTCGTCGTGGCCGATACCGCACGGGGCGGCAGCGTCTCTCGAAGCCACCCGAGAATCTGATCGAAATCGGAATCCGATGCGGCCACTAGCCCTTCGACGGCGCCGGCCGCGGTTCCGCTGGGCGCCGGTCGTTCTGAGCGAAAGGTCCGCTGGGCGATGATCTGGTCACCGCTCCGGAGAACGGTGGCCGTGAGAGTCACCACGCAGCGGCTGCGATCTGGGGAGGGAAAGACCTGTGCGAAGTTCTCGAGCGACACCTCGAGGCGGTATCCGCCCGTGTCCTCGGGAAGATGAGTCAACGTGAACCCATCGTTGGCTTCGGTGATCCGCTCACGGAGACGCAGTGTCAGGAGCTCGCTCGGCGGAGCCGTCCACTCACTCAGTGCATACGCGCGGGGATTGGCAGGCGGTGCATAGTCGAGCCGGTAGACGAGCGCGGTCGAGCGAAGCCAGCTCGGGGCCTGAATCGGAGGAATCGCGATCGTCGCATCCAGCCGGGACCCCGCTGGGGGAGGGTCTTCGAAGCCATCGAGATCGTAGCGGACCGGCAGGGCACGTTGCGAGACACACCCGCAGACGAGCAAACCGAGAACGACTGCGGTGAGGCGCATCATTTGCTCACCGCTGGCTGAAACCCGGGCTCCCCGGGACCGGGGATGCGGGGCGGAAGGCCGAACACCAGGCTCTGGGGCGCGCTCTGCACCTGCCGCAGAAGCTGATTGAGCGAATCAGACGCTCGGGAGAGCTGCTCGAGAAGCGCATCAATTCTGGGAATCGTGTCGTACACGAGTGCGCCCTCAACCTCCCGGGCGGCTCCGCCGGTCTCGAGCGCGCCGTCACGCACGGCATCCACCGCACCGCCGCGCGCACCTGCGCTGACGATCACGCCGTCGGCATCCCTTGCCATTGAGCGTATCGAGTCCATGAGAGCGTTGGCGTTCGCTAGAACTCTATCGCTGTGACGTGCTGCCGGTTCGAGGTCGTGGGTCAATACGCTCAGCCCGGAGGCGGTCTCGTTCAGGCGTGCGATGAGTTGGGAAACGTTGCGCGAAGTCTCCGGCGTCAGCACGCCATTCACCCGCCGTAGGGTATCCGTGAACGTGGTGATGAGTTGATTCCCTGCATCCGCGAGTTGCGCGAGCCCGGAGTCGCGCAGCGGAATCCTCGCGGGCATCGTGATGGAGGTCTCGAGCACACGGGAGGCCCCGTGCGGATAATCCAGCTCGACGTAGCCGGTGCCCGAAAGTCCCAGATACCTGATGGTCCCGCGGGTACCTTCGAGGAGACGCACGCCGGGTTTCACGAGGATGCGCACTCGAACGCGACGCGGATCGGTTGGATCGAAGTCAATGCTCCGGACCTCTCCGACCTCTACTCCTCTCAACCGGACCGTCGCCCCCGTGCTGAGGCTCGCGACGTCAACCTCGGTGATGAGGTCGTAGGGTTCGCCGCGGATCGCATGACCCCCTAGCCAAAGCGCCCCGGCGCACAGACCCGTGGCGAGCAGCAGGACGAAGACGCCGGTCGCGATCGCATGTGAGCTGTTCTCCATGGACTACTCCGTGACAAGGTCTGGGCAACCGCTGTCGAGTCGCGAGCGGAATCTGGCAACACATCCCCGCTCGCAGCGGCCGGTCTGTTCGAGAAAGAAGCTGCGAACGAATGGATGTGGGAAGTCGACGACTTCCGTAAGCGGCGCCACCGTGGCGATTCGCTGGTCGGCGAGCACGGCGACCCGATCGGCAAGCGCGAGCAGCGCATCCACATCATGGGTGATGATGACGACGGTGAGCTCGAACTCCCGCTTGAGGCGCGCCAGCAGACTGATCACCGCGTGACGCTGGTCGGGCGCGAGCCCCGAGGTTGGCTCGTCCATGAAAAGCAGCTCCGGCTCCAGGATCAACGCACGCGCTAGCGCGACACGCTTGACCATGCCGCCGGAAAGCTCCGCCGGGAGCTTCGTGGCCTGCGAGGGGGCAATTCCGGTCGCCTGCAGCGTCGTGAGAACCAGCTCCCGCAGTAGATCCTCCGGCCACCATCGGGTCTCGCGGACTGGCAGCGCCACGTTGTCGAAGGCCGACAGCGCGCTGAATAGAGCCCCGTTCTGGAACACGACGCCGCAGCGGGTCGGCCATAGCAGCCGTTCGCGGCGGTTCATGCAGTGGATGTCGGATCCGAGCACTTTCACCTGCCCGCGAGTCGGGCGCAGCAAGCCCAGCATCTCCCGCAGCAGGGTCGTCTTTCCGCTTCCGGAGGCGCCAATGATTGCAAGCACCTCGCCGACTCGCACCCGAAGTTCCACGTCGCGATGAACGACCGCGTTCCCGAGCACCGTCGACAGGCCGTGAATATCGATTGCCGTGTCGGGCTCGGCGACCATCACTGCCCCACGTGCGCGAAGACGATCGCCAGGAGTGCGTCCACGAGCAGCACGAGCGTCAGTGCCGTGACGACCGACTGAGTGGTCCCCGCCGCGAGTCCCTCGGTGTCGGGACGGACGCGCAGCCCGAAGTAGGAGGCGATGAATGCGACCAGCGCCCCAAACAGCGCACCCTTGGCCAGGCCGAACCAGAGACTCGTGAGCGTCACGACCTGCGGCAGGCGATGAATGAAGGTTCCCGCGGAAATCCCAAGCTGCAGGCGCGCGCCGAGCATGCCTCCGCAAAGCGCGAGAGCATCCGTCCACAGCACCACGAGCGGCAGCGCAATCATCTGACCGATGACCTTGGGAAGCGCGAGGCGCAAGGCGGGCGGGATTCCAAGTACGGCCATCGCCTCGAGCTCGTGTGTCACTCGCATCACGCCGATCTGAGCGGTGATCGAGGATCCGGAGCGCCCGGCGTTCAAGATCGCGGCGAGGAGCGGACCGAGCTCGCGCAGGATCGTGACGCCGAGCAGGTTGACGATGAGGAAGTCCGCGCCGAGATCACGAAGCTGCTCGCCGGAGAGGTAACTGAGAACGATTCCGATGAGAAAGCCGACGAGGGCCGTGATCGGGAGCGCCTGAGTGCCGCTGGTAAAGGCAGCCGCGGAAATCTCCCTCAGTGGGATCTCTCGAGGACTTCGGATCAGCCGGACGCTCCAGAGAGTGATCTCACCGAGTAGCTCCAGCATGCCGCGAGCGTGTTCGAGCAGCAGTCGCGCTGCGAAAGTCAGCTTCTGCAGTGGCGAGCGGATGTTGCTCCAGGGAACGTGGGGCGCACTCTCCGGCGGCAGCTCGGCGAGCTGCCCAAGGACGCGCTCATCGTCCGGCTTCGCGACCAGATGCGTGGGCCAGCGCTCGCGCCACGTTCGCCACAGAAGCGTGGCTCCTGCTACGTCCAAGTCGATGAGCCCGCTCAGGTCCCAATGGGTCTCGACAGTGCTCAGCTGCGCGAGCTGCCCGAGGAGGGCGACCGTGTGGTCGCGTGTGGCACGAAGGTTCCAGTGCCCAGCGAGCTCGACGTGCACCGTACCGTCGGTCGCTCGACGGTGGTTGATGGAGGGTTGAACGATCTGCTCCATGGGGCGCTAGGCTCGCACGCCGGCGTAAAGGTCTGGCCAATCCGGCCTCTTCGACGTTGAGGGTAGCCACCGGGGAATGAGATTGACTTGGATGGGAGGACCGGCGCTTGACCGCGCGGATCAGGGGCCGCTTTGGGAAACCTTCCGACCGTCGATCGCACGGACGAGCAAGTCCCGACCGCCGCATTCAATTGGGATCCAATGCCGCGGGGTCAGGCTCCCTACTGCAGGGCAGGATAGCGCGCGAACTAGTTCTCGACGCGCGTGATCGGCCTGTCGTCTGCGTGGGAGATCTCACGATGCCACTTGCCATTCTCGTCCTCACAGTCGATCGGCGTCGCGGATTCTTGTTCGCAAGCATCTCCCCACACGCGGCCCGGCGGCAGCGCGTGGAGTTGTGCCGTCGCGTGATGCGTGTCGCGACTGCTTGACATGACCGAGGTCATCCAGGATCCGCAACCGCTCGACGCCGCCGACCCCTTTGCGCGCGAGGCCCAGACGTTTCCAAAGCTGAGCGGGGAAATGAGCCGTCGCATTGCGGCTTACGGACAGGAGGAGGCGCCGCCGGCCGGAACTCTACTCTTCGCGCGTGGGCAGCGTCGCGTTGACTTCTTTTTGATTCTCGATGGGCATGTTGAGATTCTCGAGCACGACCGGAATGGCGTCGCGCACACGATCCTGCTGCTGCGATCGCATCAGTTCACGGGCGAGCTTCACCTTTATAACGAACGGCAGAGCCTCCTTTCCGCGCGCGCCGGTCCAAACACGCGCGTCGTGCGCGTGAGCCGGGAGAAGTTTCAGCGCCTCGTCGCGAATGAGCCCGATATCGGCGAAGTCATCATGCGAGCATTCATTCTCAGGCGCGTGGGCTCACTGTTGCACGCCTATGGTGGGGTGGAGCTGGTCGGGCCTGCCCGATATGGCGAGACTCTTCGCATCCGGCGCTTCCTCGAGCGGAACGCCTATCCGTATCGGCTGCTCGACACGGAGCTCAGTCAAGATGGTGCTCGATTCGTGGAGGAGTTCGGCGTTTCACCGCGCGATTTGCCCGTTGTTCTGATGCCGGGCAAGGTAGTTCTGCGCAGTCCGGGCAATGCCGAACTGGCTGATGCACTCGGACTCGTCGAAGCACTGGTCCCGGACCGCATCTACGACCTGGCTGTGGTCGGTGCGGGGCCGGCAGGCCTTGCGGCGGCGGTCTACGCCGCTTCCGAAGGGCTCTCGACGGTCGTTCTTGAGAGCACCGCTCCGGGCGGGCAGGCCGGGGCTTCCTCGAAGATCGAGAACTACCTCGGTTTCCCGACGGGCATCTCCGGGCAAGCGCTCGCAGGCCGCGCGCAAAACCAGGCCCAAAAGTTCGGCGCGCGCCTTGCCGTCACTCGCACCGTCACGGGGCTCGACTGCGTCGCGAATCCCTATCGCCTCACGATCAACGGCGAGGAGGTCGTTCGTGCTCGCAGCATCGTCGTCGCCTCCGGAGCACGCTACCGCAGGCCCGACCTGGTGGACTGTGAGCGCTTCGAAGGGCGGGGCATTCATTACGCTGCAACGGCCATGGAGGCTCAGATCTGCGTGGGGCAAGACATCGCGGTTGTGGGCGGCGGCAATTCGGCAGGGCAGGCGGCACTCTTCCTTGCGCGCAGCGCAACGCACGTCCACATCCTGCTGCGTGGATCGAGTCTCGAGGACGGCATGTCGGATTATCTCGTGCAGAGGATTGCGAGCTCGCCCAACATCTCGGTGCTCCCCTTCACCAAGATCACGGGAGTCGCAGGAGATCGGTATCTCAACCAGGTGAGCTGGACGAATCGTCGCAGTGGAATTACCGAGACGCATGTCATTGCGAATCTATTCCTGATGATCGGTGCGGAGCCCAATACGGAGTGGCTTGCCGGCTGTCTACGCCTCGACCCCAAAGGGTTCGTGCACACGGGCACCGATGAGCGAGGCGAGCCGCTCACATCTCCGTTCGCAACGAGCCAGCCGGGCATCTTCGCGGTCGGAGACGTGCGCTCCGGCTCGGTCAAGCGTGTTGCCTCCGCCGTCGGCGAGGGGTCCGTGGTTGTGCAGGCGATCCATCACTTTCTCCACCCCGTCATCAACTGATCCAGGAGCCGCCATGAATGTCGAATGTTCGCACCATCCGCTCAACGAACGCCACGATCCCGCGGAGGGCGGGGGCTCGTGCTACGTCGACAGGATGTACCGCGCCCGCGAGGGCAACACAAGGCCGTCGTGGGAGGAAAGCCCGGACCCCAGCTGCCCGGTGGCATGCGCCACGGTTTGAACGATTTCACGACCTTCTTCGCCAATGACACCAAGATGCGAGGCGAGTACTACGGTTACGATGGCCCGGCGCCGCCGTGGAACGACGAGCGTGCGCATCGGTACGTGTTTATGCTCTATGCGACCAACGTTCCCAGCTTGGACGTATCAGGCACGTTGACGGGCGGGAACATCGAGCGGGCCCTGGCCGGTCATGTCCTCGAACAGGCAACCCTCACGGGCCTGTACTCGCTCAACCCAGACATGGAGTCGCTGCATGCACCAGCCGGATGAGGATCGCTTCCGCGCGATCCGAGCTGAGGACATCGATTGGCAGCCGTTCCCGGCGTTTCCGCCCACAGCCCGGCTCGCGATCCTCGTCGGTGAGCCCACCAAGCCGGGGCCATACCTCATTCGCGTGAAGGTCCCGGGAGGCATCAAGTTGATGCCGCACACGCACCAAGAGGACCGCATCTACACCGTGATCTCGGGCATCTTTTACATTGGTCTCGGGGACGAGTTCGACGAGACCAAGCTCGTCGCACACCCCCCCGGGACCGTGCTCGTCCTGCCAGCAGGCCAGCCCCACTTCCATTGGGCCAAGTCCGGTGAGTACGTGACGCAAGTGAGCGCGATCGGGCCGCTGGGCATTGCCTACGTCGCCCCTTCAGACGATCCGCGAAGCGGATCGATACCTCCGTACAATCGACGCTTGAGCGCGCGCGTGATGTGATGACCGTAGTGAGTACGGTGGGTTCCGACGGTAGTCCATCCCGCGGAAGCGAGGGCTTGAGGGTGCGTAAAGAGAACGTCTCGACGATCATCTTTGTCGCGCTGGCATTCGTGGAACTGGGAGGTCTCGCGCTCGCAGCGCAGGGCCGGTACGCGCTCAAGGTGCCGAATGGACTCGCATTCTCTGAGTTCACAGGCTACGACGGCTGGGAGGACGTGGCGGTTAGTGAAACGGACGGCAGCGTCAAGGCGATTCTGGGAAATCCGATTGCGATCAGGGCGTACAGGGAGGGCATCCCGGGCAATGGGAAGCCCTTTCCCGAGGGCTCCAAGATCGTAAAGATCGAGTGGATCAAGAAGAAGAATCCCGTATCGCCCTATTCCGTCGAGGTGCCAGACACCCTGGCCTCGCTCTCGTTCATTGAGAAAGACTCGAAGCGGTTTCCGCGGACGCACGGTTGGGCCTTTGCCAAGTTTACCTACGACGCGGACTCGGGCTCGCTCAAGCCATCCGTAACGGGATCAGAATGCGGATACGCGTGCCACACGCGTGTGGCTGAGAGGGATTACATTTTTACGGCCTATCCGCCCAGGTAGGCACATGAAAGCGTGACGCCGCACCGTTGCCTCGTTGGATGCGGAAGCGATCCGAAATGCGCCCAAGTTCACAATCATCGTGGGAGCAAGACAAATGGACATTGCGCAGGGTTTGAACGCTACCTCGATCAAGGTCGCCACGGCAGCGATCGCGCGGGAATCGCAAGCGAGCGACGGAGCACCCGACTGTGCTCAGCTCGGCGAGCTGGTGCGTACACTGTACCGCGAACATCTCCTGAGGGATCGAGCCATCGATCCGACACATGCGAGCCAGCGGGCGCGGTTCGCTGCGTTCGCTCGGGCGGTGCGAGACCTCATCGCACCGCACTGGGCATCTACGCGGGAGGCGTACGCTCGCCTCAACCCCAAGAGTGTCTATTACCTGTCGATGGAATTCCTGATCGGAAGGTCGCTTGGCAACAATCTGATGAATCTGCTGCTCGATGCGCCGCCACCCTCGATCGCAGGCGAGGAGGATCTCGACTGGATCTGCCTGCTCGAGCAGGAGCCGGATGCTGGGCTTGGGAATGGTGGCCTGGGTCGGCTCGCTGCGTGTTACCTCGACTCCCTTGCAACGCTCGCATTCCCGGCCGTGGGCTACGGACTGCGCTACGAGTACGGAATCTTCAAGCAAACTATCCGTGACGGTTGGCAGGAGGAAAGGCCCGATAACTGGCTGCGCCAACCTGATCCTTGGGAGATCGGCCGGCCGGACGAGGCAGTGGAAGTCAAGTTGGGCTGTTCGCTCGAGCTGCGCGAGGGTCGTGTGCGGCCGGTTCGCGGTCGGGCGTCCACACTCATCGGCATACCTTACGACCGGCCGGTCGTGGGCTACGGTGGCAAGGCGATCAATACGTTGCGACTATGGGGTGCGGCCGCGTCCGATTTCGACCTGAAGCGATTCAACGCGGGGGATTTCATCGGGGCGCTGAGCGACAGCATCAGAGCAGAGCTCCTGACGAGGGTCCTGTACCCCGATGATTCGACCGTCTACGGGCAGGACCTTCGCTTCGTACAGGAGTACTTCCTGGTCGCCTGCTCGCTCGCCGATTTGACGCGCACCTTCCGCAGCGCCGGATCAGATTGGCACCTCCTGCCCGAGAAAGCGGCTATCCAGTTGAATGACACGCATCCAGCCCTCGCGGTGCCGGAGCTCATGCGGATCCTGCTCGATGAGGGTCATCTCGACTGGGAGAGCGCGTGGGACATTACGCAGCGCACGCTCGGATACACGAACCACACGCTCCTTCCGGAGGCGCTCGAGAAATGGCCCATCCCGTTGTTCGAGCTCGTCGTGCCGCGCCTTCTGGAGATCATCTACGAGATAAACCGGCGGTTCCTGGACGGCCTTCGTGCGCGCGGCACCGCGGACGACGCCCGGCTTGCGCGGGTCAGCTTGATCGAAGAGGGCCCCGAGAAGCACGTGCGCATGGCACATCTGGCAATCCTCGGCTCGCATAGCACGAATGGGGTGGCGAGGATTCACTCGGAGCTGCTCAGAACGAAGACTGTCCGGGACCTCGCCGAGCTGTTTCCGGACCGCTTCAATAACAAGACCAACGGCGTGACGCCCCGGCGCTGGCTGCGTCTCGCGAATCCGCCCCTCTCCCGCCTCATCACGGATGCGATCGGTGACGGGTGGGTCACCGATCTATCCCAACTGCGCCGCCTCGAGCCGTTCACGAGCGATCCCGGGATGCGCAGCAGCTTCCTCGCGGCCAAGCGGGCCGCGAAAGTGCAGTTTACTGACTGGCTAAAGCGAACCTCGGACATAATAGTCGACCCAGATACGATATTCGACTGTCAGATCAAGCGCATCCATGGGTATAAGCGCCAGTTCCTCAATGCGCTGCGGATCATCGTGCTTTACAACCGACTGCGAGCGAACCCGGGGCTCGAGATGCCGCCCCGAACGTGCTTTTTCGCTGGCAAGGCAGCTCCCGCTTACGTTCTCGCAAAGCTGGTCATCAAGCTCATCAACAACGTCGCCGCCGGGATCGACTCGGACGACGCGGTTCATGGACGGCTGAAGGTGCTGTTTCTCCCAGAATACGATGTTTCGCTCGCCGAGCGTTTGATACCGGCCGCCGACTTGTCCAACCAGATCTCAACAGCAGGCTACGAGGCAAGTGGCACCAGCAATATGAAGTTCATGATGAATGGTGCCCTCACGATTGGCACGCGTGACGGGGCGACCATCGAGATGGCGGAGGAGGCGGGTGAGGAGAACTTCTTCCTCTTCGGGCTGACCGCGCAGCAGGTGGCGGACAGCCGCGGCTGGTATGACCCGCATTGGCACTACGACAACGAACCCGAGACCCGCGCGGCGCTTGACCTGATCTTCGGCGATTACTTCAGCCGCCAGGAGCCCGGAGTGTTCGAGCCGCTGCGTGGGGCGCTCCTGACTCACGGGGACTACTACATGAATCTTGCCGACCTGCGCTCGTATCTCGATGCCGACATGCGCGCGGTGCAGCTATACAGTGACGCTGCGGCATGGGGGCGCAAGGCGATGCTGAACGTGGCCGCATCGGGCAAGTTCTCAAGTGACCGAAGCATCGAGCAGTACGCCCGCGAAATCTGGCACGTGCGTGGCTGTAGCGTTGCCTGACGCGGTGCGGGTGGTCCGCTAACCGCGCGTTGCGGTCATGGTCGCGTCAATCGCGTATCCAGAGGGGATTTCTCCACGTGGTCAGGGCATCCAGGAATGCACTCACCCTGGAGGGCAGGAACTTGCGACTCGGGTATACCGCGAAGACGGAACTCTCCGTCGACCTCCATCGCGGCAAGAGACGTATCAGGTCACCTCGAGCAAGAGGCTGCTCGCAGTAGCTGGTCTCGAGCAGACCGACCCCGTGCCCCTGAAAGACGAATGCGCTCGCCGAGTTGCAGTCGCGACTCGATACTGAGCCGGACACGTGGACTCGCACTTTCTTGCGACCACTCACCAGCTCCCACTCGGCCTCATTGTTCTTGCCATTGAACAACACGCAGTCGTATGTCTTCAGTTCGTCCGGCTCAGCGGGCAGTTTTCGACCTCTCAGGTACCCGGGCGTCGCTACCACGTAGCGCACGCTCTTGCCAATCTTGATAGCTACGACGCTTGAATCACGCAACTCGCCGAAGCGAATGGCAACGTCGATGTTGTCCGCCACGAGATTCAGGTACAGGTTGGTGATGTACAGGTCGATACGGATTCCAGCGTGTTCCTTCGAGAATGTGGATAGGAACTCGATAAAGCTTCCCTGATTCAGGATCATCGGAACGGAGATCTTGAGCACTCCTTCCGGTCTTGTCTGTGCTCGTGTCAGGACTCTTTCGGCCTCTTGGAGAGTAGTCAATGGCTCGACACACTCGTCGAAATACTGGCGCCCCTGTGGTGTTAGAGTAAGTCGCCGTGTGGTCCGACGTACTAGCGACACGCCGAGCTCAGCCTCCAGTATTGCGAGCTTTCGGCTCACGGTCGAAATGGGCATTCCAAGGGAGCGCGCAGCCTGACTGATACTCTCGAGCTGGGCGACCTTCACGAACACGAGAATGTTGTCTAGATGCGGCACCGCTCAAACCTTACGACGCGATTCCGGGAAGACAATAGGATGGGCGTGCGTCCACGACAAGCATCTGGTTAGAGCACGCTCTGAAAGCAAGCAAAACCGACCCCGCGGGCGACTGACGCGTGGCTCGCTACCAGGTCGTCATTGCGTTGTGGAGGGCCAAGAGCAGCTCCTTCTCACTGAGCGGCTTGAACAAGCACTCAACGGCGCCTCGTGCAAGGAGAGCCGCGCGAAGGCTCGGATCATGGCGGCCGGTGATGAAAATGATGGGGAGGTGCGGCCAGCGACGATTCACCTCGTATTGGAGTTGAGGCCCTGACATCTGAGGCATCGATACGTCCGATATGAGGCAGCGGGTGTTGGAGGTCGCGTCGGACTCTAGGAACGCCTCCGCCGAGGCGAAAGGTCGGGTGGAAAATCCCAGCATCGACAACAGATCGGGCAGCGATTCGCGTACCGACTCATCGTCATCCACGAGGGCGATCAACGTGGGTTGCTCCTTCTCCGTCATTTCCGGTTTCGCTCGCCCGGCATGGCAACCAGGTACATCCGCGGCGAATTATCACGTGACGGAATCCCTTCGATTAGACGGGAAATCGCGGAATCTCTTTTGCAAAAATGGGAGAGTGAGACTTCGATCGGATCGCGCCAGATCGTCGGCGGAGGCGACCCGGACGGATCGACGCAGCTCCTCGGCGTCGAACGGTTTCCTCTCCATATGGGACCCAGTGCGGTACCGCGTGGCACGCCGACACGCCGAGCATGGCCGAAAGGACGATACCAAGGTGCAATGGCACCCGTGCAGCAGATCCTCGCATGATTGAAGTCTGAGGTCTGGCTACCTTGCTGCGGCTGAGCCGTACATGCCTCTCAATCGAGTCGTCGCGTGTGCAGCTGATGTCTCGGTTGAACACCTAAGGGCCGGCGGGCAGCGATTCGGAGGCTGACAGTGCGAACGTTGCCGTATGTCGTCGCCGTCTCCTTGCGCACGCTTCCGGTGCTGCTGGGCGCGCTTCTCGCGGCTTGCGTCATTCCGCCCAAGGTGTTGCCCGTGGCGAAGCCCATCGATCAGCCAGCGGAGCTGGGCCTCGATGGGGCGCCCGCTCCCGTCCGGGATGCGTGGTGGAGGGCGTACGCAGACCCGCAGCTCGATCGGCTGATGGAGGCGGCACTCGCCGACAATCCGACGTTGAACGAGGCGCTGGCGCGGTTGCGCGATGCGCAGGCGGTGGTCGATGCGACGTGGTCGCAACTGTGGCCGTACCTCTCGTACGACGCCGACGTGACGCGGGAGCGTATCAGTGGCAAGGCACCGCTGCCCCCACAGTTCGCGGGGTCGTCCGTATGGTTGAGCGACGAGCAACTGAACTTTTCGTGGGAACTGGATTTCTGGAAGCGTCAAGCGTCTCTTGTGCGCGAGGCTCGTAACCAGGCCAACGCGGTAGCGCTCGATGCAGCCGCTGCGCGCCTGGCGATCGTTAATGGCGTTGTACGCACCTACATTGACCTCGAGCGCTCCTACGAACTCGTCGACGTCGCGCGGCGCGAGGAGCAGCAGCGGCAGCAGATTCTCGACATTACGGGGCGCCGATTTCGGGCCGGCCTCGACACGAACGTGGAACTCAAGCAAGCGGCGAGCGCCGTTCCGGAGGCGCGCGTCGAACGTCTTGCTGAAGAGGCGGCCATCGCGCGCGATGTCCATCTACTTGCTGCGCTTTCGGGTCATGGCGCCGAAGGATACAAGGACGTCCAGCGTCCCAAGCTGCGGCCCGATGATGTACTCTCGTTGCCGAGTGCGCTTCCCATGGACTTGCTTGCGCGGCGCCCCGACGTTGTTGCCGCGCGGTTGCGGGTTAGTGCAGCGCGCGCGGGCTTGGCGGTCGCAAAAGCGGACTTCTACCCGAATGTCAATTTGCTGGCTTTCGCCGGTACTGTCGCGGTCGGTCCCTTCCTCAATCTATTTCATGGTCACGCCGCCAGCTATGGCGTCGGTCCTGCGCTCCACCTGCCGCTTTTCGATGCAGGAAGGCTCAGGGCGAACTACCGTGCGAGCACGGCGGACATCGACCTCGCCGTCGCGGCCTACAATCAGGCGGTGCTGAGCGCTGTGCAGGAAACGGCGGATCAACTGAGCGATATCGCGTCACTCAACACGAGTCTCGCAGAGCAACGGCAGTCCCTCGACGATGCGGAGGCCGCTTTCCGCTTGGCAACGGAGCGCTACAGTGCGGGCCTCACGACCTACCTGACCGTCCTCGCAACCGAAACCCAGGTGCTGGATGCGCGGCGTCAACGTGTCGACCTCGAGGCCGCACGTGCCAGCGCTCGCGCTAACCTGCTCATCGACGTTGGCGGAGATTTCCGACTCGATCCCTCGGCAGTGGCCACCGTCGCGGATCGCTGATTGGCATCCTTGCGGAGATTCACCATGAACGACTCAGTCACGGCTCCCGAGGCCCGCACGACTCACGAAGCAGTCGGCTCCGGGGCGCCGGCCTCTCACGCGCCCCCGGCGGCATCGGACGCGCACTCGAAGCAGTCGCGGCGCCGCGGACTCGCAATTCTGGCGCTAGTGGTTACGCTGTGCGCAGCCGGCTATGGGGCGTATTGGTTTGCGTACGCTCGCTACTTCGAAAGCACCGACGACGCTTACGTGGACGGCGATGTCGTCCAGATCACGAGCGAGGTGCCCGGTACGGTCATCGGCCTGCACGCCGACGACACACAGTTCGTCGCCCGGGATCAGCTGCTCTTGGAACTCGATCCCGCGGACGCTCAGGTTGCGGTGCGTCGTGCGGAGGCCGATCTCGGCCGTGCGGTGCGGGGCGTTCGCGCGCTGTTCGCGGAGGCGGACCAGTTGCGAGCCGAGATTGTCGATCGCCAGGTCGCTCTTCAACGCGCCGAGCGAGACTACCAGCGACGCACGGGCCTTCTGAGTGACGGGGCAGTATCGAGCGAGGAGCTTCAGCATACCGAGGAGGACGTGACCGAACTACGCGCAACGCTCACGGCCGCTCGCGAGCAGTTGAATGGAACAGAGGCGCAGATCGACGGTACGACGGTCGCTACGAATCCGGAGGTGCTGGCGGCAGCCGCGGCGGTTCGCGATGCGTGGCTCGCGCTTCGACGCACGCGCGTCACGGCACCCGTGAGCGGCGTCATTGCACGCCGCTCGGTCCAAGTGGGGCAACGTATTGCCGCAGGCACACCGCTCATGGGTGTCGTGCCGCTCGATGCTCTGTGGGTGGACGCCAACTTCAAGGAGGTGCAGCTGCGGGATATGCGGGTAGGCCAACCCGTGACGCTCCGCGCCGACGTGTACGGAGGAAATGCCATGTATCACGGCAAACTCGTCGGGCTTTCCGCCGGCACCGGCTCGGCCTTCGCCCTGCTGCCGGCGCAGAATGCATCCGGGAACTGGATCAAGATCGTGCAGCGGCTGCCGGTGCGCGTGCAGCTCGACCCGGCCGAACTGCGGGCCCATCCCCTGCGCATCGGGGAGTCGATGACGGTGACCGTGGGCATTCGCGACACCGCGGGTCCGCTTGTTTCGCGGCAGGTGCGCCGCGTGCCGATTCCTTCCCAGCCGAGTCTTGCCAATGACCCGGCAGTGGAAGCGCGCATCACCCGTATCATCCGAGATAACCTCGGCGAGACGACGAGCCGAGACGCTCTGAGTTCGAATTGGGAGTATGGGAAGCGCTAGTCATGGAAGCCGGCGCTTCAGCCCGACAGCTACCTGCTCCGTTGGTCGGAATCGCCCGCAGCGCGACGCTTGTGGCGCTCGCGATGGCCACTTTCATGCAGGTGCTGGACACGACCATCGCGAATGTGTCGATCCCAACCATTTCGGGCTACCTCGGGGTATCGTCCGACCAGGGTACGTGGATCATCACCTCCTTCGCCGTCGCGAATGGTGTGTCGGTGCCGCTTACCGGCTGGTTGACGCGCCGGTTCGGCATCGTACGGACGTTCGCGCTGTCGATCCTGCTCTTTACCATAGCGTCCTTCCTGTGCGGCATCTCCCAAAGCATGACGGAGCTGATCCTGTTCCGCGTACTCCAGGGTGGCGTGTCGGGACCGATGATTCCTGGCTCGCAAGCACTGTTGCTTACGCTTTTTCCGGAGAGCAGGAAGGGGACGGCACTCGCGATCTGGTCGGCGACTACGCTGATAGCTCCGATCTGTGGACCGATTCTCGGGGGATACATATCGGATAACTATGCCTGGGGCTGGATCTTTCTCATCAACGTGCCCGTGGGGCTCGTCTGCTCCCTCGTGTCCTGGCGATTCCTCAAGTCCCGCGAGAGCCCGACGCAACTGCTCAGGATGGATCGTGTCGGGTTGCTGCTGCTCATCCTCTGGGTCGGATCCCTGCAGATCATGCTGGACCAGGGCAAGGACCTCGATTGGTTCAATTCCAACACAATCGTCACGCTGTGTGTCGTTTGCATCGTGTCTCTTGCGGCGTGGATCATCTGGGAGCTCACGGAACGAGCGCCCATCGTCGATCTGACCCTATTCAAGTCGCGGAGCTTCACGCTCGGAACGCTGACGCTGTGCCTGGTCTATGGGATATTTTTCGGCAACCTCGTACTCATGCCGTTATGGTTGCAGAACAACCTCAACTACACGGCCACCTGGGCTGGTATCGCGACGGCGCCGAGTGGCATCACCGCCTTGCTGGTGGCGCCTCTTGTCGGGAGGTACATCTCGCGATACGACGCACGCTGGTTCGCCACGGGCTCGTTTGTCGTGTTCGCACTGTCCTACTTCATGCGGGCCGCATACCCTCCAGATGCAAGTTTCTGGGTCTTTGCCATGCCGGCGCTGGTTCAGGGCGTCGCGATGGGCACCTTCTTCGTCGCGCTCTTCACCATCGCGCTCGACCGATTGCCGCCGGAGAGGGTGCCCGCGGCGTCGGGGCTGAACAATTTTCTCCGCATCACAGCGAGCGGTTTCGCCACCTCCCTGGTCACCACCTACTGGGACCGACGCGAGAGGTTGCATCAGTCGAGGCTGGTCGAATCCCTGAGTGTCTTCGATCCGAAGCTACGCCAGGCAATCAGTAGTATCAAGGACCTAGGATTCAGCGACCATAGCGCAGTTGCGAACGTGCTCCACGAAGTCGTCAACCAGGGCTTTCTCTTGTCGAGCCTCGATCTTTTCTATTTCTCCGGTTGCGCGACGCTGATTCTCATTGCTGCCTGTTGGCTTGTCAGAAGACCCTCGGCAGGTGCGGCCGTCGCTGGCGGGGAGTAATGACGGCACAAGCCGGCGTGAGGAATATCCCGACCTTGGATCGCTACGAGGCAATCATCATCGGCACCGGGCAAGCGGGCCCCTCGCTCGCTGCGCGACTTGCAGCCTCCGGAATGCGCATTGCGATCGTGGAGCGGGGAAGATTCGGCGGCACGTGTGTCAATACCGGCTGCACACCAACGAAGACCCTCGTCGCGAGCGCTTGCGCCGCGCGGTTGGTGCGAAGGGCTTCCGAGTACGGTGTGAACATCGTTGGCTCCGTGCAGGTGGACATGTCCCAGGTCAAGGCGAGAAAGGACGCCCTGGTAGCGCAGTCGAGGACCTCGCTCGAGAGCTGGCTGAGCTCGGTTGCGAACGTGAGCGTGTATCGCGGGCACGCCCGCTTCGTCGGCCCACGGACGGTGTCCGTAGGTTCCGATACGCTCACCGGCGAGCGCATATTCATCGACGTGGGGGGGCGCCCCAGCGTGCCCAACCTCCAGGGCGTCAATCGAGTGCCCTACCTGACCAGTGACAGCATGATGGAACTCGCTCTTCTCCCTGAGCACCTGATCATCGTGGGAGGTGGCTACGTCGGCCTGGAATTTGCGCAGATGTACCGCCGCTTTGGAAGCCGCGTCACTGTCGTGGAAATGTGCCCGAGTCTCATCGGGCGAGAGGACACAGACGTGTCAGATGCGGTCAAGGAGATTCTCGCAGCCGAGGATATCGAAATCCGCCTCGATGCCGAGTGCATCGCACTTGAACGAACAGGACGCGACAGCGTGCGCGTTCGCGTCGACTGTCGCCTCGGCGCAGCGACGGTGACTGGAACTCACCTGCTGCTCGCGGTCGGGCGCAAACCGAACACGAATGACCTCGGGCTCGAGAGGGCAGGGGTCGAAACCGATGCGCGCGGTTACATCAAGGTCGACGATACCCTTGCGACCAGCGCCGCGAACGTCTACGCGCTGGGCGACTGCAATGGCCGGGGCGGCTTTACGCACACCGCATACAACGACTACGAGATTGTCGCTGATAATCTCCTCGACGGCGCGAACCGCAGGCTGAGCGATCGGATCACAATCTACGGGTTCTTCACCGATCCGCCCCTCGGCCGGGTTGGCATGACGGAGGCCGAGGCACGTCGTTCCGGCCGCGAGGTCCGCGTCGGGCGCTGGCCGATGGTGCGCATTGCCCGGGCGCGCGAGAAAGGCGAGACGGAGGGGTTCATGAAGTTCATCGTGGATGCGGACAGTCGCATCATTCTCGGCGCGGCCATTCTGGGCGTGGGTGGTGATGAGGCGGTGCACTCGGTCCTTGATGCCATGTACGCGCATCTCCCCTATACAGCCGTGCAGCACGGAGTGCGCATCCACCCGACGGTGAGTGAGTTGATTCCCGCCGTATTGGCGCAGCTCCAATCCGCGTAGGGCTCGGCTAAGGTTGTTTCTCCCTCGACAGCCGCGGCACGACGGAGCCTTGCACGCATGAAGCCCGGGCGTTACATGGTGAGAACGACGCGAAATTGCGCTCTGCCGCTCAGCATGCGCTCGTAGGCCTGGCTCACCTGCGCCAGGGGATAGGTTTCGATCATGGGGCGAACCCCGCTGAGCTCGGCAAACCGCAGCGTGTCGTCCGAATCGGCGGGCGTACCGGCCACCCAACCCCGAATGGTTCGAGAACCGCTGATCAGCTGTATCGGCGAAATGGCAATCGGATCGAAAGTCGCGCCGATCACTATGAGCGCACCGTTTGGGGCGAGGCCATCGAAGACGTCGGACATCGCCTTGGAGCTGGGCGCAGTGGCCAGGATCACCCGTGCCCCGCCGAGTTTCTGCAGTGCCTTCGCCGGGTGCGCCGCGGCGCTGTCGATGTACTCACTCGCACCGAGCTCTGCGGCGAGCGCTGCGTCGGCTGATCCGCGGCCTATGGCGGCGACCTTGAAGCCGAATTTGGCCGCGAATTGCACTCCGAGGTGACCCAGGCCGCCGATTCCCAGTATGGCCACCAAGTCGCCCGGTAACGCGCCGCTGTGCCGCAGCGAATTGTAGGTGGTAATTCCGGCGCAAAGCAGTGGCGCGGCTTCGACATCCGACAGGCTCTCCGGTAGTGAAACCAACGCCTCAACTGGCGCGAGCATATACTCTTGATATCCACCGTCGTAACTAATCCCGGGGATCTTGAGGCCCTGGCAATGGCGGAAATCACCGCGACGGCAATAGCCACACGTGTTGTCCTGCCCACCGTGCCAGCCTAGCCCCACGCGCTGACCAACCCTCCAATCGGTGACGCCGGGACCCACTGCGTCGATGACTCCTGCCACCTCGTGGCCAGGGGCGCGGGGATATTCGATTCCAGGCCATGAACCATCCTTCGTGAAAGCGTCGCTATGGCAGACTCCGCAAGCCTGAACCTTGATCCGCACGTGTCCCGGAATTGGATGTGGAATCTCGCGCTCCACAATCTGGAAATCCGCTCCGGGTTTTGGCACTAGGGCTACTCTCATTACTGACTCCCATCTCTAACCATCGATGCCATCGAGCGCGACTGCCAGCACACGACGTGCTGACGCAGCCTCACGAAGGCCCACGAACAGCCAATCAGCCGCACTAACTCTCCATGTGCATCGCGTGATCCATCATTGGAGAGGTCATGTTCTGGTTCAGGTGGGTCATGACCCAAATCGAACCAAACACCACGAGACAGACCATGAGCACGCCGAAAGCAAGCGCCAGCACGTTGTTTGTGTTATCGGGGTCGGTTGTGATGTGAAGGAAGAAGATCAGGTGAACGCCCATTTGCGCGACCGCCAGGACGAGGAGCCCGACAGCCAGGGACGGACCATAGACGAGAGTGGTACGACCTACCCAGAAGGACGCGATCGTGAGGATCACCGCGAACGCGAGTCCCAGCAGGTAGCCGCCGATCTCGCGGCGGACAGTCGCAGCCGCGATACCCCCAGCGGGTTGCGGCGGCCGGTCCTCGCCGATGTAGGAACCCGCAGTGTAATCGTACTCGCCGCGAGTCTGGTCCGATTCGGCGCTCATGGGAGAAACTCCGGCGGCAGCGTACCGACCAGGTAGACGAGGCTGAAGATCGCCACCCAGATGATGTCCAGCGCGTGCCAGAACAGGGTGAAGCAGAGAAAGCGGTGCCGGATGTCCGTCCGGAAGCCCTTCGCCCAGAACTGCGCCATCATCGTACCGAGCCACAGCACGCCCGCCGTGACATGGACGCCGTGACAGCCGACCAGCGTAAAGAACGAGGAGAGAAAAGCGCTGCGGCTCGGACCGGCGCCCAGTGCGACGAACCTCGCGAACTCACGCACCTCGAGCGTGAGGAACCCGACGCCGAGCAGCCCGGTGCAAGCGAGGGCTACCTGCGTCCATTTCTGGCTGCGCTGGCCTACTGCGATGCTCGCGAGTCCGCAGGTAAACGTCGAAGCGAGCAGGAATGCCGTCTCGAGGGCAGTATTGTGCAGATCGTAGAGCTGCCGCGCCGTGGGTCCGCCGGCTGTGCTTTTGAAGAGCACTGCGTAGGTGGCGAAGAAACTCGAGAACATGATCACATCGGAGAGCAGGAAAATCCAGAAGCCATAACCGACGATGATGCGCTTGGGAGCCGGTCCGCCTGCCCCGTGACCCGTCACCTGGGGTGGCGCACCAGCCACGGCCGCTCTGTGACCGAGCGGGGCAGGGGCAAGCGGGGCGCGCAGAATCTCCGTGCTCATCGGGCGAGCTCCAGCAGGTGCGCGGCGCGCGCGTTTCGGTTCTCGCCATCGATGCGCGCCACCTCCGCAGCCGGAATCACGAACTCCGTACGATCGCGCCAGGCGAAGACAACGAAGGTGCCATAAGCACCGATGAGACCGAGGATCACCAGCCACCAGATATGCCAGATGAGCGCAAAGCCGGTGACGGTCGCGAGCGCGGCCGTGACGAATCCGGTGGGCGAATTGCGCGGCACCTCGATGGGCTCATAATCGATCTCCGGCGTGAGCAGCTGTCGCGCCTCGCGCGGCTGCTGCTTGATATCCCAATAAGCCTCGCGACTACCTACGTTCGGGAGCTTGGCGAAGTTGAAGGCCGGCGGCGGCGAGCTCGTTGCCCACTCGAGCGTGCGCCCATCCCACGGGTCGCCCGTGACATCGAGACGCGCTGCACGCGTGCGAATGGACACGACCAGCTGGGCAACCTGAGCGGCGATGCCCGCAAGAATGATGAGCACACCGAGCGCAGAGAGCAGCATCCAGGGATGCCACTCCGGGTTATCGTAGTGTTGCAGCCTGCGGGTCATGCCCTCGAGCCCGGCGACATAGCCGGGGGCCCATGCCACCCAGAAGCCTACGACCCACAGCCAGAACGCCCACTTGCCAAGCCGTTCGTCGAGCACGAAGCCGAAAGCCTTTGGAAACCAGTAGGTGTAACCGGCGAAGAGGCCGAACACGACCCCGGGAATGATCGTGTTGTGGAAGTGCGCGACCAAGAACTCGCTGTTGTGAAGCTGAAAATCGGCGGCCGGCACGGCAAGGAGCACCCCGGTGAGCCCTCCAATGACGAAGCTCACCATGAAACCGATGGACCAGAGGATGGGGCTCGTGAAGCGCACACGTCCGCCGTACATGGTGAACATCCAGTTGAACACCTTGACGCCCGTAGGGACGCCGATGATCATGCTGGCGATGCCGAACACGGCATTGACTTCGGGCCCTGCGCCCATGGTGAAGAAGTGATGCAGCCACACACACATCGAGACGATGCAGATGGCCATGGTAGCGGCGACCATCGATCGATAGCCGAACAGCGGCTTGCCCGAAAAGGTCGCGACCACTTCCGAGTACACACCGAACGCGGGTAGTACCAGGATGTAGACCTCTGGGTGGCCCCATGCCCAGATGAGATTCATGAACATCATCGAGTTGCCGCCCGCCGTGTCGGTGAAGAAATGGAAGTCGAGGTAGCGATCGAGCAGCAGCATGGCGAGCGTGGCTGTGAGGATCGGGAAGACCGCTACGATCACCAGGCTCGATGCGAGCGCAGTCCAGCAGAACACCGGCATGCGCATATAGTTCATGCCGGGTGCCCGGATCTTGAGGATCGTGGTGACGAAGTTGATTCCGGTGATGAGCGTGCCGATGCCCGAGATCTGTATCGCCCAGCAGTAATAGTCGATACCCACCCCCGGGGAGTAGCGCAGCTCCGATAGCGGTGGGAACGGCAGCCAGCCTGTGCGTGAGAATTCACCGACCACCAGCGACAAATTCACCAAGAGCGCACCAACGGCGGTGAGCCAGAAGCTCACCGAGTTGAGTGTCGGAAAGGCGACATCGCGCACGCCGAGCTGCAGGGGCACGGCAAAGTTCATGAGTCCGATCACGAAGGGCATCGCGACGAAGAAGATCATGATCGTGCCGTGCGCCGAGAAGATCTGGTCGAAGTGCGATGCCGGCAGGTAGCCATTGGAATGGAAGGCCATGGCCTGTTGGGCACGCATCATGATGGCGTCGATGAAGCCACGAAGGAGCATCACCGCCCCAAGTAGGCAGTACATGACGCCGATGCGCTTGTGGTCCACGCTCGTGATCCACTCGCGCCAGAGATACGGTAGGTAACCCTTCTTCCAAACCCAGATGAGGATCGCAACCACCATCGCGTAGACGGCAAAGCCGCTGATGAGCGGAATGGGCTCGTTGAAAGGGATGGCCTGCCAGGTGAGCTTTCCAAACACGGTGATCTACCTCTGAAGCGCGGCAGCCACGTCTGGGCTGGGCGCATCTTGCTGCGGTCCGTCCCCCGGTGGCAGCCGCTGACTGACGATCGCTTCGAACAGTCCTGGGCGCACCCAGCGGTAGGTCTGCGGGGGAACGTTGGAGCTCTGCTCCAGAAGCGCGCGATAGGCGCTGTCATCGAGCACCGGCCCAGCCGCCCGGGCGCCGCTCACCCAGCGCGCGAACTCGCCGGTCGACACGGCCTTCGTGTCGAAATGCATGTCCGCGAAGCCATCGCCGCTGATCATCGCTGAGCCTCCCTGGTAGATCCCTGGATGATCGGCCTGCAGATAGAGCGTGTTGGCCATGCCGTACATGCAGTAGAGCATGCTCCCGAGCTGGGGCACCCAGAACGCGTTCCAGACGCTTGCCGAAGTCAGGCGCAGACGCAGCGGCACGCCAGTCGGCACGACCAAACGATTGATGGTCGCGATGTGCTGCTCGGGATAGATGAAGAGCCACTTCCAGTCGAGCGAGACCACCTGAATCTCGAGCGGTTTCGTGCGCGACGCCAGCGGCCGTGCCGGATCCAGGAGAAAGGAGCTGGTCCAGGCCACGCCACCGAGAAAGAAAATGACGAGCACGGGGATCGCCCACGTGACGAGCTCGATACGACCCGAATAGGTCAAGGTTGGCATGAAGGGCGCGCGCGTGTTCGAGGCTCGGAAGCGAATGGCAATCGCAATCGTCGCGATGATCACCGGAATCACGATCGCCAGCATGATGACAACCGAATCGAAGAGGATCTTCCGCTCCGCCGCGCCGACCGGTCCGGCGGGGTCTAGCTCGCCACCCGCGCAGCCGGACAGGGCGCCAATGACCAAGACCGAAGTGCTCAGGAGTCGAGCGCATTTGATGAACTCGATCACCTTTGCGCGTCCGGAACCCTGCGCTACCCGTCGTCCGCGAGCAATCCCGATCACTTGGCCATTCTCCCGCGTATCCAAACGACTCGGCTGCAGAGGCGATCGATGTGACCAGAAGGCGAAGGGATGAGCAACGACACGATGGTATTGGTCAACATGTTGAGGGGACGTTCGCACCAATACTGAAGTGGACACATTCTGTTCCTTCCGAGGTAAATTGCGGAGCAGTTCTGTTCAAGACGAGACAGGCGGAAGGCGATTGGCGATGGATACGGGGGAGAGTCACGAGGGTCCAGGTACGGATGGAAAGTCGCCTCGTCGCATCTGCGCAAGGTGCGCTCGTGCGCGCGCGCCGCGCCGGGCCCGGGATCACTTCAAAACGTCGGTCGCTGTGGAGGGAAACGCCGGCCTACGGCGGCGGTAGGGCGACGGCGGGCGCGGTTGTTTTGGTGTTGCTGCGCGCCGCAGGGCTTAACGAAAGTAGTATCGAGCCGAGGACGGTAGCGAGCGCTGATCCTGCCAATACACCGATCTTGGCTACGGCCGAGAAGGAATTGCCGTGAAACGCCTGATCGGCCATGAGCAACGACAGCGGATCTCCAATCCCGCAGAGAAAGCTAGCGCCAAGAAACGCAAGAGGAGTCACACCGGGTGGCAACGCGGCGACGTTCACCTTCGCGGCGGCCCATGTCGTGAATGCAATGCCGATGGGCTTGCCGAGCGCGAAACCCAGCGCAACGCCTGTAAAAACCATGGAGGCATGTGGGGCGCTGAAGTCCGTGACGAATGGAATGCCGGCAGCGGTGAAGGCAAACACCGGGAGCACGACATAGGTCGACCATGGCTCCACGGCGCGTTCCGCGCGCTCCGCGGGCGATAGGAGCCGTTCGGCTGCCGCGGAGAGATTGCGGGTCGCCCAGCTCCAGACAGGCTCTTGTTGCAAGTGCTCGCGCGCGTCCTCCTCGTGCATGAGCTCACTCTCCGCGTGCTCTAGAGCAGCGAGCGCAGTAGCAGCCTGGGCCAGCAGTGGACCCGACATGGGTGCGGGCCGGCGGGGCAAGAATGCGGCGAGCGCAATTCCGCTGAGCGCGCCGCTTGCGCCGGCCAGATGCAGCGCCAGCCACAAGCCGACCGTCGCTACGAGATAGGGCCATACTGCGTAGATCCGCCACCGGTTGAACAAACCGAGTGCTGCGACGGCGGCGCAGGCCGGGAGGAGCCATGCGAGGTGGACACTATGCGGATAAAAGATTGCCAGAATGAGGATGGCGAGGACGTCGTCAGCGACTGCATAGGTCGCAACGAATACCTTGAGCCCCGCGGAGGCTCGGCTGCCAAACAGGGCAAGAACGGCCAGTGTGAAGGCGACACCGGTATCGGCGGGAACTGACCAGCCGACCGCGGTGGGGCCGCGATTGAGCGCCAGATACACGAGCGCCGGCACGACGATCCCTCCGATTGCGGCGACGACCGGCGCCGACGCGCACTTCCAGCTCGCAAGCGAGCCTCCGGTCATCTCGCGACGAATCTCCAGTCCCAGAATCAGGAAGAAGATTGCGAGCAAGCCCTCGGAGCACCACTCTGCCAAGCTCAACGAGAGCATGTCCGCGGCCGGACCGACATCGATCGGTGTATCGACCAAGCGCTGGTAGTCGACCGCCAGAGGGCTGTTCGCGCAGATCACAGCGGCAAGCGCCGCGATCATCAGCGCGATTCCGGCAGACGCTGGAAGGTTCGCGAAAGCCCGTGCGGTGCGCTTCAGCTGGGCGCCCACGGGTGGCTCGAGTGCCTCCAGCATGGAGTAAAAATCCCAGGCCCCGTCGTAGCGCACGCCGTTGATGAAAATGGTCGGGGTCCCGGTCACTCCGTTTTGGTGCCCGTCCGCAACGTCCCGTTCGACGCGCTCTCGAAGAGCCGGATCGTGGAGATCAGCGCGGAAGCGCTCCATGTCGAGGCCGAGCGAAGCCGCGATTTCCAACAGTACCTTCTCGTCTATCGGCAACGGATGCCGGTAGAGCGCATCGTGCATGTCCCAGAATCTGCCCTCGCGGCCGGCAGCCTCAGAGCCGACGGACATGAGCATGGCACCGGGATGAGCACGTTCGTTCGGAAAATGTCGAAATACGTAGGTGAGTTGCTCGCCGAGGGCGCGCCGTAGCCTGTCGAGCACCTGGCGAAGCCGCCGACAGTACGGACAGAGGTAGTCACCGTAAAACAGAAGAGTAAGCGGACGGTGCGATGCGTCCCCGCCACGAACATGGTCTGTCTCGCGGTCAACTGGGCGCATCAGCAGGCGCCCGCCGCCCGCAACGCTCATCGGTGTCTCCCAGCATCTCGAGCCTGCAACGCACGTCGCATGCGATCGTACGATTCTTGCGGTCTACGAAGATCACTGCAAGATGGATGTGGCGATAGGTAAGCTAGGCGCGCACCTTTTGGGGCGTAGGAGGCCCATGTGTACCTCCTCGGGCGGCCAGCGGTCCAGCCTAAGAAAGCCGGCGGGTCGGAATCCGACCCGCCGACAAATTACGGAGCAACCGTTCGCGAGGGGGGGCGCGTGCTCCGTGAATCTGTCTGCAAAATGCGCCGGCTACCTCTGCGTGGCGACATCAGAGCATGGGTTCATAGGGAGCGCTATTGCGCCAAGGTATCGGTCAGGCGTCAATCTCGATGCTGGAGTCGTTGAACGACTCGCCAGCGATCCATTTCAGCTCTTGACCGTATCGTGTCCCAACCGAAACGCGATGTTGACCAGCTCCGGAACCGATCTCACCTTCATCTTGCGCATCATCCTTCCTCGGTGAGCCTTGACGGTGATTTCGCTGATACTCAATGCCGCTGCGATCTGCTTATTCAGTTGACCACGGACCACCAGCGCCATCACTTCCCTTTCGCGGCGGCTGAGCGCCTGATGACGATCGCGGAGAACCTGCAAAGCGCTCTTTTGTTCGATGAGGGTGCGGCTGTGCTCCACGGCAATCTGGACGGCTCGTATCAGTGTGCCAGGTTCGAAGGGTTTGGTTAGGAACTCGGCCGCGCCCGCCTTCATCGCTCGCACGGTCGTCGGAATGTCACCCCGACCCGTGATGAAAATAACTGGCATCTCCGCGTGCGCGCCGGAAAGTCGTTGCTGGACCTCCAGACCATTGAGGTCGGGCAGACCGACATCGAGAATCAAGCAGCATGGGCGTTGCACGCGCGGCCGATCGAGGAAATCCTGCGCCGAGTCGAAAGTCTCGCAGCGCCACCCAGCCTCCTCGACGAGACCGGCGATCGACTCGCGCACGGACACGTCATCGTCGACGATGTATACGAGGGGTACGACACCTGCCATAGGACGCGGTTTGACACCTGTGTCGACTAGAGCCGCTCTAGACATAGGCTATCCTCCAGAATCCTTGCAGCACAAGCGACCGCCAGTCCGTCAGCTGTCCTCCCGCAGTGCGACATCCAATGCCGCCTGCAGATCCTGCTCGCTGAAGGGCTTGAATAGGCATGCCATTCCCTCCTCTTGAAGGAGGCCCGGTGGAATGCTCCGGTCCGAGCGGCCCGTGATGAATATCGTCGGCGTGGCGTATCCGCGACGGATCAGCTCGCGCTGCAGATCCGGTCCAGACATGCCCGGCAGCCCGATGTCGAGAATCAAGCACTTGGCGTGTAAGACCGCGTCCGAGGCCAGAAACTCCTCCGCTGACGCGAAGGCCTGCGCTGCGCAGCCTAGTTGACGGACCAGATCCGGCAATGACTCCCGGACTGATTCGTCATCATCCACGATCACCACCAGCGGGTCATTGCGCATCAGGTGTCCCTGGAGCAGCAGCACGGGACAATCTTCGATCGAGACACCGCTGGACCGAGCCGCGACATCCTTGCTCCCCCCCTGCTGCTTTGATAGCCCCGGGTGAAGAGCATGCACCGATTGGGGACGCCCATATTGATACTTTGGTATCGGTTCGGTGCCCAGAGGCCGCGCGTGCTATTGCTGAGGCTCACGGCCATCCAAAGCTCGACAGAAGGCACTGGCGTTCAAGTGGTCGTAGGGAACGTCAAAAGAGGAGAGGCAGGCGCAAGACGCTTGCTCTGCACACGGCGCAACGTCCGTCCCGCGAAACCGCGTTCATGCTGAACACCCGGGGAAGAGTCGCATGTTGCCCGAGCCTGGCATCGAGGTGGTGAGTCAAGTGTCCCGTGAGGTAGCGCCGACGGCACACGCGCTCGCGGCGACGCCCATTTGGCGATCGTATGTGGAGCTCACCAAGCCCAGGATCGTTGCACTGATCGTATTTACATCGATCGTTGGAATGCTGTTGGCACAACCTGGACTACCGCGATGGGACGCGTTGCTGTGGGGTACTCTCGGAATCACGCTTTCCTCGGCCTGCGCTGCCGTGCTCAATCACGTCCTCGATCGACAGATTGACGAGAAGATGGCGAGAACTCGCCTGAGACCGCTGCCCGAGGGCCGGGTGACGGAGCGGCAGGCGCTGGCCTTTGCATGCGTACTTGGCGTAAGCGGAAGCCTCGTGCTCTTCGACCGGGTCAACGCGCTGACAGCAGTGCTGACGTTGGCCGCCCTGATCGGCTATGGGTACGTCTACACTGCGTGGCTCAAGTGGGCGACGCCTCAGAACATCGTGATCGGCGGGACAGCGGGCGCTGCGCCACCGGTTCTGGGATGGACCGCGGTGACCGATCACCTCGAGGTCAACGCGCTGATCCTCTTCCTGATCGTGTTCCTGTGGACGCCGCCCCATTTCTGGTCGCTCGCCATCGCAAGGCGGCGCGAATATGCCCGTACCGGCGTCCCCATGCTACCGGTAACTCACGGCGTGTCGTACACGCAGTCCCAGGTCATCCTCTACACGGTTCTGCTGTCGTTCGTGACGCTGTTGCCGGCGCTGGTGGGCACGACCGGAGTCATCTATCTTGCCGGGGCGCTCGCACTGAACGGCAGATTCTTGTATCTCGTCGTGAAGCTCAAGAGGAGCCCCAGCCCGAACCTCCCCATGAGGGTATTCCGGTACTCGATAACCTATCTCGTGCTGCTCTTTGCAGTACTACTTTTGGATCACTATTGGAATCTTCCGCTTTGACTGTCTGAGCACGCCTATCCCTTCCGTCTGCTCGAGCTCAGCGCTCTCGCTCGCCCAGACGGCGGCTACTTGATCGATCGGAGCATTCGTCGCGCGCGGCCCCACATGGACACGGGGCGGGTGAAAGAAGGGGAGCAGCTCGGGTCGGGCAAACACGGGGACAGGAGCGGAAGCATCAATACGGTCTAGTTGCCCAGGATCGTCCTCATAGACCGGCCGCCACCTTCATCTCAGCGGCGAGTTCGTCGTAGCAGAGCGTCCACGCCTGCTGAACTGCGGGCGTGAAGTCTTCCCCCAGCGCCTGTTCGAGGGTCCAGAGCAGCGCTTCTCGCATCTCGTCGTAGTCGCCGAGCTTGACACCGTACCCGGCATGCCGGACGGCAAGATCGCGGATCGCCTGCGGAACTCGACCCGCCTCGGGGGCATCGTAGACGACCATGGCAAGCATGGTCATCAGCTTGATGCCCTGAATCCGCATGTCGTTCTTGAATAGCGCCCGGAAATCCGGATTGGCTGCGAACAGCCGCTCGTAGAACAGCGCGCCGGACACCTCCGGTATCACTGCCAGCTTGGCGAAGGTTGTCCGGACAAGTTCCTGCTGCGCTGCATTCACGAAGTTTCCTCCTACGCCCTGCGGGCCGCCCACTCATCTTTGCGCGCTCGCCCCGCAGCGCCGCGGGCGCGCAGCTTAGCGAGCGCAGGGCGCTACGCAGCCACAGAGAACGGCTCGTGCCCATGGCGCGCAATTTTCGATGCGCCGACGGAGGAAATAGCAGAGACACGGGCCATATTTCGTCTCATTAGACGCCAGGCGACGTCTCATTCAGCGCCAGAGGAAGCTTCTCGTCAGACGCCGACCGCCGCCTTCATCTCACCGGCGAGTTCGTCGTAGCAGACCGCCCACGCCTCCCGCGCCGCGGGCGTGAAGTCTTCCCCCAGCGCCTGTTCGAGGGTCCAGAGCAGCGCTTCCCCCAGCGCTTGGTAGTCGGTGAGCTTGACGCCGTACCCGACATGCCGGACGGCAAGATCTCGGATCGCTGGCAGAATCCGACCCGGCTCCGGCAGATTGTAGACGACCATGGCGAGCATGGTCATCAGCTTGATACCCTGAATCCGCATATCGTTCTTGAATAGCGCCCGGAAATCCGGATTGGCTGCGAATAGCCGCTCATAGAAGAGCGCACCGGAGACCTCCGGCATGACCGCCAGCTTCGCGAAGGTCGTCCGGACCAGTTCCTGCTGAGCTGCATTCACGAAGTTTCCTCCTCCACCCTCGGAGTCGCTCACACCTCTTTGCGCGACGGTCCCCGCAGCACGGTGGGTGGGCCGCCGAACTCGCTTGCGAACGCGCGGTAGAAGGTCGCCATACTGTTGAACCCCCAGCCGAACGCGATATCGATCACCGACCGGCCGCTTCCCGTCGCCCCGGCGATCGTGTCGCGGCATCGCAGCAGCCGCTGGCGCAAAACATATCGAGCGAAAGTACTACCGCTCGACTGGAACAGCCGGTGCAGCTGGCGTGGAGAGATGCCGAGCGCGGCTGCGGTGCCGGCAGGGGTCAGGCCGGGATCGGCGAGATGCAAATCGACGTGGTGCTTGACCGCCGCGAGCTGCACCGATCGCACCGAATCCTGTCCCTGCTCCGTGCCCTCATCAGAGGTGGCACACGCCAGCGCCACGAGGCCGCAGAAATTGCGCAGCACGGCTTCGGCGAGCTCCTCGGCAAGGAGTGGCGCCTGCGCCATTGCAGCATCCATTGCAGCGCCCAGGAGCGAGCTGAGCGGGGAGGCGCCGGGCAGGCGAAACGGGCGACGCAATCGGCCCCCCGCCAGAAGCGGCGAGAGCGCGGCCTGCGGGATGATCAGGATATCGTACGAGGCAGGGGTTTTCGTTTGCCTCTCGAATCGCCATTCGGACGAACTCACGCAGAAATCACCGGACTCGTGAACGAGGTCGACCGGGCTGCTGTCCGGGGCGAATCTCCAGATCGCCGGCTGGCGGAATCGGCGGATGCAGAACGCTTCGATCTTGTCCTTGGCCACGTCGGCCGCGGTGCGTTGGACCCTCTCGAGTCCCGATCTGACATTCAGGAGCACGAATTCCCCCGCAACCCATCCGCTCGCTTCGGCGCGAAAGGTGTTGGGGTCCGGGGTCTCGATCGGAGTGATGCTATGGGCGTGCTTCGCGAAAAAATCGCACCAAAACCGTACACGGTTACGCGGCGGCAGGTCGTCCGTTGAAAACCGGACTTGCATGGCCATTCCTCCTCGATGCCAGTCAGTTTAACGCTCACCACGTGGGTAAGGCGAGACGTGAGGCCTCGGAGGCGCCGTCCTGAAGGCGGTCGATCGGTGCTTAGTGCTTCGGGCCATCGGCGGGGCGGCCCACCCAGCGGCTTGAGCACCTGAATGTTCGATCGGCGCGCAGTGAGACATCGTCCGGCATTCGGTGAGACGACCCGAACGAGGCGCCGCGGTATTCCTTAAGCAGCATGATCAAACAGTCATGCGGATGCTCGAGGGATAGCAAACATGAATGCATCGACCGAGATGGCAGGCGATGTTTCGTCGGCGACCTCATTTCCCCGCAGCGACGTGCCCCTCGAGCAGATCGTGCGCACGGACGAATTAGCTCACCGCCCATCGCGCCCTCCCGATTACGCGAGCGAGAACAAGGCCCTCGTGTCGCTCTCAACTGCTCTGGCAGACTCGCCACTCACGATCCTCCAGATGCTTGCCGACCGGGTTCTGGAGATACTGCAGGCAGACTCCGCAGGCCTCAGTCTGCTGCACAAAGACGAGAAAAGGTTTTACTGGGCGGCCATTTCCGGAGCTTGGCGGTCACACACCGGCGGTGGGACGCCGCGCGACTTCGGGCCGTGCGGAGACGTGCTTGACCGCAATGCTCCCATGCTCTTTACACATTGGGAGCTGCGTTACCCGTACCTGGCTGCGGCCACACCCCTCGCCGATGAGGGACTGCTCGTACCCTTTTACGTCAAGGGCAAAGCCGTCGGCACGATTTGGGCGATCATGCATACCGGTCGGCGCAAATTCGATGCTGAAGATTTGCGACTCCTTCAAAGGCTCGGTCTGTTTGCATCGGCGGCGTATCAGGCCGTGCAATCAACAGAGGAGCTCAAAATCGAGATCGCGGCGCGAAAAGCGGCCGAGGCAGAGGCGCGACAATGGGCCGAGCGGCTCGAAGCGAAGATCCAGTGTCTGATCGACTCCAACATCATCGGCATCTTCATCTTGGATCGCGAGGGCCGGATCCAGCAAGCGAACGATGCCTTTCTGCGACTGGTAGGCCACGAGCGAGACGAACTCGACGCCGGCGTGCTGCGCTGGAGCGACCTGACCCCAGAGGATTGGCGTGACACGGACGAGCGACTACTTGCCGAAGTCAGGGAGGCCGGAGCCGTTCAGACCTACGAGAAGGAATTCTTCCGCAAGGACGGCACCCGTGTGCCGGTCCTGCTCGGCGCTGCGCCCTTCGGCGCAGGGGTAGACCAGAGCGCCGCCTTCGTGGTCGATCTGACGGAGCGCAAACGGGTGGAGGGAGCGGCGCGTGACAGCGAGCGGCGATACCACGAAATTCAGATCGAAATGGCGCACGCGAACCGGCTCGCGGTCATCGGGCAGATGTCAGCGTCGATTGTCCATGAAGTCACTCAGCCGCTGTTGAGCATCATAACGAACGCCTATACGGGTCTTCGGATGCTGGCCCGCGATCCGCCGAACGTCAATCGCGCAAGTGAGATGATTCGGCGCATGATCCGCGACGCCAACCGTTCGGCCGACGTGATCAGGCGATTGCGCACTCTCTTTGCCAAGAAGAACGGCCCGAGCGAGTTGCTGGACCTGAACGAGGCGACGCGAGAGGTGATCGCGCTCACGCTTTCCGAACTTCAGAGAGCCCGGATCATTCTGCGGACTGAGTTCGCAGACGACCTGCCCCCCGTCCTGGGCGACCGCGTCCAGCTACAGCAGGTCATCTTGAACCTTGTCGGGAATGCCGTCGAAGCGATGAGCGCATTCGACGATCGCCCGAGGCAGTTGCTGATCAGCACGGCCAGGTCGGACTCGAATGGTGACGTCCTTCTTGCGGTACACGATTCGGGGTCGGGCATTGACCCCGCGCACCTCGAACGCGTCTTCGAGGCATTCTACACCACCAAGCCGGGTGGCATGGGCATGGGCCTGTCGATCTGTCGCACCATCGTCGAAGCGCATGGTGGAAAGATATGGGCGACCCAGCGTGCGCCTCATGGCGCCATCTTCCAGCTCACCTTGCCCACGGCGCGGAAGGCTGTCGTCCCCCAGGAATGAGCTGCGCGGCCGTCCTTGTAAGAATGGATTCACGGAAGAGATGACCTGCCGGGTGTTTTGAGGACCAGCGGATTCTTGAGAAGATCGCCCCCTGAGAGGCCCCGGGGAAAACTCTACTCCGAAGTGGTCCTGATCGTCAGCGGGTCACAGATCCATGCGGTGAACGCGCTTTCCGGGCTGTGTCGAGCGCGATGAGATCACCGCCGAGCACGCTCGAGCGCTCATCGAGCGGATGGCGGAGCTCAGACTGGCGCTTCGGGATCTGAGACGTCCTTAAAGCGCGGGTCGCCGCGCCCGACGATAGCTAATCCGGCGCGCCGCGTTGATGTCGGTGCGTACACACACGGTGCAAGTTCACTCGGGCGGGGCGACCTCGTACCCATACGGCAGAGCCGCATCGGTAAGCCACTCCCACGTCCACACGGCGAAAGTGCGCAAGACGTACAGCTCGAATCGTGTCGCACGGGTGCGAAGTACCAGGACCGGAGTATGGTGCAGGCCGGTCAGCGCAAATGCGCTTAGCCCAAAGACCTTAGGATCAAGATCAATGGCAAGGCCCCTAGATAACACCTCGCTGGAATGAGGTCCCTCTATCCAGATGCGCGTTCGGCTCTGGGAGAGTTCCGTGACGCTGCCGATCGCCGGCGTTACGGCTGACCGCAGGGCGGGTACGATGTCCTCACCATCTTGCGTGATGATCCAGAATTGCTCCGGCCCGCATCTCAACAGGAGTCGAGCACCGACGGCTTGCGCAACGCCCAGGCGAGCCGGGAGTTCAAATCCCAGCAAGGTACGAACTGCCTGTTCCAACTCTTGCGCTGTGGTGGAGAAGGCTGCGACCTGCACGAGTTTCCAACCACGCGTCTCGCCGATACGCAGAGCTCTCTTGCCACCGATGCCGTCTTGGCTAGCGGTCCGAACGCCGATCAATGCTGATTTTCTGTCAAGCACGCAGGCGCTCGCCCTTCGGGTCGAGAAAGACCGGCGATACAATCCGGCCTCTGACCCGCTCGCCACGTAGCGGATAGGCACAGACGACTTCATCGCCGATGTGCTTGAGGCCTCCTTGATAGAGTCCAAGGGCAATGAAGTTCTCTCGCGCGGTCGACCAGGTCACTGAGGTGATGTATCCACGGCCGTGGCCTTCGATCTTGTCGCCTGTGCCGAACAAAATCGAACCGCCGCGCAGAGGCTTGCCGGACTCGAGGCACTCGATGCCGACAAGGCTCCAACGCTCCTCGCTCTGGAGCATCGGACGCTGGCTGAGCTCCCGACCCACGTAGGGTTTCCTGTGGCTGGCCATACGTCCGAGCCCCAGATCCCTCAGGGTGTTGCGGTGATCAAGCTCGAGACCGGCCACATGGCCTTTCTCGATGCGCAAGGATGCCACCGCCTCAAGCCCGATCGGTCTGATGCCGAGTGGCGCAGCACTCGAGAGTAGGTGCTCCCAAAGAGCGAGCGCATGTTCCGCGCGAACATAGATTTCGTACGCCAGTTCACCAGAGAAGCTGAGGCGGATGAGGCGCAGCGAAACGCCCATGAACGCAATTTCCATACATCCCATGTAGGGAAGGCGCGCATCCGACAAATCATCGTCGGGCAATGCCAACTCGAGTGCAGCGCGAGCCTTTGGACCGGCGACAACCATTGCCGCCCATGCGTCCGTAACCGAGGTCACATGGACCTTGAGGTCGGTCCAAGCTGTCTGAAGCAAGAACTCTATCCAGGACAGCACTTCGGCAGCATGCGCCGTCGTGGTCGTCATGAAGTAACCAGTCTCCTCGAGTCGGGTGGTGGAACCATCATCGAAGACTGTCCCGTCGTCCGCCAGCATCACCCCGTATCGAGCCTTGCCGATGGGCAAGTTGGAGAAATCATTGACGTAGATGCGGTTGAGTAGTTCGGTCGCGTCGGGCCCCTGAATGTCGATCTTGCCGAGTGTCGAGGCATCAGAAAGCCCGACGGCGTTACGCACCAGCCTCATCTCCTCGATATAGGCCTCCTCGACCGTGGAGCCCGCCCATCGATACCACCAGGCGCGTAGCCACTGACCCGCTTCGGTAAACTCCGCACCGTGAGCGGCGTGCCAATCATGCAAAGGGGATCGGCGGGTGGGCCGAAAGTGCTTTCGAACGTTGCGGCCGGCGAGCGCACCGAACGACACCGGACTGTACGGTGGCCGGAACGTCGTTGTCCCGACCGCCGCGATCTCAAGGCCTCGTAGTTGTGCCTCTAGCGCAAGGGCGTTGACATTGCTCGTCTTGCCTTGATCCGTCCCCATCCCAAGCGTCGTGTAACGCTTGAGGTGCTCGACGGACTGGTAGCCCTCCTCGTGCGCGACGCCGATGTCCTTCACGGTCACATCGTTTTGGAAATCGACAAAGGCCTTGTTGGACCGCACCTGAGGAGCACTGAAGGTGCCAGCACCACAGAGCGCGCTCTCAGTCATGGGAGGTTCCAGAGCGAACCTTGGGGTCGCGCATCCCACGCTCGCGGCCGCGCTTTGGCCCGCCTCAACCCCTTGCTTCACCGCTTCCGTCAGTGTAAAGCTCCCCGTCAGCGCTCCGGCTCCGTAATGACCCTCCGCATACGCGCCCGGCACAAACGCCGCAATCGCCGGACAGTAACGCGGCTTGATACCACCATGAGAGGTCAGGTGCACGACAGGCGACCAGCCGCCGGACATGCACAGAAGATCGCAGCGCCGCCGCGTACGCCGTGATGCCTTACTCGCACCACCCAGCACGACCCCCCGGGCTGCCTTGCCCCCAAGCACATCGAGAACCGTGGTGTCGGGGAGCAGTTCGACTTGAAAAGCTCTCGCTTGCTCCTGCAGGCGCGGGTGAATGTCCTCGCGCTGGTCCGCGACGGTCACGGAGATCCCATGTTGGGCCAGGTCGAAAGCTGTTGCGTACGCACTGTCGTTGTTTGTGGCAACCAGTGCGTACCTTCCGAGGACCACGGCGAAACGATTCAGATAGCTGCGCACTGCCGATGCCAGCATGACACCGGGACGGTCGTTGTTGGCGAACACAAGCGGTCGCTCCGCCGCACCGGTTGCGAATACAATGGACCGGGCGCGGACCGTACCGACGATCTGACGAGCCTCCCCGCTATCGGGGTTGGGTCGAAGGTGGTCACGTCGTTCTACGACAGCAACCGTATTTGCGTCGTAAACACCGAACGCCGTCGTTCGGCGAAGAATCTCGACGTTAAAGAGTGATTCGAGCTCGGTCTCAATCTTGCGAAGCCACGCACCTGCCTGGCTCTCCACGCTTTCCAACAGCAGGCTACCTCCCAGCAGCCAGTCCTGCTCGAGGAGTAGTACGCGCGCGCCGGCACGTCCGGCGGCAAGCGCACAAGCAAGCCCCGCTGGTCCAGCGCCCACGACGAGCACATCGGTGAATGCATGTCGCGTCTCATACCGATCCGGATCGCGCTGGTGCACCGCGCGCCCAAGACCGGCGGCTCGACGGATAAACTTCTCGTAGAGCATCCACGAGCGGTGAGTCGGGCCCATGAAGGTCTTGTAGTAGAAACCGGCGACGAGCAGTGGGGCGATCCAGGAATTGATCGCCATTAAATCGAACTCCGCAGACGGCCAGCAGTTCTGACGGCGCGCCGTCAATCCGTCGAAAAGCTCCGTGATTGTGCCGGCGATATTGGGTTCCGTTCTGCCTGCCTCACCGAGGGTGAACAGGCCATTGGGCTCCTCCGGCCCGGCCGAGAGGAAACCCCGCGGCCGATGGTATTTGAAGCTCCGACCAACCAGTGCAACACCGTTAGCCAACAGGGCGGAGGCGAGCGTATCTCCCCCCAAGCCGCTCATCACTCTACCGTCAAGCGAAAAGCGGAGCGATTGTGTGCGATCGATCCGACCGCCGCTCGCAAGCCGATGAAGCGCCGCAGTCATTTGATCTCTTCCCGCGCCACCTCACTGGTGCGGGCCAGGGCCACCCGGAGCACAACGTTGGTAGCTGTATCGCGCTCGACGATGAGCCATTGTCGGCAGCCGACAATGTGCTGCCAGAACTCGCGGTGGATGCCCTTGACGTTGTCGAACAGAAACACGTAGTCGTGCCATACCTCGAGGCCTCCCGCATCGTCCTCGGGGCGCTTCTTCCGAGCATCCCCGCCGTACTGGTATTCCGTGTAGTCACGCGCGCCGCAGGCGGGGCAGGTTATTCTGAGCATCTTGGTGTTCGTTTCTTACTGCTTGTACGTCCAACTACCAACCCCGTCCTCGTCGAGTTGGTGACCGCGCTCGAATCGTTCGAGGCTGTAGCATCGATTAAGGGCATGCTCCTCATCGTGAGCAATCGTATGCGCGAAGCACCACCCTGAGGCAGGTGTGGCTTTGAACCCCTGGTAACACCAGCCTCCGTTAAGATAGAGGTGCCGCACGGGAGTTCGACAGATGAACGGACTGCCATCGGGCGTCATGTCCTGAATTCCGGCCCAGTGTCTTAGCAGTCTCAGGCGCGAGATCGAGGGCAGGAGAGCTACGGCAGACTCGACGACGCTCTGGGCCTTGGGGAACTGGCCGCGCTGCGTGTAGCTGTTGAAGCCATCGATATGGCCGCCGAAAACGAGCCCCCCCTTGTCGGACTGCGAGATGTAGAAGAACTCCGCACCGTACGAGATCACGTGATCGAGGAATGGCTTGATCGGTTCCGACACGAACGCTTGAAGGAGGTGGCTTTCCACCGGTAACCGCAGACCCGCCATCGCCGCCACGTGCGAGGAGTGCCCAGCGACTGCTAGGCCCACCCGCCCCGCAGCGATACGGCCCCGGGTCGTTTCGACACCCGAAACGTGACCATCCCGGACGACGATACCGGTCACCTCACATTGCTCGACAATATCCACCCCGTAGGAATCTGCGGCCCGCGCGTACCCCCAGGCAACCGCGTCGTGGCGCGCCGTGCCGGCGCGCCGCTGAAGCAGCCCACCGAGGATCGGAAACCTTACCTCGTTCGTGTAATCCAAGTACGGCAGAAGTTTCATGATCTCGTCGCGATCGAGAAGCTCGGCATCGATGCCGTTCAATCGCATGATGTTGCCCTTGCGCGCCAACACGTCGAGCTGCGAGGGAGAATGACCCAATGTGATCTGACCTCGTTGCGAGAGCATCACGTTAAAGTTGAGTGTTTCAGACAGTCCCTCCCAAAGCTTTAGGGAGTACTCGAAGAACTGAGTGTTGCCGTCGAGCAAGTAGTTGGAACGCACAATCGTCGTGTTTCTACCGACGTTGCCGGAGCCGATGTAGGCACGCTCCAACACCGCCACGTTCTTGATCCCATGATTCGCCGCCAGGTAATAAGCGGTCGCCAGCCCATGGCCGCCGCCGCCGATGATGACCACGTCGTAGCTCGGCCTCGGTTCGGCCGCGCGCCAAGCGCGCGGCCAAGCACTGTTTAGCAAGGAGTGCCGAGCGAGCGAAAATCCGGAATAGCGGCCGGCGGGTGACATTACCTTCACATGCCCCGCGAGTGATGCTTGCGCTTGATTGCTTTGCGCTGCACGGCGCACATACGACTTACGCGTCTCCCGCCTGACTTACCGCGACAGTACCGCGGCGACCAGCGCTTCGACATCTTCTCGGTCGTTGTAGATATGAATGGCGATGCGCATGCGATCGCCGCGTACTGTGGCGCGAATCCCGCCGGCGTCCAGCTTCTGCTTAGCTCCCTGAGTCTCCAGCATCACGATGGATGAGCCATGGTAGGGAGCTCTTAGCCGAGCACATAGGGTTTCGGCGAGTCCGATATTGTGTCGGTATATGGTGCTCACGCCGACCTTATTGATCAACGCCAGTGACGGAAGCAACGCACTCACAGAGATCAAGCCCGGGACGACGTCAAATCTGCGCGCAGAGGGTGCCGGCGCGAAGTCCACTCCGTACGGTGCCGCATGCGGTTCCTTGCAGGCGAACCAGTTGGGCTGCAACTGGCGAAAGGACTCCACGAGGTCCGGTCGCAAGCATATGAATGCCGGGCCATTGGGACCCATCAGCCATTTGTAGGAGGAGCAAACGATGATATCGGCAAGCGATGCGTCGAAGGGAAGCCAGCCCGCCGCTTGCGTCACGTCGAGGCAAAGTAACGCCCCCGCGCGGCGACAAGCTTCCGAGATAGCGTGCAGATCCGCAATAGATCCGTCGATGGACTGCACAAGGGAAAGAGCAACGAGTGCATGGCGGTCCGAGATGCGGCTCACCAGTTCGCTCCAGGGCGCGGTGTCTACCGCGATGCCCCGGTGCTGCTGAGCGACAAAAGGTATGGTATTGGAGTTGTGCTCCCTTTCCGGCACCAGAACGCGCGCGCCGGATTTGAGGTTGGCGGCGACGACATTCACCAGCGCGGCCGTCGTATGTCCCACACCGATCCGCGCGGGTGGTATCCCGATCAGAACCCCAAATTCGCTTCGCACGCGCTCGACATCGTCGAGCCATTCGACCCAGTCGAGATCACCTCGGCTCCACAGCTCAATGGTTCGCTGTGCCGCCTCCACCGACGCCCTAGGAGGAATACCGCGAAGCGCGGTGTTGAAATATCCGCGTCGCACATTCCATTCTTTCCCTACTATGGTGGACATATCAAAAGCCTCTCGGGCATCAAAAGACACGCGGGCTCCAGCATTTTTCGTTCGATGCACACACCGGGCACGGCTGCCTCGGGTTTAGGTATCCGAATGATCAAGCGGTTTGGCCGTTGACCTCTTGTCAATGAAGTGTCCCGATCATCCGTATCGCCTATTTCCAGACGGCAGAAGCCACCCGCAGGTGATTGCCGCCCATGATCTTGAGAATTGCCTCACGCGGATAGCCATGCTCGAGCATGATGTCGGCCAGCGCCGGAATGCGCTCCGGCTCGAGGAATGTGATGGGCGCCCCAGACACCGTATCGTTCGGCCAATACTCCGGGTGCGCCGTGAAATATTCATCCAGTTCCGACATGTCATATACGTAATCCAGACCCAGACCCACGTGGTCCGGTCCCACGAGCTGAACAATGTGGTCGATATGTCGAAACATCAGCGGCACAAGGTCGGTCCCGGGTTCCAGAAAGGCGCTGTCACCGTTGATGCCAACTACGCCCCCGGTGGCCGCGCAAGCCTTTATCAACTCATCCGGAATGTTCCGGGGATGGGCGTGTACGGCGTAGCAATTGGAGTGAGAGAAGATGACGGGTCCTGCGACGTGTTCCATCACCTGCATCGCAGTTCGCCACCCGGTGTGGGAGCAGCAGGGGACCATGCCCACGCGCGCCATCTCATCGAGTACCTCACGCCCGAACGGTGTCAGTCCACTGTCTTTGTCCTGACAGCCTCCGCCCACCGAGTTATTGAGGTTGTAGGCCATCAACATCCACTTGACGCCGAGCCCATAAAAGAGCTCGACCATGCTCAATTGATCATTGAGCGCGCGCGTCCCTTCCAAATCGAAGCAAACGCCCAATCTTCCGCTGTGCTTCGCCGCAAAGACGTCTTCGACCGAGTTGATGAGAATATAGCGGTCAGGGTGACGATTGATAAAATGGCGAAACTGCGCCAGTACGCGGATGTTATCGTCGAACCGCGTGACATCGTAGCCAATGTTCAGACAAATGACACTCTGCCCTACCGCTCTGCAGCGCTCCAATTGCGGCAGAAAGGCGTCGTCCGGCCGCAGGGGCATACAAGCGTGATTATCCCAAATGATGGCGTCCGCCAGCCAGGTGTGCTCCGACGTCTTGCTCATCTTGAGGTATCCCTATAACCGCGAACAGTAATGGCGCTGTACGACCGCGCCGCGCTCGGGCCGCTCATGCGCCCTGCGGCTTCGCCCGGCGTTTCTCCCTGAGTCCACGCGTCGCTTTTTCATCGACGCCACAAGCGTCGTCATTCTTGCGAATCACGACGCCGTAATCGCGCTCTGCGGACTCTATCGATACGTATCCGCCTATGACGTCGCTCAATACGCGACTCGGATCTCGGTCGAGCGGATCCCCCCAGCCTCCACCACCGCCCATCTCGAATAAGAGCCGTTCCCCTGCAGGCAACACCCACCCGCTGACTTTGCCCATCGGGCGTTCGTGCGGCAAACCAACACTGATCGTCATCTTGTTCGTCTTCCCACTTTGGCCGCGGTCCACACCCCAGGCGGGCGCCTTGGTTTGCTCAATCGTTCCGATGAGTTTCAGATCGGTGAGCGCCTTCCATTGCTTGACCACGCCCACGCCGCCGCGCCACTTCCCGGCACCCCCCGAGTCCGGGCGCAGCTCATATTTTTCTGTGAGTATCGGCCATCGCTCTTCAAAAATCTCGACGGGCACGTTTCTAGACTCACCCAGGGCGAAGAGGATCAGCGCATTCTCCCCGTCCTGGTCCCTCGCGGCGCCTTGCCCACAGCATTCGTCCTCTCCGCCCGCGAAAAAACTACCGTCGAGCGGGTCGATTCCGCTGAACATCATTCCGCCGAGATCGCCACCGGATCGCGCCACCGACCTGTCCGGCGCGATCTTTGCCATCACCTGAAATAGCGATTCCGCCATGATCTCCCCGCTCCAGCCGGACAGAAAGATGGGAGCCGGTGGCCTGGGATTAAAAATGGAGCCCTCGGGAGACACGATCTTCACCGGCCGAAAGAAACCCTCATTGGCATCGTAGTTGGGCGCCATGATCATCTTCAGCACGAGTCGAATCGCCGATGCGGTCGAGGGAAATGGACAGTTTACCGGCCCCGGCTGCTGCGGCGCCGATCCGCTTGTGTCTACGGTAATCTCATCTCCCACGATTCGCACCGTCGCTCTGAATGGGACCTGATCCTGGGTGATCCCGTTGTTGTCCAGGGCCGATTCTGCGGACCATTGGCCGTCCGGCATCGCCTTGATCGCGCCACGCGCAATCCGTTCGCCGTGATCGAGAATGCTGGCGGTTGCCTGTTCTACCGTTTCGGCTCCGTACTTCTGTACGAGCTCCAGTATTCTCCTCACGCCGTGTCCACACGCAGAGATCTCCGCGGTGAGATCCCCAATGACCTCTGTCGGCATGCGACTGTTCGCGCGAATGATGCCGACGATTTCCTCATCGAGCTTTCCCCGCTTAACCACCTTCACGGCGTGGAGCTGCAAACCCTCCTGCCAGATATCCGTGGTGTCGGTACCGTAGATGTCCTTCGCTCCAAGGTCCATCCAATGTGCTTTGACTGCGGTGTATCCGAAGACTCTGCCGTCGACAAATATCGGTCGAATGATGACCGCATCTTGCGGGTGCGATCCGGTCCAATAGGAATAGGTCGACAAGAGCACGTCGCCGTCGTAGATTTTGTCGATGCCCAGGTGTTTGACGATGCTTCGAATCGCGAAAGTCAAAGTACCCATGAAGAATGGGATACCCGGCCCCTCGGCGATCAATTCCGCATCCCGCGTGTAAATGCCGATGCTGAAGTCAATCATCTCGTAGATCACGGGATTGAACGCCGCACGCACCAACGTGCTGCGCATCTGCCGCGCGGTTGACTGATAAAAGCTCCTGATCACTTCAACAGTGATCGGATCAAGAGGTGGAGAAGCGGGCACGATCCATTCTCCTCTAGCGCCGCGTGACCAAGAGACTGCCAACGCGGTCCACGGTACACATATGGTGTCGCCGGACAACAGTCGTCGTCGTCGGCTCGACGATCAGGGCGGGGCCGTCAACGCGATCGGCCGCGAGAAGCCGCGACCTGTCGAATACGCGAAACTCCTGAGGTTCGACGTCAAGGAAGTCGTGAACGACGCGTGTGCCCGTGAGAGCTTCGGTGGGATCACCGCTCCCAGCGGAGATCGGGCGCAACTCCGGCGCCGGGATCTTGCCAACCGATTTGACGCGCAGCGTTACCACATCCGCAGCCGTCCCGAGTCGATAGCCATATACGGACTCGTACACGCCCTCGAACGCCTCGAACAAGGATGTCATCGTCATATCGGTAACCGGCGCAGGAATGGGGACGGATACCGAGTGTTCCTGGCCGAGATAGCGCATGTCGGCACTACGAACGAGCTGCCAGCGTTCCTCGGGCACCCCCTCCCGCCGCAGCAGCCGTCTGCCTTGATTCTCCAATGCACCGAATTGCCGCTCGAGACCCGCAAGCGTCACACGGGACAATGGCTGCGCTATCGTTTGGGCGACGTCATGACGAAGATCGATCATGAGCATTCCCCACGCGGAAAATGCCGCCGGCAGAAGCGGAACAACCGCCGTTGGCAGGCTCAGCTCATCCATCAGATATGCTCCAAAGAGCGGACCGCCGCCGCCGAAGCAAAGCATCGCGAAATCCCGCGGATCGTCGCCGGATTCGGCTGCTATATCCTTGATCGCCTCCGCCATATTGCTCATGACGATTCGCAATATCCCACTTGAGGCACGATGCAGATCCAGTCCCAACGGTCGGGCGACGTGCTTCGTGATGCCCTTCATCGCCACCTCAAGGTCAAGAGAGATCGTCCCACCCAGAAAATTGGTGGGATCTATGAAACCGTTGATCAAGAGCGCATCTGTGACGGTCGGCTGTGCGCCCCCGCGCCCGTAGCACATCGGACCGGGCACCGCACCGGCGCTTTGCGGACCCACCTGAAGGGCCCCGCCACGGTCGATTGTGGCCAGACTCCCGCCACCTGCCCCAATGGTACGAATGTCGAGGTTGGAGATAAGAATGGGATAGCCGCTGACCTTGGTCTCGCGTTGCACGGCGGCTTCGCCCTTCTTGATGAGGGCGATGTCGAAGCTCGTGCCGCCCACGTCCATCGTGATCAGATTTGGTTGTCCGAGGAGCCTCGCCATGTACGCTCCACCGATCACCCCGCCCGCGGGCCCCGACAGAAGCATATTAATGGCACTGCTCTTGGCCGCCTCAGCGGTCAAGCCACCACCATCCGACTTCGTCAGCACGATCTCACCGGCAAACTCCCGCGTTTTCAGTTCCCGCTGCAGGTCACCGATCCAGCGCTCCACGACTGGGGCTAGGTACGCGTTCAGGATCGTCGTCATGCCACGCTCGAATTCGCGGTGTTCGGTGGCGACGAGCGACGATAAAGCGATCGACACTCCCGGAAATTCTTCGAGAATGAGCTCGCGCGCACGGCGCTCGTGAGCTGAATTCTTGAACGAATGGAGAAAGCAAATCGCGAGGGCCGCTACGTTTTCCTTTCTCAGAGTGCGGGCGATGTGCCGAAGCTCCGACTCATCCAACGGAACCAGAACCTCTCCGCGGGAGTCGATTCTCTCCGTCACTTCGAACCGTAGCTGGCGGGGTACGATCTGCGGGGGCTTGTGATATTTCGGGTTGTACATCTCCGGACGATTGAAGCGCATGATCTCGGGAACGTCGCGGAAGCCCTTGGTCGCCAGATAAGCGGTGCGCACGCCCTTTCGCTCTAGAAGCGCGTTAAGAGCCGTTGTCGATCCGTGTACGAAGAACCGTTGCACTGCGCGAAGGTCGATCTCGGCCTTCTTGATCGCCTCGAGTACCCCCTCTAGCGTATTGTGTGGCGTCGTCAGCGCCTTATCCATTGAGAATGTGCCGGCACGTTCGTCGAACACCACGATGTCGGTGAACGTGCCGCCGGTATCGATGGCAAATCGAATGTCTGACTTCTGCACCATTTCTGGGCCCTATTTTGTTCGTGTACCGAACGGCGCTTGAACCTGGTGATGCCGCAGCGCTAACGCCTCTGAATCGGCGATGTTGTGCACATCGCTTGGTGCAGACGAGCAGCGAGTGTGATGCAGACAGCGCGCGGTGCACGGCGCGCGACGGCGTGGCGATCGAGAAACCTTAGCGTGCCCAAGCAGCCATCCGCAAGCTCATCCTGACGCCGCGGTACGTACCCCGCGTGGCGTCGGAGAGAGTGTTCTGGAATCCATGCACCACGACCGGTGCATGATCACGGCCACAGAATAAGCGAACTCGAACGTTCTAGGAAAGCGTATGATTTCGATCGAGTTGATCTCCAATCGGAATAGCTGTGAAACTCGATCTGAATGGACTAGAGGCCCTCGAGGCCGTCGTGAGATACGGCGGTTTCGCGCGCGCGGCCAAGCACTTGCACAGGGTACAGTCCGCAGTCAGCCATCAGGTCCGAAAGATCGAACAGCAGCTTGGGGTGAGTCTGTTCAACCGTGACCGCTACCGGGTTCAGCTGACCCCCGCGGGCGAAGCCATCCTCGCCGAGGGCCGCCGGTTGCTCGCACAGGCCGAGCACGTTCGCTCAATAGCGCGGCAGTTCTCCGAGGATTGGGAGCCATCACTTTCCATCATCGTCGATGGCATTCTGCCCCTCGATCCGACTCTCGCGGCGATGAAGTCGCTTGCGGCTGCGCAGGTGCCGACCCGAATCCAGGTCAAGGTGGAATTCCTGCGAGGGGTACAGTCAAGGTTTGAGAAGGAAAACGGCGATCTCATGCTGGTGACCGACTACGCAGCCAGTCCTTACCTCCAGGAGGAAGCGCTCCCCGCGATGGACTGTGTTCTGTGCGTCGGGCGCTCTCACGCGCTCGCCAGGGCGAAACGCGTCTCCTTGGCTCAGTTGCAAGAGCATGTTGAGCTTTCCGTGCAGCACTCGAGCGAGGAGCAGGGCTATGACCGACACCTATTTGGCTGTGAGCGCGCATTTTTCCTTTCGAGTCATCACACGAAGAAAGAAGCGCTTCTGATGGGCGTCGGTTTCGGATGGATGCCGCTATACCTTGTACACAATGAGCTGAAGGCCGGCACACTGCGGGAAGTCAAGTACCAAGGCGGGTCATGGTATCGCTTTACTCCGCGGCTGGTGCACCGCACCGATCGTCAACTCGGACGTGCCGGGCAACAGTTCATCTCGCTACTGCGTAAGTCGACATGGCCGCGGCCCAGGCTGCTACGGCGCAGAGCGTGAGGGTACTCGCCACAAACAGGGCATCACGCTCCAGACACGCTCGTAGGCTCGCAGCCGGTTCTCGCTAGGCAAGTCTCGCGCGATGTCCCGTGCGCTGGATGAACTCATCGCGCGACATGTCTTGAGTCTCGCGACCGGTTTGCTCGAACGATGGCACAGATCATCCGCCGCGCCACCTATCGACGATTGAGATCGATTTAATCGAAATCATGCGCTTGCTCCGCAGAACAAACGCGACTAGCCTGAACTGCAAGAGGGGGTGGTTTTGGTGAGAGAACTGATGCGGTAAGGCAGGCTGCTGGCCGTGGCCCGCGCACCACTCGGATAGCATCACCAGAAAGATGGGGCGAAAAACGAAAGGGCGTCAGAAATGCCCATCCGCGCGACATTCAGGTTGGCCTTGGTTCAGGCGACCCGGCCGCTCGAGACATTTGACGCACCTCAGAATGTGGGGGACGTTCGATGCTAAAGCGAGTCACAGTCGCGGTCACTCTACTCGCGATCGCCTGTTCCATGTCCTTGCCCGCATATGCAGTATCCGAGCCGCGACAGATAGACGTGCCCGCGGGAAACCTCGTTCCGGCACTCGAGACGCTCCAGAGGCAGGCTCACATCCAACTGCTCTACGAGCCCAACCAACTGCGATCGTTCCGCACGAAGGGCCTGCGAGGTACGTACAACCCCCACGATGCTTTGCGAAGGTTGCTGAAGGGGACTCCGCTTGAGCTTCAAGTCGATGAGAGCGGCGCGATCTCGATCGTCAATACAAAGACAGCCCTCGCTTCGCGCAGTGCTGCTCAGGCCTACTTAGAACCCAACGGTGAAAAGGAGAGCGAGACGCTCTCGGCGGCTGGCAATCCTGCTCCGGCGCCGGCGCCGGCCGCTGGCGGAAACGCCACGCAGCTTCAAGAGGTCGTCGTCACTGCGCAGAAGAGGACCGAAAACCTCATCGACGTTCCCGTGCCAGTGAGCGTGATCAATGCGCAATCGCTCGTCGATACGGGCCAACTGGGACTCGAGGACTACTACACTCAAGTTCCCGGCTTGACTGTGATTCCCAGCGTTTATGGCACCCCGCAGGTGTCGATCCGCGGCATTACGACGGGCGGGTTCACCAATCCAAGTGTCGGCATCACGGTCGACGATGTCCCTTATGGTTCCTCTTCGGGACTTGCGAGCGGTCAGGAGGTCACCAACTTCGACCCGGGTGATCTACAGAATATCGAGGTGTTGCGTGGTCCGCAGGGGACGCTCTACGGCGCCAGCAGCTTGGGTGGGCTGCTCAAATACGTGACGATCGACCCTTCTGTGACCGCCGTGAGCGGCCAAGTTCAAGTGGGCACCGATAGCGTCTATAACGGCGGGAACTTGGGCTACAACTTCCGCGGAGCTGTCAACGTGCCGCTTAACGACACGTTGGCCGTTTATGCGAGTACTTTCTACCGGACGGATCCGGGCTACATCGACGATGTCTTGACGGGGCAAACCCACGTCGATCGGGCATGGGCTGACGGGGGTTTCTTCAAAGGGCTGTGGCAGCCTTCGGAGGCTGTCTCACTCAGAGTAACGGCGCTTGTGCAGGACGCCCGGTCAAATGGAATATCTGAAGCCTATTCCGGATTGGGGAACCTACAGCAGAGTGCCGTATGGGGCTCGGGAGTTCACAATCGCCAGGTACAGGCCTACAGCGCGACTCTGACTGCGAAATTGGGCTCTGTCGATCTGACTGCAATCAGTAGCTACAGCCTTAGGCGGTTTTCGGAGTCGTACGATTACACGAGCCTCTTTGGCACGTATACGGAGGCGCAATTTGGTGTCACAGGCACACCCGTCCTGGCCACTGGTTCGACCTACCGGTTCACACAGGAGATTCGGCTCAGCGGCTCGATCGGCCCCAAGATCGACTGGCTATTCGGTGGCTACTATGACCACCAGAATTCACCTGCCAACGGCGGCCAATGGGCGGTCGTTCCTACCACCGGTCAGGTCGTAGGACAATGGGTAATGTGGAACTACCCAAGCACCTACGAGGAGATTGCCGGATTTGGTGATCTGACCTTTCACATCACGAATCGCTTTGACGTGCAATTGGGTGGGCGTGAAAGCACAAACAGGCAGACCTACTCCGAGTACGACGTCGGGCCTTACGTTCCACTATTTGAGGATTCCCCATCACCCTTCATCTTTCCGGAAGTACATTACAGCGACACCGATTTCACCTACTTGGTCACCCCTCAATTCAAGCTCTCGCCGGATTCCATGGTTTACGTGAGGGTCGCATCGGGTTATCGCCCGGGTGGCCCCAACGAACAGGGCAGTGCAATCCTGGTGCCGCGCTTTTACAACCCTGACACAACAGTGAATTATGAAATCGGCGTCAAAAGCGAGGTCCTGGATCATAGGCTGCTGCTCGACGCTTCGGTGTACTACATCCATTGGAACGATATTCAGCTACAGCTGATCAATCCGATCAACGGTCTTTTCTATTACGCCAACGGAAGCGAGGCGAAGAGTCAGGGACTGGAGCTATCGGCGCAGGCAAAGCCGTTGACCGGCCTATCCATTACGGGATGGGTCGCTTGGAATGATGCAAGGCTGACTGAGCCGATGCCGCCCGCAAGCTCCGTGTTCGGGGCTTCTGGCGACCGATTGCCTTATAGCGAGCCCTTTTCCGGCAATCTATCGTTGGAACAGACGTTTCCTCTCACGGCGCTTATGAGCGGCGCGACGGGTTTTGTCGGCGGTGATGTGAGTTACGTTCCCAATCGCTTAGGGCAGTTCGCGAGCGTCTATCTGGTCCCTCCCGAGCGGCAGGATCTTCCTTCCTACACGAAGGTCGATCTGCGAGCAGGCATCGACTACGACACCTGGACGGTTAACCTGTACGTCAATAACGTGGCGGACACTCGAGGTGTCCTCGACAGCGGGCTCGATTTGATTCCCAGCAACGCTTTCATCTATATCCAGCCCCGCACCATAGGATTGACGGTGTCGAAGTCATTCTGACGGGTACAGATTTTGTTGCTTCTCGAGCTTTGATCGCCGGAGCGCAGAGAGGGATGGCAACGCGCATCGGGGTGGATATCGGCGGCACCTTCACCGACTTGGTGGTGTACGACGATCGCACCGGGCAAGTAACGGTCGAGAAGGTGCCCACGACACCCTCGACTCCGGAGGTCGGTTGTGTGGAGGCGGTGCGCGGGGTCGCGACCCGACCGGGCGTGCTAGAGAGCTGCGAGTATTTCCTCCACGGCACCACCGTCGGTTTGAACGCCTTGCTCGAGAGACGAGGTGCCAAGGTGGGCCTGTTGTGTACGGAGGGGTTTCGCGATGCACTGGAGATCAGACGCGGCGCGCGGCCCGAGTCCTGCGACCTGAACTGGGTTCCGCCGGCACCATTGGTGCCGCGACACTTGCGGGTCTCGATACGTGAGCGTATCGATGCTCATGGGAGCATCGTCCGCGCGCTAGACCGGCAGACTGTCGCCGATGCCGTAAAGGTCTTTCACGACCACGGAATCACAGCGGTAGCAGTCTGCTTCATGAATTCCTACGCCAATCCAGCGCATGAGATCCAGGCAGCGGACGCTCTACGGGAATCGGGCTTCGCCGGTGACATCTCTCTATCTCACAAACTCTCGCGCGAATATCGCGATTACGAGCGCACCAGCACGACCGTTATGGACGCGTTCGTACGCAAGCGCATGTCGGACTACCTCGATCGCGTAGCCGACGGTATTCGGCGAATGGGCTTCCAGGGCGAGTGCCTCATCACCCGCTCGGGTGGGGGCTCGATGAGCTTCGACGAAGCGCGCGAGCGCTCCGTCGAGACGATCAATTCCGGACCCGTGGCGGGTGCCGAGGGCGCCGCTGAACTTGTGCGAGCGCTGGGTCTGGGTGATTTGGTGACAGCCGACGTCGGCGGCACGAGTTTCGACACCGCCTTGATTCTTAACGGTCGGCCGCAGCTCCTGTACCAGGGCGAAATTGAGGGAATGCCCATTCAAGCTCCGTGGGTGGACGTGCGCTCGATCGGCGCGGGGGGTGGCTCATTGGCATACGTGGACTCCGGCGGCTTACTGCACGTGGGTCCGCAAAGTGCCGGGGCGCAGCCCGGCCCGGCGTGCTACGCGCGGGGTGGTAGCGAGCCTACCGTCACGGATGCGGCCTTCTTTCTGGGAATGCTGGGTAACGGGCGTCTGGCTTCGAACGTCCGGCTCGAGCGTGGCAGGGCGCTCGAGGCACTGAATAAGCTCGCTCGTCAACTCGGTAGCGATGCGCAACGCCTAGCGGTGGGTATCGTCAAACTAGCGTGCTCGAACTGTGCGAATGCGATCCGGGAGATCACGGTAGAGCAAGGCATAGATCCAAGAGGCTTGAAGATCCTGGCTTTCGGGGGAGCAGGACCGCTGCTGGCAACGCAGATCGCACGCGAGTTGGACATCCGTGTCGTCATCGTGCCGCCGTTCGCCGGTAACTTCTCGGCGTGGGGACTGCTTGGCTCAGATCTCGTACGCAGTTCCTCCCGCACGCAGCTGTTCGGGCTGGCGGACGACAGCGTGGAGCGTATCGAGACCGTAGTCCGCGAAATGTTTGCCGAGTTGGCCGGGCGCGGTGGTGGAAAGCGTACGTTTTCGCAGCACGCCGAACGCGAGCTGGCGCTTGACATGAGGTTTAGCGGCCAAGAGTACAGTTTAACGATCCCCGTGCCCTGGAAGAACGATAGGATCAGCCTGACCGGTGCGGAGCTACGGCAGGCGTTCGTGGGGGCCTACAAGGGCACGTTCGGGATTACCCTCGATAACACCGTCGAGGTGATCGTGTTGCGCACGGTGCTTCGCAAGCCTCTGCCGCGGCGGATGTGTCGTGCCGCGGATCAGGACACCCATAGCTCGGCGCAACTGCACGCAGTGCACTCGTTTGCGCACGAATGCGAGCGCACCGCGAGAACGATGAGGCGGTCCTCGCTCGTGGCGGATCATCGCCACGCGGGTCCGGCGGTCATTTATGAGGACACCGCGACTACATATGTGGACGCCGACTTCTCGTACGGCGTTGATTCCAACGGCTGTCTCGTGCTTGCGCGCGAAGGCTGATCCGCATGAGGGCACAAGACGGCGCACACGTCTACAGCAACTACACGAGTTCCGTGAATCCTTCGCGTAAGCTGACCGAGGCGGATCCGGTAACCACGCAGATCATCCGTTACGCGCTGCATTCGGCGGCCAAACAGATGAAGCGTGCCACCATTCGCACCGCCTTCTCTCCGATCATCTATGAGGCCTTGGATTTCGCTGTAGTTCTGTACGATCGACGGATCCGCATGCTGGCCCAAGCGCCTACGCTGCCGATCTTCGTGGGTACCATGGGCTTCTGCATTGCAGGGGCTGTCGAGGCCGTTGGCGGGCCGGGGCAGCTCGAGCCCGGCGACGTACTGATCTACAACGTACCATACGGAACCGGCTCGCATGCGCAGGACTGCGCGATCGTGATGCCGGTTTTTCTGCCGGCCGGCGAGCTCGTCGGGTATGCCGCGAACAAAGCGCATTGGCTGGACATCGGTGCGAAGGCGCCATACTGCACCGACACCACGGACGTGTATCAGGAGGGCGTCGTTATACCCGGAGTGAAGCTGTATCGCGCCGGCAAGCTGAACGACGACATCCATCGAATGGCAATCGCGAACTGCCGCTTCAAGCAATCGGTCAATGGGGACCTCAACGCACAGGTTGCGAGTTGTCACGTCGGCGCCCGTGAGCTTCAGCGAGTGATCCAGCGCTTCGGTTACGCGACCTTCGCAGAGTGCGTCGAGCGCATGTTTGACCATGGCGAACTCGTCGTGCGGAAATTCATCGAGTCGATCCCGGACGGCACTTATCGCGGCACCTGCCACATGGACGACAATGGGGTGGAGGAAGATGCCATCAAGTTTGAAGTGGTTATCACGATTGACGGATCAAACGTGCGCATGGATTTTAGCAACTCACCAGACGCGCAACGGGGTCCGATCAATGCGCCGTTCCCCTCAACGGTCAGTGCCTCGAGAGTCGCCCTGATAATGGCTGCAGGGAATGCGCGCGACACCCCGAACGAAGGCCACTTTCGTCCGCTCGAGATCGTGACCCGACCGGGCTCAATGTTCCACCCGGTTTCGCCTCAGCCGTGCTATCTCTATGGATGGCCACTCATGTCCGCGATCGAAGGTATCTTTCAAGCACTCTCGGTGGCCACTGCTGGCCAGCTCCCCTCGGGCGGGGCTGGTGACACGGCGGCCGTGCAGTTTTATGGCATCCGCTCAGGCACGGGTGAACCGTTTTACGCGGGCGGATTGTCACTTCCAGTCGGCCAGGGTGCGCGCCCACACTGCGACGGCCCGACGTTGTTCGTCCCATCGCTCGCGCAATCTCATGTTCAGTCACCCGAGCTGCTGGAGGCGAAACTGCCGGTTCAGTTCGAGCAATGGGAGTTCACGCCGGATTCCGGTGGCCCGGGCGAGTTCCGCGGGGGCAGCGGCTGGCAGGTCTCCTACAGGTTCTTGGAGGACGTCATGTTGATTTCGACCATCGAGCGGACGCAGGTGCCGGGCTGGGCGCAGCACGATGGCCTGTCTGGCGCTCCCAATCGGTTGGAAATCGACTTCGCCGACGGGCATACGGAGACGCTGCGAAAGGTCACTAATCGCAAGGTCCCAGCCGGAAGCCGCCTGCGCATTTATTTGGGCGGTGGCGGTGGGTATGGCGCACCGAGCAACAGGTCGACAGCGGCCGTGAGATGCGATTTGCTGAATGGCATGATCACGATGCAGCATGCGCGGAAATATTATCCGCACGCCGTGTAAGTGATTAAGTGAGATCGCCCGTCAGGTAACTGCTACCGGGGTGTGAGGATACAAGCAATGATCACAGTGTTGCGCAACGCGCGCATATTCGACGGGGTATCCGCAGACCTGAACGAAGGTGCGACCGTCATTGTGGAGGATGACCGAATCCGAGAAATCGCAACTACGCCGCGTGGCTTCCCTGACGCCCAGGTGATCGACTGCCGCGGTCACGTTCTCATGCCCGGACTGATCGATGCACACTTTCATGCCTATACCCCGACGTTCGATATCCTCAAGATCGATCGAATGCCACCGGCGCTGCTCGTGAGCCACGCGCGGGTCATTCTCGAGGGCGCTCTGCAGCGCGGATTCACCACAGTGCGGGATGCCGGTGGAGGCGATGTCGGTCTTTGGATGGCGATCGAGGAAGGATGGATTCAGGGACCGAGGTTCTTCTTTTCGGGCAAGGCCATCTCGCAGACCGGTGGCCATGGCGATGCTCGCCCCGGCACGGTCGTACAACCCTGCGGATGCTCTGGATACACGGGCGCCTTGTCCCTGGTCGCCGATGGCGTCGATGAGGTAAGGCGAGCGGTGCGCGAGGAGCTGCGCAAGGGCGCGCGGCAGATCAAGTTGTTCGTCTCCGGCGGCGTCGTGTCACCCACCGATCCGATCTGGATGCCGCAGTTTACGGATGAGGAGATCAGTGCCGCCGTGCATGAGGCGTCGACTCGGCGCACTTACGTCATGGCTCACTGTCTGACGGATGAAGGGGCGCGCCGATGCATCACGTCCGGCGTTCGCTCCATCGAACATGGGACAGAGATTTCAGACGACACGGCACGCCTGATCGCCGCTCATAAGGCATTCGTCGTGCCGACCCTTTCCGTTGTGGATGTGCTGCGCAAACACGCGGCTGATTTGGGCCTTCCACCCATGAGCCGGCAGAAGATCTCTGGGATCTACGAGAGCTACGCTAAGTCTATCGATGTGTGCACGCGCGCTGGAGTCAAGCTCGGTTTGGGAACAGATCTCCTCGGCCAGGAATTCCACCCTCTGCAGGGCGGGGAACTGGCCCTGCGCGCGGAGTTCAATAGACCCATCGACGTGCTGCGATCGGCGACATCCGTGAATGCGGAGCTGCTGCAGATGAGCGGCCAACTCGGCTGCATCCAGCCGGGTGCCTATGCGGACCTCCTGGTCACGAGGGGAGATCCCCTGAGAGATCCAGGTTTATTCAGAGATCCCCTGGCCAACATTCCTCTCATTATGAAGGGCGGCAAGTGCATTCGAGCTGCTCTGTAGAGAACTTGCCGCGTCAAGGTAAGTCGGCTGGACGCCCGCGCAGCAAGAGTCCGGGGGCAGGCTGCTGATGGTCGCAAATGCAACGGCCGCCGATTCGCGGGGCGGACTGCTCGAACCCAGCACTCTTGCGCTCGTGGCCATAGAGTGCGTGCTTGTTGTCGGAAGCCTGTCCTTTGGAGTGTTCCCGTTGCTCGTCGACGGGCTCGTGCGACTCGCTCATTACGATGTTCAATCCGCGGGACTGAGCGTTACAGCGGAGATGCTGGGCCAATCGGTGGGTGCGGCGGGCGCGTTGCTGATCGTGCGACGGGTCGGTAGCCGTCAGGTTGTCATGGCGGCTCTCGCATTTATCATCATCGGCAACGGCCTGACTGTTGGAGTTTATTCCTTTTTTCGATGGTTATTGGTGCTACGTGCGGTGGCCGGTATTGGCTGTGGTCTCACTGTCGTTTGCATCGGACTCTTGGCGACCACCAAGCAAGCCGACCGGAACTTCGCCATATTCAACACGGCAAATCTGGTCGGCTGCGCACTACTGGCCGCCGCGGTCCCCTTGCTGTTTCGCATGCTCGGCGTCGGGGGAGTCTTTGCGATAATCGCGGCTGCGACGGCTCTGTGCTTGTGGATGATTCCGCTGATCCCAGAGTCTTATCGGGAGCGCACGCTGCACCGAGAGAATGCCTCCTCTGCAGCTATTCCATTTGCGGTACGCATGCTGACGTGCACGATGACCGTTGCGTACTTCACGAGTCTCATCATGTTTTGGAGCTATGCCGGCGATGTTGGTGCCGGGCATCATATGGGGGTGGCAAGCGTATCCTCCGCGGTGGCCCTGGCGTCGCTGGTGGGCGGCCTTGGGGGCTCGGTTACCGCAATCCTGGTGGTCAAGCGCATGCCGCGCATGTTCATCATTGTTGTAACCGCGATTGGGGGAGCTGCAAGCACGTACGCAGCCATTTACGTCCTTAACCCGGTGGCGTTCTCGATCGTCTTGACGGGTTTCATGTTCTTCTGGCTCCTAATGTATCCCATTCAAATGGGCCTATTCGCGCAAGTCGACACGAGTGGGCGACTGGCCATGCTTGCATGGTTCGTTCAGTTGATTGCTTGCGCCATTGGGCCCGCCGTTGGCGGGTTCGTCCTGCGTGTCAGTTCGTACAGCGTGTTGGCATTGGTCTGTGCACTGGGATACCTGCTGTTTATCTGTGCGACCTTCATGCTGGTGCGTGTCGCGAAGCGAAATGCGAATGCCGCGACGGCTGGCCTGACGTACGATCATCAGTTGCGTGACACGCCATTTGCTCGTGCGGACGACATTGGGATGAGTGTACGACCGGCCGAACATCCGAGAGTTGCTCCGGCCCGGACCCCGGAGGGCTGAGATCATATGCAAAGGCGTCCGGCTGAAGATGGTTCGGTTCACACGCGAATCGAGAGCGCCCCCGGGACGCCGCGCGCAAGCCAGTATCGGCGAATCTCGGTGCGACTCCTCTCCGGTTCGCTCGGGGCGGAAATTCACGGCGTCGATCTCCAGCACGAACTCGATGAGGAAACTTTTTCGGAGATCGAACGAGCATTCGAAGAACACCTGTTTGTAGCGTTCCGCAACCAGGACATTTCACCGGAGCAACACATCGCGTTTGCCCGACGCTTTGGATCAGTCATGACCGATCGTTTCATGAAGGGTCCCACCGGGTTTCCGGAGATCATCGAGGTAGTGAAGGAGGCCCATGAAAAGGTCGCATTTGGGTCGGTACAATGGCACAGTGACAACTCCTTCCTCAATCGCCCTCCAATGATGTCGCTCTTGCACGCAAAGGAACTGCCACCGTTCGGTGGCGACACGGAATTCTCCAACCAGTACCTGGCGTATGCCACACTCAGCGAGGGCCTCCGCGCACAGTTGGACCGAATGACCGCAGTTCACACTCCAGAGCCCTATCAACGTGCTCTGAAAGAGGAGGCGTTCAAGGGCAAGGTGATGCAAATGAACGATGAGGGCGATGTGCGCGAGACTCTTCAAACTGCAAGCGAGCATCCCGTTGTCCGTGTCCACCCCGCAACGGGGAAAAGAGCACTCTACGTCAACCCCACCTACGTGAAACGCTTCAGTGGATGGAGCGAGGCCGAGAGTAAGCCGTTGCTCGATTACTTATCCCGACACGCGGTGACCCCTTACTTCGCGTGCCGCTTCTCGTGGACCCCGCATGATTTCCTCCTATGGGACAACCGTTGCCTTCAGCACATCGCCATTGATGATTACGACGGCTACCGACGCCGAATGCATCGCGTAACCGTGGAAGGTGATAGGCCCAGGGGGCCGTTCGACATCTGCGAGTAGCACTCGTCCGGTTCTCTACGGGTGCCCGAGTTTGCGGAGGCTGTGTCGATAGCCGAGTCCCACGAGACGCTGCGAACGCGGTCGGGTTATCCGCTTGCCGGAGTCGCGAATAGTAGGCTTGCTCGCCAGCATTCTTGTCATTATCAAGGGCGGCACGTGTAGCCGACGCTCTCTGTGGAGAAGGTGGCGGTGAAGGTAGGTTGGCCGCGGGCCGACGCAGCGTAGGTTTGGGAACAGGCAGCTGATGGTCGCGAACGTCAACACTGCAGATTCAAAGGACAGGTTACCGGAACCCAGCACGCTTGCGCTCGTGGCCATACAGTGCGTGCTGGTGGCCGGAACGCTGTCCTTTGGAGTATTTCCGCTGTTGGTCGACGGGCTCGTGCAACTCACTCATTACGACGTTCAATCAGCTGGACTGAGCGTTACAGCGGAGATGGTGGGCCAATCGATAGGTGCTGCATGCGCGCTGGCGATAGTGCGACGGGTTGGTAGCCGTCGGCTAGTCATCGCGGCCCTTCTCTTCATTATCGTTGGCAATGGCCTGAGTGTTGGCGTTTATTCTTTTTTCCGATGGCTATTGGTGCTACGTGCGGTCGCCGGGATTGGCTGTGGTCTCACCGTGGTTTGCATCGGACTTTTGGCAGTCACCCAGAAAGCCGACCGGAACTTTGCCATATTCAACATGACCACCCTGGTCGGTCCCGGACTACTGGCCATCGCGGTCCCAGCGCTCTTTCGCATACTGGGAGTCGGGGGTGTCTATGCGGTAATCGCGGGTGCCACCGCTCTGTGCTTGTGGATGATTCCGCTGATCCCAGAGTCTTATCGGGAACGCAGCCTGCATCGAGAGAGTGCCTCTTCTTCCGCTGTTCCATTTGTACTGTCCGTGCTGACGTGCACGGTGACCGTTGCGTACTTCGTCAGCGCCACGATGTTTTGGAACTATGCGGCCGATGTCGGTACGCGGCACCATATGGGTGTCGCAACGGTCTCTTCCGCGGTGGCGCAAGCCTGGCTGGTGGGCGGCCCTCTGGGTGCGATCACCGCAATCCTAGTGGTCAGGCGCTTGCCGCGCATGTTCATCATTGTTGTAGCCGCGGTCGGGGGAGCGGCAACCACGTACGCTGCTATCTACGTTTTCAACCCGGTTGCGTTCTCGATCAGCTTGTCGGCCTTTCAGTTCTTCTGGACCCTACTGTATCCCATCCAGATGGGCCTATTTTCGTGGGTTGACACGAGCGGGCGACTCGCAATGCTTGCATGGTTTATTCAGCTAATAGCTTGCGCGATCGGGCCGGCTGTGGGCGGCTTTGTTCTGCGCGTCAGCTCATACGGCGTATTGGCACTTGTCTGTGCGCTTGGATACCTGCTGTTTATCGGTTCGGCCCTCGTGCTGCTGACCGTAGCGAAGCGAAACTTACAGCACGTTGAGCCACTGCCGCACTAGGAAATACTACCGCACCGAAGCCGTACTCGATGCCGCGAGGATCCCTTGGCTAGTCATTGACCCTCACAGGAGACTCGAGGGGCTGCCTCCGCCGCTTTGAGTTTGCCACGGCGTTCTCGCCGTCCAGGCAACCCGCCTGCGATCACGCAGGGCCTCCCATGAAGAGCACGATCGGTCGAGGTCGGTTATTCGGTTATTCAACCCGACTGGCCCAAGAGCCGGTCGAGACCGGGAACTGCGGGTCGGGACGTCGGCGCCGCGTCGGCGCGCGGAGTGAAAGCGGCTCGCATTAACGATACGGACAATGACGACATCCTCGCCTACAGCAATAGCCTCGGCGAAGAAGATAATGTGCTGTGAACACTATCGACTTGCCCTCGACATAGTAGTCTTCGCCTTCGATGAGGGGCGGTGCCGATTGAGAATGCTGTTCGTCGATCGCTCTCTTGAGGCATTCTGGACACAAGCAGCTCGACTCGCCGACTGGCGATAAGCGAGACTGTTGCTCGCACCAGCACCTCGCCTCACCGCTGGCGGCCCCGCAGTGAAACGTCGCGCCACATCTGAAGCAAGTCGTGTCCGTCCCCTCGGGAGACGCGCCTACACGGGTATCTTTCACGCCGTCGCCTCGTGAGTGTGAATCGGATCGGCGATCCTGCGCGGGCCGCTAGCAACGTGGATGCGATGGTCCAGGACGTAACCTTTGCCTCGGTGGACAAGTACTCTCACTGGCGATCACGAAGGATGAGGAGCCGCGTGCCATTCAAAAGACTACGGGAAGAGCTCGTCACCGGACTTTTCCCAACGCTGCTGGACAGTGCGGTGAAGCTTGCTGGCGATCTCGGTCGCGTCCACAAATGTCAGCGCGTGCCTACCCGTGACAGCTGCGCGCTGGTATTCCGTCCAAACCCGAAAGTGGAACCAACTCTGGAACCAATGGGCAAAAACCAGGGAGCCCTTCGGGTCATGGGTTGGAAAAAGTCCAATGAAATCAGGCATCGGGGTGACAGGATTTGAACCTGCGACTCCTACGTCCCGAACGTAGTGCTCTACCAGGCTGAGCTACACCCCGAACTGGTGGGCCGCGAAGTCTACTGGATGCATTGAGGTGTGGTCCACCGAGCTTCAGCCCGCCGGTGGCGCCTCGCCCGAGTAGCGTACCGGAGTCGCTCCGACCACGGGGCCGATCGTCGCCTTGTCGCTCACGTAGAGCTCGACCTTGCGCTCGAAATGCAGCTCCCCGTTGACGATGGCCCCGGGTCCGATCACCACGCGGGGCTCGTGCATGAACTGAAAGAGCCCGGAGCTCTTGGTGACGAGAATCCCGCCGTCGACCCGCGACTGGCCGCCGATGTTGATGTCGCCGTTCGCGGTCCGGATCCCTCCGCCCACGTGCGCAGTCTGCAGCTCGATCGTGCCGTTGACGTTCGTGAGGGTGCCGTCCACGTCAGAGCCGTTGTGCAGCGTCAGTCCGCCGTTCACGCTCGAGACGGCATGAGCAACGCGCGCATCATCGCTCAGGGAGATCGAGCCGTTCACGGTGGTGAGCGAGTCCGCCGAGGCGTGGGTGCCGAGATTGATGCTGCCGTTGACCGTCTGGGCCCCCACGAGCGTTGCGTTGTCGCCCACATGGATCGAGCCGTTCACGGTGCCGACATCGCCGGTATGCTCGCCGTCCGGGACACGAACGGATCCGTTCACGGTATGGGCGCCATCCTGGCCGGCCGTCACATCGCCATTGCCGAAGCTCGGCGGATGGTTGCCGTCACCGGCTCCGTTGCCTTGCGAGGCATTGAAGCAGCTCGCGAGCAGCGCGAGCGGTAGGAGAAGGCCAAGCGGGATGAGGAGATTCGGGCGTGGGCAGCGAGACATGCAGACCCCCTTCAGGTCGTGTGCTCGACCGCAAAGAGTGCAAGCGCTTCGAGCCCGCGCCTGTAAGGCGAATCGGGCAGCACCTCGAGCGCGGCGAGCGCTTGCTGGGATTCTCGCCGGGCGAGCTCGGCGGCGTAATCGAGGCCGCCGCTCGATTCGATGCACCCGATGATGGGCTCGAGCTGGGCGAGATCCCCGCACTGGATGGCGGTGCGCAGGAGCGTGCGATCGGGATCGTTCGCAAGACGCAGCGCGTGGATGAGGGGCAGCGTCGGCTTGCCCTCCGCAAGATCATCCCCGAGATTCTTGCCGCGCTCGGCTGGGTTGGAGCGGAAATCGAGCACATCATCAACCAGCTGATAGGCCGTGCCGAGATGCCGTCCATAACGGGCGAGACTGCGCTGCGCCTCGGCACTGCCGCCGGAGAGGACGGCGGCGACCTCCGCGCCCGCCTCGAACAGGCGAGCCGTCTTGCGATAGATCACATCGAGGTAGCGCTGCTCCGTCGTTTCGGGGTCATGGGCGTTCATCAGCTGCAGCACTTCGCCCTCGGCGATGACGTTGGTTGCATCTGCCATGATCTCGATCACACGCTGGGAGTCGACCGAGGCCATCATCTGGAATGCGCGCGAGTAGACGAAGTCCCCGACGAGCACGCTCGCCTGATTGCCGAACACCTCGTTCGCCGTGTCGCGGCCGCGGCGCATCGAGGAGCCGTCGACCACATCGTCGTGCAGGAGCGTCGCCGTATGGATGAACTCGATGAAGGCCGCCGCCTCGACGTGGGCGTGGCTGCTGTCGCCGCAGGCCCGACCGACCAGCACGACGAGGAGCGGCCGCAGGCGCTTGCCCCCACCCGAGATGATGTGCTCGGCCACCCGATCGATGAGGGGGACCGAGCTCTTGAGCCGGCGGCGGATCACCTCATCCACGGACGCGAGGTCGTGCCGGACGAGCGTGCGGATGTCCGCAAGCGTCATGGAAGGCAGGAGGGTTTTCGGTAGGGCCATCGTCACCGAGCGAAGCGTAACCGAGAATGATGCACGCGTGGCGTGCGAACGAGGCTAACCTCCTGTGCCGCTTGGGGAATCAGGGGTTTGACCCCACTTCCTCGGCTGAGTAGAATGCGCGGCCTTTTCCCCCTGGCCGCTCGGGCCTCGGCTGGAGTCATCACATCATGTACGCGGTCATCGCCACCGGCGGCAAGCAGTATCGGGTTAGCAAGGACGAGGTGCTGCGCATCGAGAAGCTCGACGCCGAGCCCGGCTCCACGGTCGAGTTCGGCGAGGTGCTCCTCGTCGGCGAGGGGGCCGACGTGAAGCTCGGCAGCCCGCGCATCGACGGCGGCAAGGTCGTCGCGACGGTCGTCCGTCACGGCAAGGGCCCGAAGGTTTCGATCGTGAAGTTTCGGCGGCGCAAGCATTATCTGCGGCAGAAAGGTCACCGGCAGATGTTCACGGAAGTGAGGGTGACCGATATCAGCGCCGGTTGAGGCGCGCCTGGTAGAGGATTGAACGCACATGGCACACAAGAAAGCAGGCGGTAGCACCAAAAACGGCCGCGATTCCCATTCCAAGCGCCTGGGCGTCAAGCGCTTCGGCGGGGAGCACGTGTTGGCGGGCAATATTCTGGTGCGCCAGCGCGGCACGCCGATGCGCGCCGGAGAAAACGTGGGCGTCGGCACCGACCATACACTCTACGCGAAAGTCACCGGCCGCGTTGAGTTCAAGAAGAAAGGACCCGAGCAGCGCTTGCACGTGAGCGTCGTGCCCGAAACCGCCTGAGGGTTTGGGTGCCGCGCGCCTCACTTCCCGAGCCCCGCGGCTTTCGTCTGCGGTGATGCGCCCCGATGAAGTTCGTCGATGAGGCCAGGATCCGCGTCCATGCGGGCCACGGAGGGCGCGGAAGCGTCAGCTTCCGACGCGAGAAATTCGTCCCCTACGGCGGTCCGGACGGGGGCGACGGCGGCAACGGGGGCAGCGTCTACCTGCGCTCGGTGCCGGGGATCAACACGCTCGCCGATTTCCGGGTCGAGCGGACCTTCAAGGCACCATCCGGAGAGGCCGGCTCGGGCCGTGACTGCACGGGTGCGGCGGGCGGCGACCTGTACATATCCGTTCCAGCCGGGACCGTGGTGCGCGATGAGGAAACGGCCGAGGAGCTCGGCGATCTCACCGATCCTGGCACCACTCTTCTGGTCGCCCGGGGCGGCAAGGGGGGGTGGGGTAATACGCGGTTCAAGTCGAGCACCAACCGCGCCCCCCGTCAGTTCGGCCCGGGACTGCCCGGCGAAAAGCGAACGCTCGAGCTCGAGCTCAAGGTCATCGCGGATGTAGGGCTCCTCGGCCTGCCGAATGCCGGCAAGTCGACCCTCATCCGTGCGGTCTCCGCCGCTCGACCCAAGGTCGCGGACTATCCCTTCACGACGCTCTACCCGAACCTCGGGGTGGTGGACCTCGGTGAGCACCGCAGCTTCGTCGTGGCGGACATTCCCGGGCTCATCGAGGGCGCCGCGCAGGGCGCAGGCCTCGGCATCCGCTTTCTGCGCCATCTGCAGCGCACCCGATTGCTGCTGCATATCGTCGATATCGCGCCGTTCGATCCGGCGGCGGACCCGGTGCGGGATGCCCGGGCGATCGTTGGGGAGCTGCGGCACTTCAGCAAGGAGCTCGCGGCGCGGCCTCGCTGGCTCGTGCTCAACAAGCGTGACCTGATGCCGGACGAGGACGCCGAGCGGCATGCGCACGAGATCGTGCGGCGCCTGCGGTTCGGCGGCAAATCGTTCCTCATCTCCGCCGCGACGGGGCGGGGTACCCGCGAGCTGAGTGAGGCTGTGATGCGCTTTCTGGAGGAGCGCGCGGAGGGGAAAAGCGGGCCCAAGAGCGCAGCTCGGAGCGAGCCTCGGCAGCGCCGTGCCAAGTCGGCCGCACCGGCTTGAGACGGGCGGGGTTGGAGCGGCACAGGACCCCCGAAGACGGGGGTGCCATACTCCACTATTGCATGGTGCGGATGCGCGCGGCGAGGCGGCTCTTGTGACGCGCCGCCTTGTTGCGATGGATGATTTGCTTGTTGACGAGGGAGTCGATGACGGGCACTGCCTCGCGATAGCCCGCCTCGGCCGCCTGCTTGTTGCCGGCGGTCACCGCCGAGGTGACCTTGCGGATGACGGTGCGCATGCGCGAGCGCAGCTCGATGTTGCGCTCCCGATGCTTCTCGGCTTGCCGAGCGGCTTTCTCGGCCGATTTGGTATTGGCCACGACGGTCTCCGGCGGAACGTTGCGCACGAGGTGCGCTCAAAAAAGGCGCGGTAGTGTGCGGATCGATCCCCGGCTTGTCAACGCCGCTCGGGGCACGGCGAATTTTCCCTATAATTCCGATCTTTTGGGCGGCGACAACCGCAACGGCAGCGACTTTGCGCTCATGAGGCTCATTCGGGGATTCCGCAACCTGCGCGCAGACCATCGCGGGAGCGTCGTCACGGTCGGCACCTACGACGGCATTCACCTCGGGCACCTGGCGCTCCTCGAGCGCTTGCGCGATCACGGGCGGCGGCTCGGGCGTCCGACCATGATGCTGACGTTCGAGCCCATGCCGCGGGAGCACCTCGCCCCCGATGACCCGCCGCCGCGGCTCATGTCCTGGCGCGAGCGCTGGCGGCTCCTCAGCCGCACGAGCCTCGATTATGTCTGGCTCCTGCGCTTTTGCGAGAGCGTGCGGGGACTCTCGGGCGAGGAGTTCGCACAGCTGCTCTTCCGCGAGCTCGCCGCCCCGGTGGTGGTCGTAGGGCACGATTTCCGCTTCGGGCGCGACGGGGAGGCGACGGCGCGCATGCTGCAGGAGGCAGGCGCGCGCCTCGGGTGCGTCGTGGATGTGGTGCCCCCCGTCACGATCGACGGCGTGCGCGTGAGCAGCAGCCGCATCCGCGAGGCGCTCGCGCGTGCGGACCTGCCCCAGGTGGCGCGCTGGCTCGGACGCCCCTACAGCATGAGCGGGCGCGTCATCGAGGGTCGCCACCTTGGCCGGCGGCTCGGATTTGCGACGGCCAATCTGCGTCTCGAGCGACGCAAGGCGGCGCTCGCGGGCATCTTCGCGGTGCACGTGCTCGGGGTGCGGCCCGGCCCCATGGCGGGCGTGGCGAGTCTTGGGACGCGCCCGACCGTCAACGGCACCGAGCCGCTGCTCGAGGCGCACGTGTTCGACTTCGATGGTGACCTCTATGGGCGCGAGATCGAGGTGCAGTTCGTCGCCAAGCTGCGCGACGAGAAGCGCTTCGACTCGCTCGATGCCATGGTCGAGCAGATGCACCGCGATGCCGCCGAGGCGCGCAGAGTACTCGATCCGGCGGGAGAGCCGCTCAAGGTTCGAAGCAGATGAGTAGTCCCGATATCAAGAGCACGATCAACCTGCCGCAGACCGAGTTTGCGATGAAGGCGGATCTCGCCCGGCGTGAGCCCGCGATGCTCGAGGCGTGGGAGCGGGCGGGGCTTTATTGCAAGATCCGCGAGCAAGGCCGCGGGCGCCCGCGCTACCTGCTGCACGACGGGCCGCCGTATGCGAACGGGGTGATTCACCTCGGGCACGCGATCAACAAGATTCTGAAGGACATCATCGTCAAGGCGCGCACCCTCGATGGCTTCGATGCGCCCTACGTGCCGGGCTGGGACTGTCACGGACTGCCGATCGAGCAGCAGGTGGAGAAAAAGCACGGCCGGCCCGGGCACAAGCTCGATGCGGCGGCGTTTCGTGCCGCCTGTCGCGCCTACGCCGAGCAGCAGATCGACTCGCAGCGCCGCGACTTCAAGCGCCTCGGGGTCTTCGGGGACTGGGACCATCCCTATCTCACCATGGACCCGCGCTACGAGGCGCAGCAGATCCGCGCTCTCGGGGAGATCATTCGCCGCGGGCACGTCTACCGCGGTGTCAAGCCCGTGCACTGGTGCACCGAGTGCCGTTCCGCGCTTGCCGAGGCGGAGGTGGAATACGAGGAGCGCACCTCACCTGCAGTCGACGTGGGATTCGAGGTCGCCGAGCTGCGCGACCTCGAGCATCGCGTGGGGCTTGCGAGCGGCGCGCTGGGTGAGGCGCCGGTCGATCTCGTCATCTGGACGACGACTCCCTGGACCCTGCCGGCGAACCAGGCTGTGGCGCTGCGCGATATTTTCTCCTACGTGCTCGTCGAGGCCGCTCATGGCGCTGTCACGAGACGCCTGATCGTCGCGGCGGAGCTGCTGCCGAGCTGCCTCGAGCGCTTCGGGATGAGCGAGCGCCGCGTGCTCGCCCGCTTCGAGGGCAAGGCGCTCGAGGGGCTGAGGCTTCGCCACCCCTTCGAGGATCGCACCGTCCCCGTCGTGCTCGGCGAGCACGTGACGCTCGATACCGGCACGGGCGCCGTGCACACCGCGCCGGGTCACGGGCACGAGGACTTCGCCGTGGGCCAGCGCTACGGGCTGCCCGTCGCAAATCCCGTCGGTGACGATGGGCGATTCTTGCCCACTACCCCGCTCGTGGCAGGCTCGACGGTCGAGCAGGCGAACACGGTGCTCGTTCAGGTGCTGCGCGAGCGGGGCCGTCTGCTGCATCACGAGCCCTTCAGGCACAGCTATCCGCACTGCTGGCGGCACAAGACCCCGGTCATCTTTCGCGCAACTCCGCAGTGGTTCATCAGCATGGACCGCGAGGGGCTGCGTGCGCACACCTTGAGCGACATTCGCTCGGTCCAGTGGACGCCGTCCTGGGGCGAGCAGCGCATCACGGGCATGATCGAGAGCCGCCCGGACTGGTGCATCTCGCGGCAGCGCACCTGGGGCGTGCCCATCACGCTCTTCGTGCACATCGAGACGGCCGAGCCGCATCCGCGCACGCTCGAGCTGATCGAGGCGGTCGCCGCGCGAGTCGAGCGTGACGGAATCGACGCCTGGTTCAGGCTCGATCCGGTCGAGCTGCTCGGCGCCGAGGCGGCCCAGTATCGCAAGCTCACCGACGTGATGGACGTGTGGGCCGATTCCGGGCTCTCCTTCGAGTGCGTCGGCACGCTGCGCCCCGAGCTTGCGATGCCGGCCGATCTGTACCTCGAGGGCTCCGATCAGCATCGCGGCTGGTTCCAAAGCTCGCTCCTCATGTCCGAGGCGCTCTATGCGCGCGCGCCGTACCGCGGCGTTCTCACCCACGGGTTCACCGTGGATGAGGCGGGGCACAAGATGTCGAAGTCGCGCGGCAACGTCGTTGCGCCGCAGAAGGTCGTCGATACCCTCGGGGCCGACGTGCTGCGCCTCTGGGTCGCCGCGACCGACTATGCGAACGAGATGAGCGTTTCGGATGCGCTCGTGCAGCGCGCCGCGGAGTCGTATCGCAAGATCCGCAACACCGTGCGGTTCCTCCTCGGGAACCTCCACGGCTTCGACCCCCGGCGCGACGCCGTTCACCCCGCGCAGATGATCGCGCTCGACGGCTGGGCACTCGCGCGCGCCCGCGAGCTGCAATCGGAGGTGATCGCATCTTATCGGGACTACGCGTTCCATCTGATCTACCACAAGGTGCACAACTTCTGCATCGTTGACCTGAGCGCCTTCTATCTCGATGTGGTGCGCGACCGGCTGTACACCACGCCCGCCGCAAGCCTCGCGCGGCGCTCCGCGCAAACGGCGCTCTACCACATCGCGGAGAGCATGGTGCGCTGGCTCGCCCCGATTCTCTCGTTCACGGCGGAGGAGATCTGGCGCCACCTGCCGGGTGAGCGTGGGGAGTCGGTGTTTCTCGCGCAGTGGCACGAGGTGCCGGAGCCCGCGACGCGCGGAATCGACTGGCCGGCGCTCATCGAGCTGCGGCGCGATGTGCTGCGCGAGCTCGAGAAGCTGCGCGACGCGGGCACGATCGGCGCACCGCTCGATGCGGAGGCGGACGTCTACTGCGTGCCTGCGGAATACGCGCGCTTCAACGCGCTCGAGGATGAGCTGCGGTTCTTTCTCATCACCTCGGCTGCGCGCGTGCACAAGGTCTCGAGTCCCCCGCCCGGGGCCGTGCCGGCGAGCGATGCCGCCCGGGAAGGGGTGTGGATCGAGGTGCGCCCGACGGAGGCGGCGAAGTGCGCGCGCTGCTGGCAGCGCCTCCCCGATGTGGGTCGGCACAGCGAGCATCCGAGCCTTTGCGGCCGTTGCATTCTCAACATCGCCGGAGAGGGTGAGCGCAGGAGGTTCGCGTGATCCGCGCGTGGCGCTGGCTCGGTGTCACGGCGGTGGTCGTCCTGCTCGATCAGCTCTCCAAGCTCTGGATCGTCCGGCACTACAGCTACGGCGAGAGCCTCGCCTTGCTTCCGGTGCTCAACGTCACCCTCCGCTTCAACACCGGCGCCGCCTTCAGCCTGCTTGCGGATGCCTCCGGGTGGCAGCGGTGGCTTTTCACGGGGCTCGCCATCCTCGTGGGCGCCGCGATCGTGGTGTGGCTCGCCCAGCTCGACGGTCGCCAGCGCCTGCTCGCCTTCAGCTTGTCCCTGATCCTTGCGGGCGCGCTCGGCAACCTCATCGACCGGCTGCGTATCGGCCATGTCATTGATTTCGTCGACGTTCACTGGAAGGATGTACATTTTCCGGCGTTCAACGTCGCCGACTCGGCCATCACGGTCGGAGCCATCCTGATGCTCCTCGATGCGTGGTTCGGGGGACGGCACAGGAGCTCATGATGCAGATTCTGCTCGCCAATCCGCGCGGGTTCTGTGCGGGGGTCGATCGGGCGATCGACATCGTCGAGCGCGCGCTCGAGCTGTTCGGCGCCCCGATTTTCGTGCGTCACGAGGTGGTGCATAACCGCTACGTCGTCGATCGACTGCGTGGGCTCGGGGCGGTGTTCGTCGAGGACCTCGCCGAGGTGCCCGATGGCGCGACGGTCATATTCTCGGCGCACGGGGTGTCGAGAGCGGTCGAGCGTACCGCCCGCGAGCGCGGGCTCGGCATCTTCGATGCGACCTGTCCCCTCGTCACCAAGGTTCACATGGAAGTCCAGCGCTACGCCCGCGAAGGGCGCGATGTGATTCTGATCGGCCACGCCGGGCACCCCGAGGTCGAGGGTACGCTCGGCCGGTTCGATACCTCCTTCGGCGGGCGCATGTACCTCGTTCAAAGCGCAGCGGAGGCCGGCGAGCTCGCGGTGCGCGACCCTTCGCGACTTGCCTTCGTCACGCAAACGACGCTCTCGATGGACGACACGGCCGAGATCGTCGAGGTGCTCCGCAGGCGCTTCCCCGGCCTTGCGACGCCGCGCAAGGAGGACATCTGCTACGCGACCCAGAATCGGCAGGACGCCGTGAAGAGGCTGCTCGAGCGCTGCGAGGTGCTGATCGTCGTCGGCTCGAAGACGAGCTCCAACTCCAACCGGCTGCGCGAGCTTGCCCAGCGGGAGGGCGTTCCGGGGTATCTCGTCGATGGACCGGATGAGATGCATCGCGAGTGGCTCGAGGGCAAGACGGTGGTCGGGGTGACCGCGGGGGCCTCGGCCCCCGAGCTTCTCGTGCAGCAGGTCGTCGAGCGGCTGCGATCCTGGGGCGGCCAGTCTGCCGAGGAGGTGAGTGGCCGCGAGGAGCACGTGATCTTCGCCCTGCCGCGGGAGCTGCGCCGTCTCTCTGCCGCCGAAGGGAGCCCGCAGGCGGCCGATTCAAAGGCGGAGTGATCGCGTACCTTCGCCTCCCCGGTCATCCCGGGGCGCGAGGGGCTTGACTTTTTTTGAATGCCGGAGAAGCTTGGTTATAATCAAATGTCATGGAGCAATTGCCGCTGGTCCCCGACGTAACTGCGCTCTGCGCCCAGCGCTTATCCGATTTTGGGATCCGACCCACCGCCCAGCGTCTGCAAATCGCCGCGCTGCTGCTTTCCGCTCCACAACACCTTTCGGCCGAGCAGATTCTCGCCAGTCTCCGGGGCGAAGGTGTGCGGGTCTCCAAGGCGACGGTCTACAACACGCTGAACCTCTTCGCCTCGAGAGGCCTCATTCGCCAGCTCTGCGTGGACGGTGCCCGGGCGTGGTTCGATTCGAATGTCGTGGAGCACTACCATTTCCACGAGCTCGATACCGGGCGGCTGATCGATGTGCCGACCCCGGAGGTGGCGTTCAGCCGGCTGCCCCCGCCGCCACCCGGAATGGAGGTGGCGGGCGTGGATGTGGTCATCAAGCTGCGCAAGAAGGCGCCCCGCGGCTGAAGGAACCGCCTGCGCCTCCGGGCGAGCCGGCCGCGGAGGCGAGGTCCCGGCGCGGAGCCGTTTCCTGTAGAATTCGCGCCCTCGCGCGAGGCTGCGAGTCGGTGCCGGCTTAGCTCAGCTGGTAGAGCACATCATTCGTAATGATGGGGTCGGGGGTTCGATCCCCTCAGCCGGCATCAACAAAAAGGCCAATGCGTTGCGTGTCAACGAGCCGCTCGGCCGTCCCCCACGCATCCTAGCTCACCGCGCGCTTCAAACCTCCCGTAGATCCGCTCGGGCCGATTCCCATTCCCGAGAGGGAGGGCGGGTCGGAACGTCACTTGCTCCGTCCTCCGGAACATCGCTTGCTCGGTAGCGGTCGAGCGCGCCCTTCGGGCGCGTTCTGCACAGTTGAAGTTTCTGACATGGAAGGAGAGGCATCATGGCTGAGAATCAAAACCAGCAGGGCTCACAGTCGCAGCAGAGCGGCGGGTCGGGCCGGGGTTTCGCTTCGATGGATGAGGAGAAGCAGCGCCAAGCGGCAAGCAAAGGCGGCACGAGCGTTCCTCCGCAAGAGCGCAGCTTTTCGAAGGATCGAGAGCTTGCCTCCGATGCGGGCCGCAGGGGTGGCGAGAGCTCAGGCGGCCAGCAAGGTGGACAGCACGGCGGCCAGCAGGGTGGACAGCATGGCGGCCAGCAAGGTGGACAGCACGGCGGCCAGCAAGGTGGGCAGCACGGCGGTCAAGGTCAGGAGGGCGCGCGTGGTGGCAGTGGCAACGTCGCCCAGGACCGCGAAAAGGCCTCCGAGGCGGGTCGCAAAGGGGGGCAGCACTAAGTAGCGGGAGCCTTCGGCAGCGAGGTCGCCGCACCCTGCGGCGACCTCGTCTGCGATACAAAAGTCCTGAGACCCGCGAGCCGGAACCGGCCGCGGCGAGCACCATTGTTTAGTTGGAAGGTTCCCTTGGGCTTTGGCGCGTCTGGGTGCATCGGGAGGCCGCTGTGAAATGGACGAGCATGTACCTTTTCGGCTTCCTCATCCTACTCGGCGGCATTCTTGCCGCGCTGTGGAAGTTGGGAATTCTCGCCCGCATCGGCATGACCTGGACCCTGATCGGCATCGCCATCGCAATTGGAATTGGCATGATGCTCGCCGTCTCCAACAGCGGCGCCAAAGAAAACGTCGAGATCCAACGGAAGTAACCCTGCTTGGGCGATGCGAAGTGCTGGCCACGCCCTCCGCGACCCGCTGAGCCGCCGATCGTCCTACAAAGTGGGTCGGCGTCGGCCGATGGCATGCTCTGCAGCTACCCCTTAACGTGCGCTCCAGCGTGAGCTACCCATGTTGCAGCCTCGGATCGCACGTGGCGGCCTGCGCTTCCATTCACGATGATCGAAGGAGAATTCAATGGTCACAACCAGCGGGCATACCTCTGCAATACGGGCAAAGAAGGTGATCGGCACCAACGTCATCGACAGCTCTGGCCAGAAGATTGGCCAGGTCGAGGATGTGGTGCTCGACAAGCTATCCAATAACATCTTGTTCGCCGTGGTCGGATTCGGGGGTTTCCTGGGGATGGCGGAGAAGTACCATCCGCTGCCCTGGTCATCGCTCGATTATGATGAGTCACGCAACGCCTACAGCGTCCCCTATACCAAGGAGCAGCTGCGCTCCGCGCCTGCGGGCTCCATCGAGGAGCTGACGCAAGGGGATGGCTTTGCCTTCCGCGAGCGCGTCTATGACTACTACAAGGCGCCCCGATATTGGGAGCAGGCTCACTAGCGAGACTGCCGCGCGGTCGTCTGCCGCTTCGCAGGCGACCGCGCGAGCGAGCACAGACATTACCGGCACTCGCCGGGCGTCAGTGAGGGGCACGCCTGGAAGGCTTCATTCGCTGCCGCCGACGGAGCCTCCAGCGTGTTTTCCGACAGCGTGCTTCCCGAGCGCGCGCTGCATTAGGACGGTGTCCACCCACCGGCCGAGTTTGAAGCCCACGGTATCGAAGGTGCCGACCAGACGAAATCCCATGCGCCGATGCAACGCGATGGATGCCGAGTTGCCGCTGTCGCCGATGATTGCAAGCATCTGTCGCCAAGGGCCGCGCTCACATCGCTCGATTAGCGCTTGGAGGAGGGCCGTGCCGATGCCGCGTCCGCTGAGCCCGTCGGCGACGTAGACGGAGTCCTCGATCGTGTAGCGATAGGCTGGCCGTGGACGGTACGAGGTGGCATAGGCATATCCGACGACTCGTCCCTCGGACTCGGCCACCAGGTACGGCAGACCGAGTGCCAGAACCGCGGCCCGCCGCGCCGTCATCTCCTCGAGCGTCGGCGGAGTCTCCTCGAAGCTTGCGAGCCCGTGAAGCACGTGATGTGCGTAGATGCCCTGAATCGCCCGCACGTCGGCTGCGCATGCTTCTCGCACCACGGGGCCTCGAGCAGCGACGGCGCTCTCATCGGCTGGCATGAGAGCTGAGTCCGCCGAGCTGCCGGCAAACCTCGAGCCGCAGACGCGAGGAACTCGCGGCGACGAACGACCGCCGCTCGAGGATGCGCGCGGTCTCGCCGTTCAAGTCACTGACGGAACCCCCGGCTTCGATCACGCAGGTCACGAGCGCGCCGAGGTCCCAGGTCTTGATGTTGAAATCGAGTCCGGCATCGAGCATTCCCCGGCAGATCAAGGCGTACTGCACGCAATCCCCGACGAGGCGCAACCGCCCGACGCTGCGTGCGAGCCTCGCAAGCCGCCAGGAACCGGGGCGATGCGCCAGTTCGCTCTCCGCGATGCTCGTGAAGCCGACCTGTGCCGACGAGAGGGCACGCGGGGGTGCGACGCGGACGCGTCGCGAGCGGGCACCTGCGCGTGCCAGCCAGCAGCCGAAGCCGCGCGCCGCGTAAGTGGTCTCCTTCAGCACCGGCAGGTGGATGCACCCGAAGACGGGCTCCCCATCGATTGCGAGAGAGACGAGCGTTCCGAACATCGGAATGCCAAGGACGTACGAGGCCGTGCCATCGATGGGGTCGAGAAGCCAGGTGCGACCGACCCGCGCGAGCTCACCGCCATACTCCTCGCCCACGATCGCATCGCGTGGCCACGCCGCTCTGAGATGGCGGCGCAAGAGCCGCTCGGCCGCCCGGTCGGCGTTGGTCACGGGGCTGCCGTCGGACTTGTGTGTGACCCTGGGTTTCTGCCATTGGCCGAGAGTGATGGCATCGGCCGCTCGAAGCGCAGCAAAGACCCGCGGCAACATGGCCCGCAGCTCGCGGGCGGCCAGTCGTGGCGTCGAGGATTTCACGCCGCCACTATAGCTTACCCGCTTTGGTTGCTCGCTCCGCCGCAGTGCAGTAATGTCCGGCGAGAGTCATCATGAGCCTCCTGCTCAAAATCAATGCGGCGCTCGCGGTCGCTTTCGTCGTGTGCTTCGTCGCCGCGGGCTGGGTCGCCGAGAGCAGCCTCGAGGCGAGTGCCCGCCGAGAGGCGCTCGCGCAGGCGGGCCTCATGATGGACAGCGCACTTGCGATTCGCGCCTACACGGCAGAGGAGATCGTGCCGCTGCTCGAGGAGCGCCTGAAAACGCAGTTCCTGCCGCAGAGCGTGCCTTTCTACGCCGCCACGCAGAATTTCCTGAAGCTGCATGCACGTTATCCGCAATACACCTACAAGGAAGCGGCGCTCAACCCGTCAAACCCGCGTGACCGGGCGACGGACTGGGAGGCGGACATCATCCAACGGTTCCGTAACGATCCGGCCGCGACCGAGCTCAGCGGAGAGCGCGACACGGCCACGGGCCCGGCGCTCTACCGCGCGCGGCCCATCAGCGCGAAACCGGAATGCTTGAGCTGCCATGGGCTCGCCTCCGCCGCACCCGCGACCGTGCTCGCCCGCTACGGCAGGGACAACGGGTACGGTTGGCAAGCGAACGAGGTGATCGGCGCGCAGATCGTCTCGGTGCCGCTTGCGAGCGCTCAAGCGAGTGCCGGCGAGACCTTCAAGGTGCTGATGGTCTCGCTCCTGCTCGTCTTTCTCGCACTCTGGGGAGCGGTCAATCTCGCTCTGTACGTGCTCGTCATGCGGCCACTGCGCCGCACGGCACGTGCCGCGGAGCGGCTGAGCGTCGGTGAGCTTTCCGCGCCGGACTTTCCCGAGGGCGGAGGCGAGATCGCGCAGCTCGGGCGCGCTTTCGAGCGCCTGCGCAAGAGCCTCGAGAAATCGCTGAAGCTGCTCGAGGGTTGATCCCGTGCCCGGCGAGGTCTTCGTCAGCTACTCACAACCCGATCGCGAGTGCGCGCTCGAGCTGGTCGGCCGGGTCGAGGCGCAGGGGATCGGCTGCTGGGTGGCTCCTCGCGACCTTTCGCCCTCGGCGGATTGGGCCGCGGAGATCATCGATGCGCTCTCGAGTGCGCGCGTGATGGTGCTCGTCTTCTCGGCGCACAGCAACGATTCGCCGCAGGTCAGGCGCGAGGTGGAGCGCGCCGTGCACAAGCAGCTGCGCATCCTGCCGTTTCGCATCGAGGACGTGCTGCCGTCGAGGAGTCTCGAGTACTTCCTGAGCGCGCAGCACTGGCTCGATGCGTTTCCTGCTCCGCGCGAGCCTTATTACGCGAAGCTCTGCATACACCTGCAGGCCGTCCTCTGCCGCGAGGCCGAGGCGCGATCGCCTGCGCTCGGGAGGGCCGCGGAGGCTCGGCCAACCGAGGCGCTCGAGCGCACATCGTCGCATCTGCCGCCGCCTCCCACCGCGCTCGAGCCCATGCTCCTCAAAGAGTTCGAGGCGGAGCTTGCCCAGTGCGTCGGACCGGTCGCTCGAGTTCTGGTCAACCGCGCGGCAGCGCGCGCGACGTGTGCGGAGGAGCTCCTCGTTCAGCTCGCCGCCGATGTCGACTCGAATGGCGAGCGGCGGCGGTTCACGGAGCGCTGCCGACGGCTGATCGAGCGCCGCTGAGTGGCCCGCGGCGGAGAGATCCCTTTCAGCTACTTTGAGCTCACGAGCGTCAGCGCCTCGAGGAACATCGGTCGTCCATCGAGCATGCCGTTGAGCTGCGCCATCAGGCCGTGCGGACCGCCCACGTCCTTTCCATGAGCCGCGACCGCAGCGCGGTCGCGGTACCGCTCGACGACCACATAGGTTTGCGGCCCCGTGCGATATAGATCGTATGAGAGGTTGCCGGGCTCGTTGTCGCGGACCTTCCTCTCTGCATCCCGGAAGACTCTCTCGAACGCCGCGTTCTGTCCCGGCTTGACGTTGAATTGCACGACGAACGCCGTGGCGCTCGCCATGCGAGCCGCCATCCCCGGGCTCCCCGCGCCAGGCGATCCGCCGGCCCCGGGCGCCTGCGCGTTTGCCAGCACTGCGCAGGCGAGCAGTGACGGAACCAGAGCGAGCATTCGAATGCGCATCTTTCCCCCTCACGTTATTGAGTTGCTCGCACCAGCATCCCCGGGGCCGCCGCGTGAAGTCAAGACCGCTCGCGGCCACCCAACACCGTATCGCGGCTACCCCTGCGGGGAACCCCGACGCCAAGTACGGCGTCCGTCTGCACGGGCGCTGTCTGCTCGGCACGACAAAGGGTGCCCCGGCACCGGGCGCGGGAACGAAAAATGTGTCTGCCATCTTCATGACGGAGACATTGGAGTCGGCGCAGTTCTTCCGCGATCCGATACTGCAGCTCACCCTCGCGAGCATCGGCGATGCCGTCATCGTCACCGATGCGCAGGGTCGCGTGAGGTTCCTCAACGCGGTGGCAGAATCTCTGACGGAATGGCCGGCTGCGGCCGCTCGAGATCGGCCACTCGAATCGATCTTCCGCATCTTCAACGAGCGTACCCGGCAGCCACTCGAGGACCCGGCTGCTAAGGTTCTCCAGAGCGGTGCGGTTATAGGGCTCGCGAATCACACCACGCTGCTCTCGAGATCCGGTCGGGAGATTCCGATCGACGACAGCGCAGCGCCGATCCGCGCCGCTGGTGGAGCGCTCGTGGGCGTCGTGCTGATCTTCCGCGACATCACCGAGCAGCGCCACGCCCAGCGCGCACGGGCGTGGCTCTCCGCGATCATCGAATCCTCCAACGATGCGATCGTGAGCAAGACGCTCGAAGGGGTGATTACTTCGTGGAATCCGGCGGCCGTGCGCCTCTTCGGTTACACCGCAGAGGAGATCATCGGCAAACCCATCACGACGATCATTCCCCCTGAGCTGCATGTCGAGGAAGCGCAGATCCTCGCACGCCTGCGCCGCGGGGAGCGCCTGCAGCACTTCGAGACGGTGCGTGTGGCCAAGGACGGCCAGCGGGTCGAGGTGTCGCTCACCGTTTCGCCGATCAAGGACGAGGAGGGCACGGTCGTTGGCGCCTCGAAGATCGCGCGCGACATTGGCTTGCGCAAGCACTCGGAGCGCCTGCTGCGCGAGGCGAGCCTGCGCAAGGATGAGTTTCTCGCCACCCTGGGTCACGAGCTGCGCAATCCGCTCGCACCGATTCGCAATGTCGCCGATGTGCTCGGCGCCGCGGATCTCGGCAAGCCGCAGCTCACCGCAGCGTGCGAGATCCTCAGCCGGCAAGTGCGGGTACTGAGCCACCTCGTCGACGATCTCATGGACGTTTCCCGCATCAGCTCCGGGCGCCTCACGCTGCGGCTCGAGCCGGTCGAGCTCGCGCCGCTGCTCATGGCGACGGTCGATTCGATGCGGCACGCGCTCGAGGGCAAGAGTCAGGTCGTGGCATTCTCGTTTGCCCGCGAGAGCCTCGTCGTGCTCGGCGATCGCACGCGCCTGACGCAGGTGTTCTCGAACGTCCTTCACAATGCGAATAAGTACACTCCGGAGGGAGGGCGCATCGAGATCGGGCTGCGGCGTGAGGAGGCCACGGCGGTCGTGAGCATTCGCGACAATGGCATTGGAATTCCTCGCGCCATGCTCGAGGAGATCTTCGAGCTCTTCTCCCAGGTGGGTCGCACCTACGACCGACCGGACGGCGGGCTCGGGATAGGGCTCACCCTTTCACGGCGTCTGGTGAGGCTGCACGGTGGCAGCATCGAGGCCTGCAGCGAAGGGGAAGGGAGCGGCAGCGAGTTCGTGATCCGCCTCCCGGCGACGGAGCCCGGCCCCTCCATCGCGCTCGCGAGACCCCCGGCGACACTGCCTCCGAGGCGGGTGCTCATCGCGGATGACAACGCGGATGCCGCTGCGAGTCTCGCCATGCTTCTCGAGAGCATGGGGCACGCCGCCCACGTGGTTCACGATGGAGTCGAGGCCGTGGAGGCGGTAGAGCGTCTGCGACCCGACGTCGTGTTCCTCGACCTCGCCATGCCGCGCCTCGATGGCTGCGAGGCGGCGCGGCGTATCCGGCAGCACTTGGGCACGGGGGCGCCATTGCTCGTTGCGCTCACGGGGTGGGGCCAGGACGTGGACCGCGAGCGCACGCGCGAGGCCGGCTTTCACCGGCACGTGGTAAAGCCCCTCGATCCTGAGACCTTGCGCGGCCTGCTCGAGGCGGAATGAGGCGGCCGCAGGCGCCCCGCGCCGCTAGGGCGGGTGCCGGCGAGACACCCGCGCAAGCGCGGCCACGATTCCCGTTCGGGTCGTGTTGCGTTCCATGAGCATCTCCTCGATGTTCGCGGGCGGCTGAGGCTGGCAGCAGTAGTAGCCCTGCCATTGATCACATTCGAGCGAGCGCAAGAACTCGAGCTGTTCGGAGGTCTCGACGCCCTCGGCGACCACCTGCAGCCCCACGCTATGGGCGAGGGAGATGATGGCGCGGACGATGAGCTCGTCGGTGCGGCTGCTGGTCAAGTCCCTGACGAAGCTGCGGTCGATCTTGAGCTTGTCGATGGGCAGCCTGCGCAGGTAGCTGAGGCTCGAATAGCCGGTTCCGAAATCGTCGATGGCGATGCTGATGCCCATCGAGCGCAGCTCCCGAAGCGCCGCGACCGAGTCCTCGAGGTTGGTCATGAGGGTGCTCTCGGTGAGCTCGATCTCGAGCGCCTTGGCATCGAGATGCGCCGCATCGAGCGCGCTCTGGATCACCTGCAGAATGTTCTGATTGCGGAACTGCGCGGCGGAGAGATTCACCGCGACCCGCAGCGGCACGCCGGTGTTGACCTGCCACGCCCGGGTCTGCCGGCAGACCTCGTGCAGCACCCACTCATCGAGCGAGACGATGAGGCCGGTCTCCTCGGCCAAGGGGATGAACGAGCTCGGTGTGATGAGTCCCTTCGTCGGATGGCGCCAGCGCACCAGGGCCTCGATCGCGAGGATCCGTCCCGTTCGGCTCGAGAGCTGCGGCTGATAGTGCAGCTCGAATTCGCCCGCGGCGAGCGCTCGGCGGAGGTTGTTCTCGAGCGCGAGTCGCTCCTGCATGGAGTCGGACATGCCGGGCTTGAAGAAGGAGACCTCGCAGCCGCCCCTTTGCTTGACGCCGCGCAGGGCCGCCTCGGCGTGCGCGAGCAGGTCATCGGCGCGACGCGCGTCATCGGGCCACACGCTCACCCCGATGCTCGGCCGAACGCGGATCTCCTCGCCGTTCACGTACATCGGTCTCTCGAGGGTCGCGAGAATCGTCGTGGTCACGGTCTGTGCCTCGAGCCGCGCAGCCACATGGTCGATGAGAACCGCGAACTCGTCACCGCCGAACCGGGCGAGGGTATGCTCGCTCGGGACGGCGCTCTCGAGCCGCTGCGCGATCTCGCAGAGCAGCCGATCGCCTACTCCGTGACCGAGCGAGTGGTTCACGGCGCTGAAGCGGTCCAGATCGAGCACGGCGACCGCAATCGTTCGCTCCGGGCGCTGCGTGCTCGAGAGCGCCTTTGCGAGACGCTCCTTGAGCAGGTGTCGATTGGGCAAACCCGTGAGTGCATCATGCGTCGCAATGTGCTGCAGCCGTGCATTGAGCTCCTTGACCTCGCTCGCGTTGCGCCTGGTGTGCTCGAGAAGCCTGCCGCGATAGAAGGCAATCACCTGCGTCACGGCGAGCCCGCCGCACGCGACGGCCGCAATCGCTAGTGCGACCAAGCGGATCGTCTCGGGGCTTTCCGCGCAGCACCAGAGGAGCGGACGCGCCGCGCCGAGTATCCCTGCGGCCATGACGAGCGCAGCGGCGGAGCGGGTGAGCAGGGGGCGCCAGGACCGCTCGCGGCGCACTCGGGACTGGCTGAAGAGCGCTCCCGTGAGCCCCGCGAACACGAGCGCGGCGAACCCGAAGGTGGCGAGCCACGCTCGGGCCCCCTCGAGGTGACTCTCGAGAATGTCGAAGGTCGTCCAGCGGATCGCGACGATGCCGGCAGCGAGGCTGAAGCCGCTTCCGACCATGGCCGCCCCGTCGGGCTCGCGGACCGCGACGAAGAGCAGGGCGCAGAGGACGCTTGCGAGCGCAATGGCGAGGGGCACGAGAAATCCGAGCGGACCCACGGCCGTCCACGGCGGCACTCCGGAGGCCACCGCCTCGATACTGATCGCGGCGTAGGTGGCCGCGCCCAGCACGAGCGCGCTCGTGGGGAGGAGACAACCGATGCGCGGGGCGCCGGCGGCGCCGAGCTCGCCCGCGACCGTGAGAATGGCGCACGAGGCGAATAGCGCAACCAGTGCCGCGAGGGCGAGAACATATGGATCTGCCGGCGAGATCATCGGTGATGCGGTCCCGGAGCCTGTCGTTGGGGCGGCACCCTAGGGCGCGACGCCCATTTGCGCGATCCGGTGGATTGGGTACCCGGGCCCGGGAGAGTCTGTAGCGACCCGGATCTCACGCTGCGGGCCCCCGCACGGCGCCGCGCGGCCCGCGAGCGCAGTCGCTCAGGGTTCGATGATCTTGTTGCGAATCGCGAAGCGGACGAGCTCGGCGAGCGAGGTGAGTCCGGTCTTGCGCATGATGTTGCTGCGGTGAGTCTCTGCAGTCTTGACGCTGATCCCGAGCACGCGGGCCACGTCCTTGTTGCTCTTGCCCTCGGCGAGCAGCTGGACGATCTCCTGCTCGCGCACCGAGAGCACCGAGGCGCCCGATGGCTCGCTCGGCGCGGCGCGCAGGTAGCCTTCGAGCACCGTGCGGGCGATTTTCGAGGTGAAGAACGGGGTGTCGACGAGCAGGGATTGCAGCGCCGTCACGAGCACTCGGCCGGCGTCGGACTTGAGCACGTAGCCCTGCGCGCCGGCGGCGAGCACCTCGCGCACGAGCTGCTCGGACTCGTGGGCCGTCAGGATGAGAATGCGTGCCGCTGGGTCGGTGGAGAGGATCCTGCGGGTCGCTGCAAGGCCGTTGAGCTCCGGCATGGACAGATCGAGCACGATCAGGTCCGGTTTGAGGGAGGCGGCAAGGGCGACCGCCTGGTTACCGTCGGCGGCCTCCGCAGCGACCGTCCAGCCAGGTACTTGGCCGAGCTCGGCCGCAAGACCGCGCCGCACGAGCGCGTGATCATCCGCGATCAGAATGCGCACCGGCCTCATAGCGGTCCTCGTGACGCTCCTCCGCGCGCTGCGCAGGGGACGCACCATCCACCCGGGGGATGATCGTTCGCACGCGCGTTCCAGCGGCTGTCGATTCGACCGCAAAGACTCCTCCGAGCTGGCGAATGCGCTCGCGCATGCCTGCCAAGCCGACACCGAGGGGCGGTGCCCGGTTGATCGCGTCGCCCGAATCGGTCGTGATGCCCCGCCCCGCGTCCTCGATCTCGAGCACGACGTACTGGGGTCGCACCTGCACCCGGATCTCGGCCCAGGGACTTGCCGCGTGGCGATGCACGTTGGTGAGCGCCTCCTGCGCGACGCGGAAGAGCGCGAGCTCCTCCTCCGGCGGCAGACGCTCCATCTCGGTGGGCAGGTCGAGGCGCACCTCGAGGGCACTGCGCGCGCGCAGTCCATCCGCCAGCCAGCGCAGCGCGCTCAAGAGCCCGAGCTCATCGAGCAGGGGCGGATGCAAGAGATAGGATGCCGTGCGGATCTCGGCGGAGCAGTGCTTGGCGAGCTGGGCGCAGAGCTCGAGCTCCTCGCGCGCGCGCGGCGGCAGCGTCTCCGACTCGTGCAGCAGCTGGGCGAGGCTCAGCTCGAGCGCGGCGAGCGACTGTCCGGTCGAGTCGTGCAGGTCGCGCCCGATGCGCCGTCGCTCCTCGTCCTGCAGTCGCATGAGCTCCGCCGAGAGGAACCGCAGGCTCTGTTCCGCACGTCGGCGAACCGTGACGTCGTGAACCACGGCAAGGGCGAGGGTGGTGTCGCCGCTTCCCAGAGCCGAAAGATCCACTTCGGCGGGAAAGCTCTCGCGCGTATCTGCGCGCTGGTGCAGCCACTCGAAGGTGAGGCCGCCCGCGCGCAGCGCCGTGGCGATCCGTTCCCGCGCGAGCTCCTCTGAGCGCCGTCCGTCGGGCTGGTGCTCGGGCGAGAGCTCCCATGGGGTCATCCCGACTGCCGCCCGCTCGTTGATGAGACCGAACATTTGCGCCGCCGTCCGATTGGCGTCGATGAAGCGCTCACCCTCGAGCAGGAAGACGCTGAACTGCGCGTTGTTGAACAGCGCGCGGTAGTCCCGCTCCCGATTGCGCAGCGCACGTATGTAATGGCTGAGAAATGCGGTCGTCACGAGCACGAGCACGCTGAAGGCGCTTGCCGTTGCGATGCTGATGCGACGCCGCTCGCGCCAGCCGGCGAAGATGACCGCCCGGGCCTGACCGGTCGCCACGTAGAGCGGGTAGCCGCTCACGTGGTCGTAGGCGTAGATCATGTCGAGTCCGGAGGAGGGGCCCAAGCCCTCGACGAGGCCTGCAGGGCCGCTCGAGAGGGCTCGCCGGAACAGCTCCGAGGTGCGCAAGCTCTGCCCAACAGGGGTCTTCGGCGTGAGCTTCGAGGAGACTGTCAGCACGGTGCCGTCGGCAGAGACCAGCCCGAGCACGCCCACTTCGTTCCCAAACTGCTGAAAGAGCTTGTCGAATCCCTCGAAGCTCAACAGGGCGCCCGCCCAGCCGATGGCGCCGTGTCCGATCCTTGCGCGCTGCGCGATCGGCACGACGAGCCGGCCGGGCTCCTCCGGGTCGGGGATCGGCGCGCCGATCCAGCGGGCGCCGGCCGCTGCATCCGCCCCGGCGAGCCACGGGGGCAGCGCCGCGCGAGCGAGAACGTGGTGGCGGCTCGCAACCACCAGGTGCGAGGAGTCGGTGAGAAAGAGCGCGCGGACGTAATTGCCGCCCTTGAGGTGATCCTGAAGCACCGTTGCAAGGAGTGCGCCCGGCTCGACGGAGTCCGCGGCAGCGATGGCCGCGCCGAGTCCGTCGTTCAGCATCGCGAGCGTTGCGCTCTCGAGCGCAGCCGTCACGCTGCGCAGGCGCGCGCGCTCGGTCTCCAGGGTTTGCTCGTAGTCGGCCCGGATCCAGAGCGCCGCATAGGCGCCGCCGATGCCGACCGCGAGCACGGCATAAGCGAGGAGGGCCCAATTGACGGTCGAGGAGAGCCCGAAGCGCACGAAAGCCCCGCGTGCTCGCGCCTGCCCTTGGGACTCAACGGAGTCGTCGCGCGGCACCTCGCCCCCCTTCTGGCTGCGAGTGGCTTCGATGGCTGAAGGTGGCAGCGCGATCCTATGCTCAGATCGCCGGCAAAACCATCACGAACATCGCTCTGGGGGACGCGTGCGGGCGATCTCGTGCCTGCCGGCCTCGCGCACAGCGGCAACCGCGCTTAAGCCTTGGTGCGCTCGAGTGTCCGTGCGCGCGAAGCGCTGAGAATCAGCGAACCGTGTAGTTGCGTCCTTCGAGGCAAGCCGCCTCGGCGCGCAAGTACGCATCGTGCTGCATCACGGCGTTCATGGATGGCGAGCCAGCCCCCGGAGGCGGGGATTGCGCCTGCGTCTGTCCGCCAGTCGCGCCCGCCGCGGTACCCGGCGGCGGTGCAGGGGGAGGGCCACCCTGGGGAGCCGCGGCCGCCTGTGATCCCGCCTGGCCGGCTGCCCAGCGGCTGCACTCCTCGCGATCTTTAGCCTGCTGCTCGGGAGATTGGCCGCCCTTCGGATAGGCAAACAGCTCCGAGCTCATCGGGCTCGCCCCGCCGCTTGGCCCTGCGGCGTTGGGATCGGGGTGAAAACCCTGCGGGGGATTGACCTGCTGGTACTCGCCCGCGTCACCGTCCCACACGTAGTAGCTGTTGTTGTAGTAGTAATAAGGGTAGCCGTCCCACCAATAGAGGCTGTAGTACCAGGGCAGCCAGGAGGCGTACAGCCCGAGACCGAACCAGCCCGCGGGGCCCCACCAGCCCCAGCCGCCCCATCCGCCGCCCCAGTAGCCGCGCCCGTAAAAGCCGCGGCCATACCCGCCATACCCGTATCCGCCGCGCCCGTAGAACCCTCGGCCGTAGCCCCCGTAGTGGCCGCCGCCGAAGCCCCCCATGTGAGCCCCACCAAAGCCCCCCATGTGGCCGCCCCCGCCCATATGCCCGCCACCGCCCGGCCCTGCGACAGCCGCTGCACTTGCCGCGAGCAAGCCTGCCGCGGTGAGCACCGTGACGAGGCGGAACCGAGTCCAACTCGGGGGACGAACTGAGGTACGCATGGCGAGGTCCTCCAGACGAGGAATGTAGCGCGAACGCCGTCCCGTTTCGACCGCCACCCACCAAGGCGCGAGACAGTGCTCAGTACTTGGACACGCTCGAGCTCGGGGGAGTTTCACGCGCAGCGGAACGGGGACCCTAGCATTAAAACGCTGAACTTATGTCAAGGTTTACAGGCGCCCTCACCGAGGGTATGGGGAGATTCGGGGAGGTGGCTAGAACGTCGCCTGCGCCGCCTTGGCCGCCGCCTCGTCCTGCGCGGGCGCCCCGCCACTGCAGCCCACCGCCCCGATCACCCGTCCCTCGCGCACGATCGGCACCGCGCCCTGCGCCGGCACGATCCGGTTCTGCATGGAGGCATTGACGCTCGCGAAGAACGGCGAGGCAGCCATTCCGGCGAGGTCTGCACTCGGGCGGCCGAAGAGCGCCGAGGCGAGGGCCTTCCCCTGCGCGAGGGAGGCCGTGAGGAATGCAGCATCGTCCATGCGCACGAAGGCCACGAGGTCGCCGTGCACGTCCACCACCGCGCAACTCAGCGCGATCCCCGCTTCGCGCGCATTTGCGACTGCGGTATCGAGCGCCTTCAGGGCTTCGGGCAGCGTGGGCCGCGGTATCTTCGCTGGCCGGGCGGGCGGTGCTCCGTCGCGACCCGCAGGCGGGCGCGGCGCCTGGTGCGCAAGCACCCCCGAGGTCCCGAGCAGCAAGACCGCGATCGTGCAATGAGTGAGAAAGACCGTGGTGAACTTCTGCATGGCCCGCTCCACCATTCGACAATCCCTGCGGGCGAATGTTAAACAATCTCGATGAGCGATGTCTTGTGGTGCCCACCGCCGCAGCGGATCGCTGCGGCGAATCTCACGCGCTTCATGGGCGAGGTGAGCGCGCGCCACGGCGTGGCACTGGGCGACTACGAGGAGCTTTACGCCTGGTCCATCGAGCAGCCCGAGCAGTTCTGGCGCGAGCTCGCACGTTTTGCGCAGGTGCGCGCGGAGTGGTCGGGGCCGGCCCTCGAGCATCCTGAGCGCATGCCTGGCGCCCGGTTCTTCCCCGGGTCGCGTCTGAATTTCGCGCACAATCTGCTGCGGCATCGCGATGAGCGGCCCGCGCTCATCTTCTGCAACGAGCGCGGGTCGAGGCGCGAGCTCTCGTTCAGGCAGCTCGAGGAGGAGGTCGCGCGCATTGCGGCCGGACTCGAGCGCGCCGGCGTCCGCGCCGGGGATCGCGTGGCGGGCTATCTGCCCAATCTGCCCGAGACCATCGTCGCGATGCTCGCGGCCGCGAGCCTGGGTGCGATCTGGTCCTCGTGCTCTCCCGACTTCGGAGTGCGCGGTGTGCTCGACCGGTTCGGTCAGATTGCCCCGAAGGTGATCTTCACCGCGGACGGCTATTACTACGCCGGCAAGGTGCTCGACTCGCTCGCTCCGCTCGCAGAGGTGCTCGGCAAGCTCTCGAGCGTCGAGCAGGTGGTCGTCGTACCCTACGTGAGCGATGCGCCGCAGCTCGAGCACCTCGGCGTCGGAGCGCGCGCGACTCGCTGGGACGGGTTCGGTGCGCGGGGGCGGCCGCTCGAGTGCGCGCCGCTGCCCTTCAATCATCCGCTCTACATCCTCTATTCCTCCGGCACGACCGGAGCGCCGAAGTGCATCGTGCACGGCGCCGGCGGCACCCTGCTCCAGCACCAGAAGGAGCACCTGCTGCACACCGACGTGAAGCGCGGCGACCGCATGTTCTACTACACCACCTGCGGTTGGATGATGTGGAACTGGCTCGCGAGCGGTCTCGCCTCGGGCGCGACGCTCGTGCTGTACGAGGGGAGCCCCTTCCATCCGGACGCGGGCGTGCTGTGGAGAGTGGCCGAGCGGGAGCGCATCACGATCTTCGGCACGAGCGCGAAGTACCTCTCGGCACTCGAGAAGAGCGGTTACATGCCGGCGGCCGCGGTCGATCTCGAGCCGTTGCGCACGGTCCTCTCCACCGGCTCCCCGCTGCTGCCGGAGGGCTTCGACTACGTCTACCGCGCAGTCAAGACGGACGTGCTCCTGGCATCGATTTCCGGCGGCACCGACATCGTCTCGTGTTTTGCGCTCGGCTGCCCGATTCGTCCGGTTCACCGCGGCGAGCTGCAATGCCGCGGCCTCGGCATGCGCGTCGAGGTGTTCGACGAGGCGGGTCGCTCCGTCCGCGGAGGGCGCGGTGAGCTCGTCTGCACCGCCCCCTTCCCGTCGATGCCCATCGAGTTCTGGAACGATCCGGGCGGCGCTCGTTATCGTGCGGCCTACTTCGAGCGTTTCCCTGGCGTGTGGCACCACGGGGACTACGCGGAGCTCACCGCTCACGATGGCATCATCATCTACGGGCGCTCCGATGCCGTCCTCAATCCGGGTGGCGTGCGCATCGGCACGAGTGAGATCTACTCCGCAGTCGAAGCGCTCCCCGAGATCCTCGAGGCGCTTGCCGTGGGGCAGGAGTGGGAGCATGACGTGCGCGTCGTGCTTTTCGTGCGCTTGCGGCCGGACGTTGCGCTCGATGAGAGCCTGCGCAGAAGGATCCGCGAGACGATCCGCGCCCAGACGACGCCGCGACACGTGCCGGCCAAGATCCTCGACGTCCCCGATATCCCGCGCACCCGTTCCGGCAAGCTCACGGAGCTTGCGGTGCGCAGCGCGATTCACGGCGAGCCCGTGAGGAACATCGAGGCGCTCGCCAATCCGGAGGCGCTTGCGTACTTCCGCGACCGGCCCGAGCTTGCAACCTAGGCGGCGAGCGTTGACTTTGCATCGGGAGGGCGCCCCGATCGCACGCTCCCGCGCGAGCTTGCGGAAACCGAGGAACGTCGGCCGCTGTCGAAGGGGGCAGCACTGTGACCCGATGGAACAACAGCTCGCACGCGTCTTGCTGCGTCCTCAGCAGCGCTCTCGGGCGAGCATGTCGGCTATATCCTAGCGTGCTGGCGCGTGCGCGAGGTGGAGTGATGAGAATCGCGGCTCAAATGAGAATCGGATGTGTCTTGGCGGGCTTGCTCGGAGCCCTGGCGCTTGCGGGGGCGTCGGCTCCGGCCGCGTGGGCCGCAGCCCCGTACGGCCCGCAAGGAGGCGACTGGGCCTCCATCGCGAAGCTACCGAACTGGCAAGGCATCTGGCAGCTCGACTGGGAGCACAACCCGCGGCTACTGGGGATGGCCTCGAAGCCCGCGCTCACGGCTGCCGCCCAGGCGAAGTTCACCGCGTACCATCAGGCGCAGAAGCAGGGCGAGGACCTGCAACCCGAGACGGCGAATTGCCTGCCGCCCGGCATGCCCCAGATCATGACCCAACCGTACCCGATCGAGTTTCTGTTCAATCCGGGCAAGGTGGTCATCGTGATCGAGGCTTACAGTCAGGTGCGCCACATCTATACCGATGGCGCGCGCCACCCCTCCGACCCCGACACCACGTTCCAGGGCAACTCGATCGGCCACTGGGAGGGTGACACGCTCGTGATCGACACGGTGGCTTTCGATCCGGACACGCTCATCGCGCCGGGCATCGGTCACAGCAGCGAGATGCACATCATCGAGCGCATCCGCAAGACCGATGCCAATCACATGCAGATCGAGCGGACCATCATCGATCCGAAGGTGCTCGCGAGGCCCTGGACGGTCGTCTTGCCCTACGTGCGGGTGAACGACCACATCCGCGAATACATCTGCGAGCAGAACAATCGCGACAGCGCCGATGCCGAAGGTCGGCCCGGGGAGCGCATCGGCCCGTGAAGAAGCTCACGATCGCAGCGGACCGGCCCTTGAAATCGACACGGCTCGACTAAACTTGAGAGGGCGTCGAGCGAGCTGCGCGTATAGCAGGACGTTAGCCAACGGGACGTCACCCACCAGGAGTTCCATTCGATGAGCAGGGTTCTTCGAGCAGCGTCGCTCGGTCTCGCCGCCGCCGCGCTGCTCGCAGCCGGGGCCGCCGAGGCCCATCATTCGACCGCCATGTTCGACATGCGAAAGGACGTGACGCTCGAGGGCACCATCAAGCGGTTCGACTGGACGAACCCACATACCTGGATCGTCTTCGTGGTGCCGAACGCCGAGGGCGGCATGGACGAGTACGGAATCGAGGGCATGAGCCCGAACTATCTCGCGCGCAACGGCTGGAGCAAGCACACCTTGAGTCCAGGGGACAAAGTTGAGCTCACGATCCACCCGCTGCGCGACGGCCGCAAGGGCGGCTTCGATGTGAGCGTGAAGTGGCCGAACGGGAAGCTCATGTACAACCTCCCTCACCAGCCGTGATCGCTATACTCTAGGTGAGAGTGCCGTCGCGGCGGCGCCCGGTGGAGCACGGGGAGCCACCCGACCCAATGCGTTCATTCGAGCACGTGAGCTGGATCTCCGAGATCACCCTCGGTGACCGCGCGCATGTCGGCGGCAAGGGCGGCAGTCTCGGGGAGCTGCACCGCGCCGGGATTGCCGTTCCTCCAGCCTTCGTCGTCAAAACCCGAGCGTTCGAGAGATTCATCGAGGCACTCGAGCGCGAGGCGCCGGTGCGCGCGCGCATCGAGGCGCTGAGCGGCGAGGATCTCGCTGCGATCATCGCGTGCTCGAGGGCCCTCAGAGCGAGGCTCGAGAGCGCGGAGCTCCCACCCGAGGTGCGCGATGAGATCTGCGCGGCCCATGCCGAGCTCTGTGGCCGCGCCGGCGCCCCTCACGCTGTCGCAGTGCGCTCCTCGGCCACCACCGAGGATGCGACCGATGCCAGTTTCGCGGGACTGCAGGACACCTACCTGTGGGTGCGCTCGCCGGGTGACATGCTCGGTAAGGTGCGAAGCTGCTGGGCGAGCCTGTATTCGACCGAGTCGATCGCCTATCGCCTCAAGCACGGATTCCCCGAGGAAAGTGTCGCGATGGCGGTCGTCGTGCAGACGATGGTCGATGCGCGCGCGGCGGGGGTGATGTTCACGCGCAGCCCCACGACCGGGGACCGATCGGTCATCACGATCGAGGGCGCATGGGGGCTCGGGTCGGCCGTCGTCGGCGGCGAGGTGACGCCCGATCGCTGGGTGCTCGGCAAGATCACGGGTGAGATCTCGGTGCGCGAGATCTCGGACAAGGCCATCGAGCATGTGCCGGCGCCCTCGGGTGGCATCGAGGCGGTTGCCGTCGCCGAGGAGCGGCGCCGGGTCGCCTGTGTGAGCGATGAGGAGCTGCAGGCACTGCGCGCCACGGCGCGCAGCGTCGAGCGCCACTATGGTCGGCCGCAGGACATCGAATGGGCGGTGGACCGGCACACGGGGTCGATCCTGCTGCTTCAGAGCCGACCCGAGACCGTCTGGTCGCAAAGGGAGGCCGCGCCGGTTGCGCGGGCGGCGGACAATCCCCTCGCACACGTCATGTCGATCTTCGGTGGCCGCCGTTGAGCGCGAAGCCCGCTCATCTCGAGGACAGCAACTCGCAGGCGCTCGCGGCCGTCAAGGGCTTCATGTTCGACGTCGACGGCACTCTCTTGCTCAGCGATCGCTCGCTCGCAGGCTACGAGGTGCTGCCCGGCGCAATCGAGGTGCTCGCGACGCTCAAGCGGCGCGGGGTGCCGTTCGTGCTGCTGACCAACGGCAGCGCCTACCCGCCGGCCGAGCAGGCCGCAAAGCTGCGCAAGAGCGGCCTGCCCGTCGATGATGCACAGATGATCACCCCCTCGAGCGTCACCGCGGATTACATGGCGCGGCGGGGGATCAAGCGCGTCCTCGTCTTGGGAGTGCGCGGTGTCGGACACGCGCTCGAGCAAGCCGGCATTGCGACCGTCTTCACGGGCGAGCCCGGTGCGAGCGAGGTCGATGCCGTCTACGTCGGGTGGCACCCGGAGTGCGCCATGCGCGATATCGAGACAGCGTGTCAGGCGGTGTGGGCAGGTGCGAAGCTCTATGTCGCCTCCGACGTGCCGTTCTTCATGACCAAGCATGGGCGGACGATCGGCTACTCCTACACCATCACCGGCGCCATCCGGCGCCTGACCAAGGCCCGCGCCACCCTCACCGGAAAGCCCTCGCTGCATGCGCTGCGGTTCGTCGCGAAGAGGCTCGGGCTGCCGATGCGCGAGGTCGCTGTGGTCGGAGACGATCCGATCGTGGACACCCTCATGGCACACCGCGGCGGGGCGACGGCGCTCGGTGTGACCACCGGCATGATGAAGCTCGAGGACTGGCTGCGGCAGCCCGCGCGAAGGCGCCCGCACCGCGTGCTCGAAAGTCTCTCCGATGTGCTTTCCTACCTCGATTCGGCGCGAGCGCGACCATGACCCTGACCAGCAAAGCGATGCCCGTGAGCAGGCGATCGGCGTATGGGTTTTGCCTCACGCTGCTCCTCGCAGTCTCGATCGATGCGCACGCGGCGCAGTGGATCACGACCTGGGGGGCTGCACCCGAGCCGCCAACCGCTGCCGCGGGGCGCTTCCCGGCAACGCCGAGCTTTGCCAATCAAACGATTCGCGAGGTGGTGCGCATCTCCGCCGGCGGTGCGCGGCTGCGCATCCGGCTCACGAACGAATACGGCACGAAGATGCTCTCGATCGGGGCGGTGCGCGTCGCGCTCGCCGATGCCTCGGGCGCGCCGCTCGAAGGGACCGATCGAGCGGTGCTGTTCGCCGGGCAACCGAGCGCGTCGATTCCCGCGGGCGCGCCGCTCGTGAGCGACCCGATCGATCTTCCCGTGAAGCCCTTGGCGACGCTCTCGATCAGTGTCTACCTGCCCGACGACACGGGTCCTTGCACCTGCCACGCGGTCGGCGTGCAGACCGCGTATGTCTCGGCGCCCGGCGATTTCACGGCCCAGACATTCACGCCTGCCCACACCCTGCAGGCGCGTGCCTTTCTCTCCGGGATCGATGTCGAGCAAACGGGTCGCGCCAGATCGATCGTCGTGCTGGGGGACTCGATCTCGGATGGAGTCGGATCGACGCCCAACGCCGACCATCGCTGGCCGGACCTGCTCGCGCAGCGACTCGCGGCACGCTCCGGGCACGTCGCCTTTGGTGTCGTGAACATGGGCATCAGCGGCAACCGGATCCTGAACGACGGCGCCGGGCAGAGCGCGCTCGCGCGCTTCGACCGCGATGTGCTCTCGGTCCCGGGTGTCTCGTACGTGGTGGTCTTCGAGGGCGTGAACGATCTCGGGATCTCGTTCGGCCACTTCGAGGGACCGCTCGCTGCGTACTTCAAGCGTCTCGCCTCGCCGCGGAAGGCCACGGCGGAGGCGATCATCGCAGGGTACCGGCAGATCATCGCACGCGCGCACGAGAAGGGTATCAAGGTGCTCGGGGCGACGATCACCCCGTACGGGGGCGCCGCGTACTACTCACCGGAGGGCGAGGCGCAGCGCGAAGCGATCAACCGCTGGATACGCACGGGCGGGGCCTTCGACGGCGTGCTCGATTTCGATGCCGCGTGGCGCGACCCGCAGGACCCGACACGGATCGCAACGCCACTGCAGGCCGGCGATCACCTGCACGGGAGCGATGCGGGGTACGAGGCGCTCGCGCGCTCGATCGATCTGTCGCTATTCAAATAGGTGAGTCGCAGCGCGGCGAACGCGCAACGCTCACTTGCCTCCCATGCGCGTGACGAGCGTCCCAATGCGACTCACCTTGCAGACGACCTCATCACCGGGCTGCAGGAACCGCGGCGGATGCATCGCAAAACCCACCCCCGCAGGCGTTCCCGTCGAGATCACATCGCCCGCCTCGAGCGTCATGCCGGCGGACAGTGCCTGAATGAGCTTCGGGATGTCGAAGATCATCTGGGACGCCTTGGCATGCTGGCGTTCCTCGCCATTGACGGTGAGGGTGAGCTCGAGCGTCGTGTAGTCGCCGATCTCGTCCCGGGTGACGATGCAGGGGCCCATCGGGCAGGACCGATCGAGGCCCTTGCCCTTGAACCACTGGTCATGCCGACGCTGCAGGTCCCGGGCCGTCACATCGTTCACGATCGTGTAGCCAAAAACGTGCTCGAGGGCGCGCTCGGCGGGAATGTCCCGTCCCCCGGGACCGATCACCACGGCGAGCTCGACCTCGTAGTCCATACGAACCGACACCGCCGGATCGCGCACGAAGGTCTCATCCGGCCCGATCACCGCCGTCGGCGGCTTCGTGAAGAATTGCGGGAACTCCGGAGCTTTCGTATCGGCGCCGCGCACACGATCGCTCTCCGCGACGTGATCCAGATAGTTGCGGCCTACGCAGAACACGTTCTTGGCCGGCCGTGGGATGGGGGCGAGCAGCTTGACCGATCCGGCCGCGAGAGTCGCCTCGGCGTGTTTGCCCCCCTCGGCCTCGGCGGCCAGGCTCCGCGCGATGTCGAGCGCTGTAGCGCCCTGCCTGATGAATGACAGCAGGTCATTGCCGAGCGCCGCCGCGCGTGCCGCGCCGGCCGCTCGCCTGAGGTCGAGAATCCGACCCTCGCGCAGGGTCAGACCGAAGGATGTGGTACCGCCATGGGTGTACGTGATGAGCTTCATCTGCAGCTCCTTCCTAAAACGGGGCTCGGGTTGAAGAGGGTACCGGGCTCACCACGGGCGCGCCCCGCGCGAGGGCCATCGCCGAGTCACGCTGCGCGCGCCGCTGCACCATCCCGATCGCGAACATGCATGCGCAAAGCACTGCGGGGCAGACGGCCATCACCGCGAAAGTCTCCTGCGTCGGAAGCGCCGACGACAGGATCATCCCACCGATGATCGGTCCCAAGGTGGAGCCGATCTTTCCCATGGAGGAGGCCCATCCCGTGCCGAGGCCGCGGTATGCGGTTGGGTAGAACAATCCGGTGATGCTCGTGATGCCGAAGTGGCTACCGGCGAGGAACACGCTGAGGAGCAGCATGAGCGCGACGAACGCGCTTTGGCTCATGCTTCCCAAGCCTGCGACCAGCAGCAGTGGAACGGCGATGACGGGGAACACTGCGAGGGTGATGACTCCGACCCGGTCCGTGAAGCGCATCAAGAGGAGCCCGCCCAGCATTCCGCCGAGGGAGTTGCTCGAGGAGACGAAGGCGGCGGAGGTGCGCGTAAAGCCCAGGGCCTCGAAAACAATGGGTCCCCACGAGGTGAGGAAGAAGGTCGTCATCGAGCTTGCGATGTACCCGAGCCACAGGAGCGGGGTGATTCGCGCGAGCTCGCCGTTGAAGAGTGCCGCGACGTTTCGCGCGCTGAGGGAAGCCGGCGCCTCGTCCGAGAGCACGAACCGAGCCGTGACCGGGATGTCCCGCTCAGGCGCGAGGCGCCGTACGGCCGCCGCCAAGCGCTCGGGGCGGCGGCCGTTCGCGGCGAGAAAGCGCAGCGACTCGGGCAGCGCGACCACCAGCACCACCGCCGCCAGGAGCGAGGCCGCGCCTCCAAAGATGAACACCGCGCCCCAGCCGAAGCGCGGAATGAGGGCGACGGAGATCGGGCCCGCTGCGATGACGCCCAATCCGTAGCCGAGCATGATCAGGGTGACCATCGTCGCGCGATAGCGCGTGCCGACGTACTCCGTGCCGAGCGCCCAGGTGAGCGGGATCGCTCCGCCGAGGGCGATGCCGTTCGCAAAGCGCAGCGCCACGAAGTGCGAATAGCGAGTCGCGAACGCGACGGCGAGCGTCAGCACCCCAAAGATCGCGGTCGTCAGGATGAGCGTCGCGCGCCGCCCGATCCGATCGGCAATGAAGCCGAACGCGAAGCCGCCCAGCAGCAGTCCCGCGGTTCCTGCCGCGAAGATGTACCCGAGCATGTGCTTGTCGAGGTGGAACGCGGGGGCGAGGTAGGGGGCCGCGAACCCGATGACGTTCATGTCGTAGCCGTCGAAGAACGTCACGAGCCAGCAGACGAGCACGAGCCGGGCGGCGGGCCACCCGAGCCCGCGAGCCTCGATCATCTGCGCGACGTCTATTGTGGGACGACTCGGCAGTTCATCCGCGCTCGTCAAAGGGGTGTGGCGCAGCCTAGGCGAAATAGACCGTCTTCGTCTCGAAGTAGGGGTCGAGCCCCTCGATCCCGCCCTCGCGGCCTATCCCGGACTGCTTGAAGCCGCCGAAGGGCATCTTGGGATCAACGATCAGGCCGTTGACGGTCACGCTGCCCGAGCGCACCCGGCGTGCGACCTGGTAGCCGCGCTCCGGGTCTTCGGTATAGACGGCGCCGTGCAGGCCGTAGATCGTGTCGTTCGCCTTGCGCACGGCATCGTCGATGCCGTCGTAGCGGATGAAGGAGACGACCGGTCCGAAGATCTCCTCCTGGGCGATCGTCATGCCGCTCGTCACGTCCGTGAACACCGTCGGCTCGACGAAGTAGCCCCGACGCCGGTCGCGCGGCCGGCCGCCGCCCGTCACGAGCCGCGCACCTTCCTCGCGACCCTTCGCGATGTAGCCCTCGACGCGGCGCAGCTGTCGCTCCATCGAGAGCGGTCCCATGTGAGTGTCGCTCTCGAACGGATCGCCGACCTTCATGCTGCGCACCGCGCCGACGTAGGCATCGAGCACTTCGTGTGCACGGGATTCGGGAACGAGGACGCGCGTGAGGGAGAAGCAGACCTGTCCGGTGATCGGCATGGAGAAGGGGACGAGGCTCTGCAAGACGTGGTTGATGTCGGCATCGTCGAGCACGATCGCCGCTGACTTGCCGCCGAGCTCGAAGCTCGCGCGGGCGAGCCGCTTCGCGCAGACCTCGGCGATGTGCCGCCCTGCTGCGGTGCTGCCCGTGAAGCTCACCTTGTCGATGCCCGGATGGCGCACGAGGTAGTCACCGACCTCGCGACCTGCCTGCAGGACGTTGAACACGCCAGGCGGCAAGCCCGCCGCCTCGATGCACTCGGCGAGCACGTGCGCCTCCATCGGTGTCTCGGGGGAGGGCTTCGAGACGACCGTGCAGCCCGCCGCGAGCGCCGCGGCGACCTTGTAGCAGAGCAGAACGAGCGGGGCGTTCCACGGGGTGATTGCTGCGACCACGCCGACCGGCTCCTTGACGACGCGCACGAGCCCGTTGTCGTCTCTGCGGCGCTCCTCCACGATCGGGTAGGACTGAATGAGCTTGCCGTAGTACGCGAACAGCTCCGGTGCCTGGCCCACGGCATAGCGTGTGAGGCTGATCGGAGCCCCGACCTGAGCGGTCCACATCTGCGCGAGCTGCGGCAGGCGCGATTTGAGCGCCTCGGCAACTTTGAGGAGCGCGCGGCCGCGCTCCTGCGGAGTGAGGCGCGGCCACGGGCCGTTATCGAACGCCTCGCGCGCGGCGGCGACGGCGCGGTCCATATCGCGCTCGGAAGCCTCCGGCACCGTGAGAAGCACCTCTTCGGTAACCGGAGAGATCACCTGGAGCGTTCGATCCCCGAGCGCCCGTACCCATTGGCCTCCGATGAAAAAATCGTTCGGGTGGTCGATCGTGGGTCGTGGGGTTACCGTCGGTTGCGCGTTCATGTCCCTCTCCAGGCCCTCTTCGGGCAGGCCATATGGCAGCGCGCGAGCGCCGGGCGGGGCGGGCGCTTGCAACACTTTGTATTTTGACATGCAGGGGGTTATGGTTCTAGCAGCCTGGTGCTGCGCTCACCGATCACCACAGAACGAATGGTGACGTGGGCTTGCCGAGCGTCACAGCGTGTCCGGTTCAGCCCTCGGTCGGGATCCCGATCGCGGGCGGTGCCGGCCGGCGATGGGCACGGGGCTAGGGAGGGAGCAATGAATTTCGGTGTGCGGGCGCAGACTCGACAACAGAGTCTCGCCCTGCGGCGTTGGTCTACCGAGGACGTCGAGCCGCGCGAAGCACTCGATTATTGGCGCGACTCGGTCTGTCAGGCCATCATCGAGCTCGGGGTCGAAGCGCCGCAGGACGAGTCTTTCCAGGCGCGTTTGGAGCAGTGTGCGCTCGGGCCGGCCACGCTGAATCTCATCGAGGCGACCCGCCAGAGCGTTGCGCGCACGCGCCACGCCATCTCTCGCAGTCGCGCCGCGGTTTTTCATCTGCTGCACCTCCGTGCCGGCCAGTTCCAGCTCGAGCACGGCGAGCGTACGACGGTGCTGCACCCCGGCGACTGCGTTCTCGTGGACAGCACGGAGCCGCACGCGGCGCGCTGCCCGGTGCCGACGCGCTGCCTCATCGTGCAGTTTCCCCAGGAGTGGCTGCGTGCCTGGCTGCCGGCGCCCGAGGAGATCATCGACCGGGCACTGCGCCCGCAGGGCGGCTGGTCATCGGCGCTCGCCGCGGCGCTCGGAAGCTTGCGACCGGACAATCTCGAGGTTCTCTCCCTGCCGCGTGGGGTCGTCGCTGAGCAGCTTGCGGCCTTGCTCGCGCTCACGGCGGGGCCCCTCGTTCCCGATCGGCCGCGCCGCGACCAGCTGCACCAGCGCATCGTTCGTAGCCTCCACGACCGCTACTTCGAGCCGTCGCTCTCCCCCGGCGCGGTCGCCGCGGCGCACGGCATCTCGAAGCGCTATCTGCATCTGCTCCTCGCGCGCGCGGGGACGACGTTCGGCGATGAGTTGCTGCGCGTGAGGCTTTCGCGCGCTCGCCAGCTGCTGAGCGATGCGCGCTTCGCCGATGTGCCGATCGGCGAGATCGCCTCGCGGTGCGGGTTTGCGGACCCGAGCCACTTTGCGCGCTGTTTTCGCCGTCGCTTCGGGTCGGCTCCGGGTGCCTACCGGCTGGCGCTGCGCCGCTCGCCGCGTCCTCTTGCGCCTGGCGTCGCGCAAGGCGACGATGCCGTCCTGACCCCCACGGAGAGTTGACGAGGACACGATGAAACGCAGCCAGGACCGCATTCTCACCACCCACGTCGGGAGTCTTCCGCGACCGGACTCGCTGCTCGAGCTCTCGAGCTATGGCAAGGGGCCGCCGAGGGACCCGGACGAGTACGCGCGGCGCGTGCGCATCGCGGTCGCGGAGGTGGTCAAGCAGCAGGCGCAAGTGGGGCTCGACATCATCAATGACGGGGAGTTCGGCAAGGAGAGCTGGGCGAATTACATCCTCAAGCGCATCACCGGCTTTGAGATCCGGCCGAGTGAGCTGCGCCCGCTCGAGTGGCTGGGGCGTGACCGGGAGCGCTTCGGCGAGTTCATCGCCCAGGAGATGCCGCACGTGCTCACCGGCTCGCCGACCGAGGCGTGCGTCGAGCCGATCAAGTACAAGGACACCCGCGCGATCGATCAGGCGATCGACAATCTCAAGGCGGCGCTGCGCTCGGTGAGCGTGGCGGAGGGGTTCATGACGGCCGTTGCGCCTGCGAGCACCGCCTACGACGGAGTGAACGAGTTCTATCCGAGCGAGCGCGATTACGTCTTCGCGATCGCGGATGCCCTGCGCACCGAGTACCTGCAGATCTACAAGGCAGGACTCGTCCTGCAGGTGGACGATGCGGTGCTCGCCAACATGTACGACGCGCTCACGCAGAAGAGCCCGCAGCGTTACCGCGAGTGGGCGGAGCTGCGGGTCGAGGCGCTCAACCGAGCTCTCCAGGGCATCCCCGAGGATCGCGTGCGGTATCACGTCTGCTTCGGCAGCTGGCACGTACCGCATATCTCGGATGCGCCCCTCGAGGACATCGTCGACCTGATCGTGAAGGTGCGCGCCGGTGCGTACTCGATCGAGGCGGCCAATCCGCGTCACGAGCACGAGTGGCGGGTGTGGGAGAAGGTGAAGCTGCCTTCCGGCAGGATCCTCATCCCCGGGGTCGTCACGCATCACATCGTCACCGTCGAGCATCCTCGAGTGGTCGCCGATCGAATCGTGCGCTTCGCGCACATCGTCGGGCGCGAGAACGTCATTGCGGGCACCGACTGCGGCTTTGCGCAGGTGGACAGCATCAAACGCGTGCACCCCAAGATCATGTGGGCCAAGTTCGAGGCCCTCGTCGAGGGTGCACGCATCGCGAGCCGCGAGCTGTGGGGTAAGGGACGAGCAAGACCGACTCCGCACGAGCCGGCGCGGCCCGCGCGACGAGCGCGCACGTCGCGTAAGGCGGCAGCGGCCCGCACAGCGCGCACGGCACGAACGGCTCGCAAAGCTCAGAGAGCCGCAAAAGCCGTAAGAACGAGAACACGGAAAGCACGCAAGGCACGGAAGTAGCATCACCGGAGGCATCCATGGCGACCGCGGCCAATCTACCCACGCGCCTGCATCACACGGCCTATGTCGTGCGCAATCTCGAGCAGACGCGGCGGTTCTACGAGGACATCATCGGCCTGCCGCTCCTCGCCACCTGGTGCGAGAGCGATGAGCTGTTCGGCGCCATGCGTACCTACTGTCACTGCTTCTTCGGCTTGGGCGATGGCGGAGCGCTCGCGTTCTTCCAGTTCGCCAGCGCGGAGGATCACGCGCTGTTCGGGCCCAAGATGCCGGAGACACCTTTTCATCACATCGCGCTCAAGGTTGACCGCGAGACCCAGCAGGGGATCGAGCGGCGGCTCGAGGCGGCAGGCTACATGCCCCCCCGGACGTACGTTCTGGAGCATGGTTACTGCCGCTCCGTCTACGTCACCGACCCGGATGGAATGATCTGCGAATTCACGCTCGACCACCCCGACGTGGAGAAGATCAACCGGGCGCAGCAGGGCAAGGCGCACGCGGAGCTGCGCCGGTGGCTCGCCGGGGATCACACCTCGAACAACACTTACCGCTAGAGGGTAAGGGTCGGCGCACCTTCGGCGGCCGGGCGTCGGCAGGCGCCGCTGTTGCGGGATCAGCACAGGCCGCCGCGGCGTCCGCCGCTTCGGGCTTACTTCACCCTCAGTCGATGCGCGGTGCGCTCTCGTCCGCGCACGAGTGCCGTAGCGCGCGCTAGGCTCGACAGTCGAGGTCGGCGTGTCCACGCCGTGGCGGCAACAACAAATTAGCCGCGCCACGCGGGGATTTAGGGGAAAGCCGGCCCTCTTCGGGACTCGGGGTCCAGCGGGTCGAGACGCTTCGTGAGGGGGAAGCCATGACAAGCAGATTGGCGGTGCGATCGGCCGGCTTCGTAGGCTGCCGTTCGGTCTTAATGCTGGGGATCGCGCTCGCCCTTGGGGCGACAGGTGCCTTTGCGCAACAGTCGAATTCAGGCGCGCAGACAACCCAACCGCCCGCCCCCGACCAGGCCCAGGCGGCGGCCCCGGCCTCGGGTGAGGTGCTGCAGACGGTTACGGTCACGGCCACGAAGCGCACCGAGAACGTGCAGAGCGTTCCGATCACCATCCAGACCTTCACGACGAACGAGCTCGCGCAGAACAACCTCGCCAGTCTTTCCACGCTCACCGCGCTCTCGCCCGGCGTCGATCTAGAAGGCGGCACGCCGTTTTCGGGCGATCGATCGGTGCTTGCCGCCTCGATCCGCGGCATTGGTCAGAACGATTTCGCGTTCAATCTGAACCCGGCCGTCGGCGTGTACGTCGACGGGATCTTCTATGCTCGCACCATCGGCGCGAACATCGACCTGCTCGATGTCGATCAGGTGGAGATCCTGAAGGGCGCGCAGGGAACCCTCTTCGGCGCGAACACCATCGGCGGGGCGATCAACATCTCCACGCATACCCCCGGAGACGAGTTCCGCTTCATCGGAACGGCGACCGGCGGCAGCTACGACGAGCGTAACCTCGGATTCACGGTCGATGTTCCGCTGATCAAAGGGACGCTGCTCTCGAGCCTCACGGTACAGAGCCAGCAGCAGAACGGCTATCAGAATGCCATTCCCTACTCCTCGACCGGACCGGTCGGCGATGCGCCCTACGTGGTCGATCCGCAGGACGCGTACCCGAAGTCAGGCTACGCAACCGGCGACAATTATGGCGGCACGGGCATCACCGAGATGCGCGGGAAGGTGCTGTGGAACGTGAACGACAAGCTCAATTTCACGTTCACCGCCGACTGGACGCACGAGGACCAGACTGCTCTGCCGGAGGATGTTCTGCAGACCTACGAAGGGAACGTGCTCGGTGCGACCTTCTCGACGCTCTATGATCTGTGCATCAGCAATGGGGGCGCGGGGATTCTCGGCGCGGTGGACGGTGACGGCGGCTCGCTGCTGCCCCCTGCAGTCGCCGGAGCCTTCGCGGGCACCTGCTCGCAGCCGCGCGCGCACGTTCCCGGCCTGTCGGTCGGTGGCGCCCCGCTCATCGGGGCAGGCTACGCCGGAGTTCCCGTCGGAGTGATTCCGTTCCCCGGCGTGAATCCGTGCTACAACTACAACAACATCGCCGCTGGCCTGCCGTACTGCGGCTCGAACCAGCCCCGCATCTTCTACGACAACTCGACTGCGCAGACGGGCAATCCGGATACGACGTACGCGGTCGGCCGCCCCGATTTTGCGCGCCAGAACGTGTTCGGCTTCTCGCTGACGGGGGTCTACAGCCTCACCGACAACATGCAGTTCAAGTCGATCACCGGGTACCGCCAGGACCTGTGGCAGATCGGCACCCAGCTCGATGGGACGCCCGAGACGCTCCTCGAGGTGACCGACCAGCAGCACCAGTGGCAGGTGTCGCAGGAGTTCCAGCTCCTCGGCAAGGCCTTGGACAACCGCCTGGATTGGGTCTTCGGCCTGTACTACTTCAACGAGTACGGCTACGTGCACGACTTCGTGCCCTTCGAGAGCCTGCTGTACGTCTATGACGGCGAGGCGAACGACGTGCAGAACACGTATTACGCGACGTTCGTGCATGCCGATTACAAGGTTACCGATCACTGGGAGGTCGTCGCCGGTGGCCGCTACACCGATTCTCAGACCTACTTCCTCGGCGGCCAGGGCGACCTCAACGACTTCCCCTTCGGCTCGTACTGCTGGGTCAACTCCTGCGGAGGGGCGCCGCCCTACACGGACATCCCGGGCATCAACGGCAACAATGCTGCGCCCGGTGCGCCGTACTTCCTGTATTTCCCGGATGTCCCCGCGAGCCAGGCTTGGCACGTCTTCGACCCGACGGGCAGCATCAACTATCACTTCAACAGCGACGTGATGGCGTACGTGACCTGGAGCAAGGGCTTCCAGCAGGGCGGTTGGACCACGCGCCTCTCGGATGCGATTCCGAGCCCGACCGACGCCCAGTTCGGTCCCGAGTACGCCAAGCAGTGGGAGCTCGGCATGAAGTCCGAGTGGTTCGATCACCGCCTCCTCGTCAACGGGGCCGTCTATTACACGAACTTCGACGGCATTCAGCTCAATATCCAGCAGGGCATCTCGCCCGTGGTGCAGAACGCCGGAAATGCCGTCATCAGGGGCGCGGAGCTCGGGATTCAGTCGCTCGTCGGCGGTGGGCTGCAGCTCAATGGCTCGGCGTCCTACATCGATGCGTATTACACCTCGGTCGCCCCGAGCGCCAACATTCCCGAATACGCATTGCCCAACGGCTTGACGGTGTGTCCGGCGACGAAGGCCGTTGCCGGTACCGATGAGCCGGCCTGCGACCTCTACAACGGACCGGGCAATACCAACGGGCTACCCGTCGTCCTGCAGACCTCGGCGCAGCTTCCCTACACCCCGCGCTGGAAGTTCACGTTCAATCCGAGCTACGACTACATGCTCCCGAACCAGGCGATTATCCGTTTGCTGCCGATCTTCACCTACACGTCGGACATGTTCATGGACTCACTCAACACGCCGCTCCTGCGCCGGGCGGCGACGCGCGAGCTCGATGCCTCGCTTCACTACATCTCGGCGGACGGGTTGTACGACTTCGCGGTAGGCGGGACGAACCTCACGGATGACCGCTACCTCACGACCGGTGCGACCAACTACGGCGCAGGCGTGGCGCAGGGTTACATCAACGCGCCCACGGAGTGGTACGTAACGGTGCGCGTGAACTTCAACGGCCACTGACCCAACCTCGGTGCGCCGGCCCAAGAGGGGCCGGCGCGCGCTCTCCTGCACCGTCACGACGGGTAGTGCTGCGCACCGCATTCGGGATCGCACCGCCACCGCGCCTCGGCGATAATGGCCCGGTCACCGAGGGAAGCGGAATCATGCCGGCGTATCGATCCCGAACCACGACTCATGGGCGCAACATGGCGGGCGCGCGCGGCCTGTGGCGCGCGACCGGCATGCGCGATGAGGACTTCGGCAAGCCGATCATCGCGATCGCGAACTCCTTCACCCAGTTCGTCCCCGGACACGTTCACCTGAGAGATGTGGGCCGGCTCATCGCGCAGGAGATTGCCGAGGCGGGGGGCGTGGCCCGCGAGTTCAACACGATCGCCGTGGACGACGGGATCGCGATGGGGCACGACGGCATGCTCTACAGCCTGCCCTCGCGCGAGCTCATCGCCGATGCCGTCGAATACATGGTGAACGCCCACTGCGCCGATGCCCTCGTCTGCGTCTCGAACTGCGACAAGATCACCCCCGGGATGCTGATGGCGGCGCTGCGGGTCAACATTCCCACCGTCTTCGTCTCGGGTGGGCCGATGGAGGCCGGACGCGTTCGCCGGGGCTCGGCCACCAAGGCGGTCGACCTCATCGATGCGATGGTCGCGGCCGCGGACTCGAGCGTTTCCGACCGCGAGCTCGCCGAGATCGAGCGCGCCGCCTGTCCCACGTGCGGGTCGTGCTCCGGCATGTTCACGGCAAACTCGATGAACTGCCTCGTCGAGGCGCTCGGACTTGCCCTGCCTGGCAACGGGACGGTGCTTGCAACCCATAAGGATCGGGAGCGGTTGATGCGCCGGGCGGGCTCGCTCGTCACCGAGCTCACCCGGCGGTACTACGAGGCGGACGATGCGAGCGTGCTGCCGCGGGCCATTGCAACGTTCGAGGCGTTCGAGAATGCGATGGCGCTCGATATTGCGATGGGCGGCTCGACCAACACGGTGCTGCACCTGCTCGCCGCAGCCTACGAGGGCGGCGTCGAGTTCACCATGCGCGACATCGATCGGCTGTCGCGGCACGTGCCGAATCTGTGCAAGGTGGCCCCGTCACGCTCGGATGTGCATCTCGAGGACGTGCACCGCGCGGGCGGAGTGATGGCGATCCTGGGCGAGCTCGAGCGGGCGGGCCTCATCCACCGGGAGGTGCGAACGGTTCATGCACCCTCTCTCGCGGAGGCCCTCAAGCGCTGGGACGTTCGGCGCGAGCCCGACTCGGAGGTGAGCGAGTTCTATCGCGCAGCGCCCGGGGGCGTGCGCACCGTCGAGCCCTTCAGTCAATCTGAGCGCTTTGCGACCCTCGATGTGGATCGCCGCGCGGGCGCGATCCGCGATGCCGAGCACCCCTACAGTGCCGACGGCGGCCTCGCCGTGCTCTATGGCAATCTCGCTGCGGACGGCTGCATCGTGAAGACCGCGGGCGTCGATCCCGCGCTCCTCAAATTCGCAGGTCCTGCCCGCATCTTCGAGAGTCAGGAGGATGCCGTCACGGGGATTCTCGCCGGGGAGATCCATCCGGGCGATGTCGTCGTGATCCGCTACGAAGGACCCCGTGGGGGGCCCGGGATGCAGGAGATGCTCTACCCGACGAGCTATCTCAAGGCGAAGGGGCTTGGCAAGGCCTGCGCGCTCGTCACGGACGGGCGCTTCTCGGGCGGCACCTCCGGACTTTCGATCGGACACGTCTCGCCCGAGGCGGCCGAAGGCGGCGCGATCGGGCTCGTGCACGAGGGCGATCGCATCACGATCGATATTCCGAGCCGCGCAATCACACTCGAGGTGCCTGCCGCCGAGCTCGAGCGGCGCCGCGCCTCGATGGCCTCGCGGGGCGCGGGCGCGTGGCGTCCCGCACGGCAGCGACCCCGGCGGGTGTCGGTCGCGCTTCGAGCCTATGCGGCCCTCGCCACCAGCGCATCTCGTGGAGCCGTGCGCGATCTGTCGCGGCTACACCCCGAGGGGTGACGGCTTGCCGGTCGGGTGGCGCCGGCCCACCCATGCGAATAGCGGTACCGCCGCGAGCTGCGTCGCGAGACAGAACGCGAGCGCCGCCCAGACCGACCGCTCGTAAAGGATCCCGATCGCGGCGCTCCCCAGGAACCAGCAAAGACCGTAGCCGGCCGTGAAGACCCCGAAGGCCGAGGCGCGCTTCTCCGCGCTCACGATCGGCGCCACCGCGGCCGGGATGATCGATTCGTGCACCCCGGTGCCGAGGCCCCACACCGCAGCCCCCGCGAGCGCGGACCAGAAGCCGCCGAGAAAGACGAGCGGCGCAAAGGCCGCGGTGACCCCGGTGAGCACGATGAGCACGCTGAACCCATGGCGGTCGAAGAGCCGCCCGAGCAAGAACGATCCTGTGCCACTCACGGCCATCGCGACGGAATAGAAGATCGGAATCCAGTCGCTCGCGAGGACGTGCGCGCGCGTCCAGTGATAGGCGATGAGCGGGTAATCGGCAAAGCCGGCCGCAACGAGTGCCGCGCCCGCGAAATACACCCAGTAGAGTCGCTCGAGGCCGCCCGTGCGCAGCTCGCGCGGAGCGGCAGGGTCGAGGTCCTCGGGGTTCTTGTAAAGCTGCCGCGCGAGCAGCACGAGCGCGATATTGATCGCCGCGGGAATGAGCAGCACCGCGAAGGCGCGGTGGTAGTCGGCCCGGCGTGCGAGCACCGCGGCGACGATCAGGGGCCCCCCGAGTGCGCCCAGCTGATCGAGTGCCTCGTGCAGCCCGAACACCTTGCCGTAGCCCCCGAGATGCCGTGCGGCGTGCGCGAGCATCGCATCGCGTGGCGGGCTGCGCGTCGCCTTGCCGACGCGCTCGAGCACGATGAGCACCGCGGCCGCCGGCCAGCTGCCGGTGAGGGCGAGCGCCGGCACGGCCGTCATCTGCAGCACGTAGCCGAAGATCGTGATGGGCCAGAACCGGCGCGTCGTGTCGGCCCAGCGTCCCGAGACGAGCCGCAGCCCATAACCCGCGAGCTCGCCGAGTCCCATGATGATGCCGATCGCCGCGGCGCTCGCATCGAGGATTGCAAGATAGGGCCCGAGGATGCTGCGCGAGCCCTCGTACGCCGAGTCGGCGAACAGGCTGAGGATACCGACGAGCAGAACGAATCGGAGCGCTGCGCGGCTCGCGCGGGACGGAGGGTCGCGCATCGGACCTCGCCGGCCGGGGCTCTGCGGGGCTAGTTGCCGGCGAGCGCGGCCGCGCCGAACAGCGCCGCAGGCCCCAGCTCGGCTTCGATCTCGAGCAGGCGGTTGTACTTGGCAATGCGCTCCGAGCGGCAGAGCGATCCGGTCTTGATCTGTCCTCCGCCCATCGCGACGGCAAAATCAGCGATGAACGTGTCCTCGGTCTCCCCGGAGCGATGCGAGATGACGTAGCCCCAGCCCGCCCTGCGACAGAGTTCGATCGCATCCATGGTCTCGCTGACGGTGCCGATTTGATTGAGCTTGATGAGCGCGGCGTTGCAGGCCTGCTCGGCGATCCCGCGCCGGATATAGGTTGGGTTGGTGACGAGGAGATCGTCGCCGACGATTTGCACTCGATCGCCGAGCTCGGCGGTGAGTGCGCGAAAGCCTTCCCAGTCGTTCTCCGCGAGGCCGTCCTCGAGGGAGGCGAGCGGGTAGCGGTCCGCCCAGCTGCGATAGAGCTCGATCATTTCCTTGGAGGTCTTGTCGCCCTGGCGGCTGCGCGCAAGACGATAGCGGCCGCTCTCGAAGAAGGAGGTCGACGCCGGATCGAGCGCAATGGCGATATCGGCGCCGGGCTGGTACCCGGCGCGCTCGATCGCGGCGACGATGAGCTGGCAGGCCTCCTCGTTGCTCGAGAGGGCGGGAGCGAACCCACCCTCGTCTCCGACGGCCGTGCTCAAGCCTCGCTCGTGCAGGAGCGCCTTGAGCGCCTGAAAGGTCTCGGCACCGTAGCGCAGCGCTTCGGCGAAGCTCGGGGCCCCCCGCGGGTAGAGCATGAATTCCTGAAAGTCGAGACTCGAGTCTGCGTGCTTGCCCCCGTTCAGCACGTTCATCTGCGGAACGGGCAAGCGCCGCGCCCCTGAACCGCCGAGATACTGATAGAGGGGCAGCCCGCTCGAGGTCGCTGCCGCACGGGCGACGGCCTGTGAGACGCCGAGAATCGCATTGGCCCCGAGCCGCGCTTTGTTGGGGGTCCCGTCGAGCTCGATCATCAGCCGGTCGATGCGCGCCTGCTCCCGGGGATCGAGCCCCGCAAGGCGCGGGCCGATCGTCTCGTTCACGTGGGCGACGACCTTGCGAACGCCCTTGCCCCAGTAGCGGGTGCGCTCTGCGTCGCGCAGCTCGACGGCCTCGTTCTCGCCGGTCGAGGCACCCGAGGGCACCGAGGACACGCCGACCGTTCCATCCTCGAGATGGACCGAGACCCTGAGCGTCGGGGTGCCGCGCGAGTCGAGGATCTCGAGGGCTCGAAGCGAGCGAATGCGGGAGCTCATGGCTGGACCTCATCGAGCGGATCGAGGCGCATCGTAGCGGCGCGCAATGCGATTTGGAACCGCCGCCGCCCCGCGACGCGGGGCCGGCGGCGCGCGGCCGGCGGCGCGCATTGACGGCTCCGACCCCCTTTGCGTAGCCTCACCCGCGATGGCCAGGTTGCTCCTCGTGCGCCACGGGCACGTCGACGGGATCGATCCGCCGCGCTTCCGGGGTCGCAGGGACGTGCCGCTCTCGGAGCAGGGTCGCCGGCAGGCACGCGCCGTCGCCGCCTGCATCGGCGCTGAGTGGCAACCGGGCGCGATCTATACGAGCCCGCTCGCGCGCTGCGTTCAAACGGCTGCCGAGATCGGCTCGGCGTGCTCGCTCGCCCCGCTAGCGCTCCCCGACCTCACCGATCTCGACTACGGTGCGTGGGAGTGGAAAACCCACGCCGAGGTACGCGCTGAGTCGCCCGAGCTCTACGAGCGCTGGTTCGCGGCACCGCAGCTCGTGCGCTTCCCGCAAGGGGAGTCGGTGCAGGATCTCATCGCGAGGGTCGCGAACGTGCTGCGCCTGGTGCTCGCGCGGCATGCGACCGACACCGTGGTCCTCGTCGGCCACGACAGCGGCATCCGCGCGTTGCTGCTGCAGCTGCTCGACCAGCCGATCTGCGCATACTGGCATCTCGCGCCGCAGCCAGCCTCGCTGAGCGAGGCGGAAATCGGTGCCGGCAAGGTGCAGGTTCTCAGCCTCAACGAGACGCGCCATCTCCGGAAATGAGTCTTGGGTCGCGTTTGCGAGGCCCACCCCCCGGCAATTGATGCAGGCGTGACTTTCCTCACGGCATATGTCGTGAATGCACTGCAACTTGCCCGCTGGGACCTCACCCTGCGGGGTCGCGACGGACACTCTTGCATGCGGGCAATAGACGGCGGCCGAGCATGATCTCCCGGCGCACGCTTCTGCCTTGCGCGGCCCTTCTCGCCCTTGCCATCCTCGCGCTCGATCTGCTCGTTCCGTTCGCGGCGCCCACGCTGCGCATCCACGAAGGTGTCCTGCTGCTGCTGCTCGCGGCCGTGGGTTCGGCGACTCTCGTGCAGCTTCGTGGGGCCCAAGCGGCGGAGCGCCGGCTCGAGCGCGCACACCGCTCGAGCCTCGAGGGCCACTGGGAGTACGACTTCGAGCGCAAGGTGCGCTGGCACTCCGCGAGCTTCCGCGCGCTCCTCGGGTACGAGGCACGGGAGATGTTCGGGCGGCTCGAGAGGGCGGGCGAGAACACTCACCCCGAGGACCGTCCCGTCGTGACCGAGGCCATCGAGAAGCACCGGCAAACCGGTGCGCCGATCGATATCGTCGTGCGGTTGCGGACGGTGGACGGCTCGTACCGCTGGATGCGCATGAAAGGCGGCGTCGCGGAGCGCGATGAGCGCGGCGAGGGCGTGCGCATCGCAGGTGCCGCCCAGGACGTTCACGAGCACAAGCTCGCGGAGGACGCTCTGCGCGAGACGCGGGGCCGATTCGAGCGCGCGGTGCAGGGGACGCAGGATGGGCTCTGGGATATCGATCTGAGCGGGCCGAGCCCGAGAAGCTGGCTCTCCCCGCGTCTGCATGAGCTTCTTGGCTTCAAGGAGGGGGAAATCGGGGAGGATCCGGAGGCGCTGCGCAAGCGCACGCACCCCGAGGATCGGGTCATCTCCGACACCGCCGTCCACCGTCAGCACTCGGAGGGTGTCCCGCTCGACATCGAGGTGCGCATGCTCACCCGCACCGGGGAGTATCGCTGGTTTCGCATGCGGGGCAGCCCGGGATTCGATGCTTCGGGGCGCCTGGTCCGCGCCTCCGGCTCGATGCAGGATGTCACGGAGGCGCGCGCAGCGCGCGAGGCACTCTTGCGGGCGACCGAGGCTGCGCAGGCGGCGAGCCGCGCGAAGAGCACCTTCCTTGCGACGATGAGCCACGAGATCCGCACCCCGATGAACGGCATCATCGGCATGACGGCGCTGCTGCTCGACACCGTACTCGGGCGCGTGCAGCGCGAGTACGCCGAGGCGATTCGCACGAGCGCCAATTCGCTCCTCGCGATCATCAACGACATTCTCGATTTCTCGAAGATCGAGGCTGGCAAGCTCGAGATCGAGTCTCTCGACATGGATCTGCGCAGCAACGTCGAGGAGGTGGGCTCGATGATGGCGCTGCAGGCGGCCATGAAGAGCCTCGAGCTCATCGTCGATGTGGCTGCCGAGGTGCCGCAGACCGTGCTCGGCGATCCGCATCGCATCCGCCAGTGCCTCGTCAATCTCGTGAGCAACGCGATCAAATTCACCGCCGCGGGCGAGATCGTGATCGAGGTACGGGTGAGCGGGCGGCGCGGGGGCGCCGCCCTCGTGCGCTTCGAGGTGCGGGACACGGGCGTCGGAATCCCGACCGAGGCCCGTGCCGAGCTGTTTCAGCCCTTTACGCAGGCGGACTCCTCGACGACGCGCCGCTTCGGTGGCACGGGGCTCGGGCTTTCGATCGTCAAGCGCCTGGTCGAGCTGATGGGCGGGGAGGTGGGCGTCGCGAGCGAGCTCGGACGCGGCTCGACCTTCTGGTTCACGCTGCCGCTCGTGCCCGTCGAGGCGAGCGGCCGCACGCAGCTGCCACCGCCGCCGCTCACCGAGGAGGCCTCGCACCGCGTGCTGATCGTCGATGACAATGCGACGAACCGCCGTGTGCTCGCCGGCCAGCTCGCTCAGGGACAGTTCGAGGTGCAAGCGGCCGCAAGCGCGGCCGAGGCGCTCGAGCTCATGCCACGCGCGGTCGGGGAGGGCCGGCCCTACGAGGTGGTCCTCATCGACTTTCACATGCCGGAGATGGATGGCGCGATGCTCGGCGAGCGCATCGCCGGGGATCCGCGGCTCTCGGGTGCAAGGCTCGTGCTGCTCACCTCGCTCGATCGCAAGGGCGACCACACGCGCTTTGCCTCGATGGGGTTTGCTGCCTATCTCACCAAGCCGGTGCGCGCCCGGGAGCTGCGCGAATGCCTGCACCACGTGCTCGCTCACGCGGCGGGGGAGTGGAGCACCGGAACACACCCCCTCGTCACGCGCGGCACGCTCGCAAACGCCGCCGCGCAGCGCCAGTACGGCGGGCGCGTGCTCGTCGTCGAGGACAACCCGGTCAACCAGAAGGTCGCCCAGCGCTTTCTCGAGCGGCTGGGGTGCGAGGTGCGGGTTGCGGGCGATGGCGCCGAGGCGGTCGAGGCGACGGCGCGCGAGCGCTTCGATCTGATTCTCATGGACATGCAGATGCCGGTCATGGACGGCATCAGCGCGACCCGCGCGATCCGCGCACGCGAGAGCGGTGGTGCCCGCACGCCGATCGTCGCGCTCACGGCGAACGTGCTGGCGGGGCAATTTCAAAGCTGCATGGACGCCGGGATGGACGATGTGCTCTGTAAACCCCTCGAGCCCCAGCGTCTGCAGGATGTGCTCGAGCGCTTCGTGCTGCGCATGCCGACGAACGCGGTCGTCCCGGTGGAGGGGCCGTCGGGTCCTCAACTGGCCTCCGCGCCGCTCGATCTGGCGCGGCTCGGGAGTCTCGCCGGCGACGACACGGCGTTCATGCACGAGCTGCTCGCCACCTTCCGTGCGAGCGCCGCGAGCGCGCTCACCGACATGCGCTCGGCCGTTGCCGCAGACGATCGGGAGCGCCTGCGCCGGGCGGCGCACAAGCTCAAAGGCGGGAGCGACAACATCGGGGCCACCCGGCTGCGGGACCTCGCCTTCGAGCTCGAGTCTGGGTCCGCGCGCGACCGGCGCGAGCGGCTCGCAGAGGCGATCGAGTCGATCGCCGCCGAGCTCACCGAGCTCGATCGATTCTTTTCGGCGCCGGACTTTGCAACTCTCGCCCAGCGCCGCGCATCCTAGTACTCGGACCGCGGGTATATAGCCTTGGTGGCCTGCGCAGGCACTTGACGGCCGCCTTGTGTTGTAGTTATATACAACACTAATTAACTAGGGCTGATCACGAAGGCCGGAGGGAGTACCCCGTGGGCGCAAAGCCCGAGCTGATAAATGAGCCAACTGAGCTTCGAAAAGAGCCCAGTTCCGGGGAAGTCTCCTGGATCGGTCGCGAACTGGTGCGGGAGCCGGACGAGAGTTCGCCCTTCACGAACGCGGACCCATTGCGCCCGACCGACGAACCTCCCGAGCAACCCCCGACGATCCCGGGGAGTCGCGGGATCGCCGTGGGCGTTGGGATTGCAGTCGCGTTGCTCGCCGTACTCGCCGTCGTGCGCTACAGCCACCGTGCGGCTCTGACGCCGGCGGGGGCAGTGGGGTCCGTGCCGGTCGTGAGTGCCAGTGCGCCTGGCCTCACGCCGGTCATGGCGACAGTCACGTTTACGGGCGCGATCCAGGCTCGCTACGACCTGCCGATCGGCACCGAGGGGGAGACGGGCCGCATCACGGCGGTGTACGTCGAGGCCGGAGAATCCGTCCACAAAGGTCAGCTCCTCGCCCGCCTCGACGACTCGATTCTGCGGCCGCAGGTCGAGCGGCTCGAGGCATCGCTCGCGGAGGCCCGGGCCAACGCCGCGCTTGCGCAGGCGGAGTACGCGCGGGCCCGAGCGGTCGCCTCGGCGGGGGCGCTGTCGGCGGAGGACATCGAGAAGCGCCGCGCAACTGCCCTCACGGCCGACGCGGAAGTGCAGGTGGCCGCCGCGCAGCTCGCCGAGTACCAGGCGCGCCTCGCTCATACGGACGTCCGAGCCCCCGTGGACGGTCTCGTGCTCACCCGCTCGGCCGAGGTCGGCCAGATCGCAACGCCCGGGGGCACGGCGCTCTTTCGACTCGCCAAGGGCGGGGAGATGGAAATGCTCGGGCAGGTGGCCGAGCAGGATTTGCCCTCCTTGCGCGTCGGCCAGCCCGCGCTCGTGCGCCTCACGGGGATCGATCAACCCTTCAAGGGCAAGGTGCGTCTCCTCGCGGCGATCATCGATCCGCAGACCCGTCTCGGGGAGATTCGCGTGGCGCTTGGCGCCAACCCGCAGCTGCGCCCCGGCGCCTTCGCCAAAGGGGAGGTGATCGTCGGCCGTGGCCGTCGCCCGCTGCTGCCCGAGACGGCCGTGCTCTCCGACGAGCGCGGCGCCTACGTGTACATCGTCGATGGCGCGAACCGCATCGAGCGCCGCAGCGTGCGCTTCGACGACACCGATCCGCGCGGCATGGTGATCGAGAGCGGTCTCTCGGGAGATGAGCGCGTGGTGACGACTGCCGCCGCCTTTTTGCGGCCCGGCGAGCAAGTGAGCGTCGCTCCGGCTCCGCCGCCTTCCTGACCGCTCGAGCCGAGCCGCTACCGTGAAGAACATCTCCGCCTGGGCGATCCGCCACCCGGTGACGCCGATCGTGCTGTTCACGGTGCTGTTCCTGCTCGGCATCGTCGGCTTCGTGCAGCTGCCGATCGCTCTCGACCCGGATATCGACTACCCGCTCGTCGATGTGACCGTCTCGCAGCCGGGCGCAGCGCCCACCGAGATCGAGAGCCAGATCATCGAGAAGGTCGAGGGCGCCGTTGCGAGCATCGGCAACGTTCACACGATCTCCTCCTACGCCGATGAGGGTGAGGCGACGACCGAGATCGAGTTCCAGATCGGAACGCCGATCGATCGTGCGGTTTCCGACGTGCGCGATGCGGTTGCCAAGATTCGCAGCAGCCTCCCCGAGGGGATCGAGGAGCCGATCGTCCGGCGGATCGATGTCGTCGGCGGGCCGCTCGCCTACTACGCCGTGAGCACGACGCAGATGAGCCAACAGCAGCTCAGCTGGTTCATCGACAACGCGCTCACCAAGCGCCTGCTGACAGTACCCGGGGTCGCGCAGGTCGAGCGCGGCGGCGGCGTGGACCGCGAGATCCGCGTGGAGCTCGACCCGTCACGCATGCAGGCGCTCGGCATCACCGCGGTCGAGGTGAACCAGCAGCTGCGCGAGCTCAATCTCGATGCCCCGGGCGGCCGCGTGGACTTCGGAGGCGGAGAGCAGGCGATTCGCGTGCTGGGCGGTGCGCGCAGCGCAGTCGCGCTCGGGGACACCCAGATCGCGCTGCCCGCGGGCGGCGTCGCGCGCCTGAGGGACATCGCCGACGTCCACGACGGTTACGCGGAGGTGCGCAACATCAACCGCGTGAACGGGCGCCCGGCGACCACGTTCGTCATCTACAAGAGCAAGGGCTCCTCGGACGTGGCCGTGCTGAGGAGAGTCGAGCAGCAGCTCGCGCAGCTCGGCAAGGACTATCCCGAGGCGAAGTTCACCCAGGTCTTCACGACCGTCGCGCTCACACAGCGGATGTATCACTCCGCCCTCGATTCGCTCATCGAGGGTGCGCTGCTCGCCGTGGCCGTCGTGTGGCTGTTCCTGCGCGACGTGCGTGCTACGGTCATCTCGGCGCTCGCGATTCCGCTGGCCGCGGTGCCGACGTTTCTGTTCATGGAGTGGATGGGCTTCACGCTCAATCAGATCAGCCTGCTCGCGCTCTCCTTGGTCGCGGGGATCCTGGTCGACGATGCGATCGTCGAGATCGAGAACATCGTGCGCCACATGCGCATGGGCAAGAGCGGCTACCGGGCCGCGCTCGATGCCGCCGATCAGATCGGCCTTGCCGTGGTCGCGACCTCCGCGGCGGTGATCGCTGTGTTCCTGCCCGTGAGCTTCATGGGCGGAATCATCGGCCAGTTCTTCAAGCAGTTCGGACTCACCGTCGCGGCAGCCGTCTTCTTCTCGCTGCTCGTCGCGCGGCTCGTCACCCCGGTCGTGGCCGCCTACACCCTGAAGGGCGACAGCATCCCGAGGCATCGCGACGGGGCCACCATGCGGTGGTACCTGCAGCTGCTGCGCTGGTGCATCGCGCATCGCTGGCGCACGCTCGCAGGCGGCACCGCCTTCTTCGCCGCCTCGATCTTCGCGCTCTATCTGGTGCCGACCGCGTTCTCCACCAACGACGATGTGGGAACCTCGCAGCTCGAGATCGAGCTACCGCCGGGCGTCACTCTCGATGAGACGGCAGCGGTCTCGGCCAAAGCGTACGACATCCTGCGCAAGCGTCCGGAGGTCCAGAACGTCGTCGAGGATATCGGCTCGAACGGTGACGTGCGCCTCGCCTCGCTCTTCATTCAGCTCGTCCCGCGCGACAAGCGCAAGCTCCTCGAGTCCCAGTTCGAGAAAGAGGTGATGAATTCGCTGCGCAAGATCCCGGATGCGATCATGGCGTTCGACAAGCAGTCGGGGGCCGGCGGCGACCGCGATCTCACCATCTATCTCACGGGCGACGACCCGGCGCTGCTCGAGAGCAGCGCGCAGAAGGTGCTGGCCGGGATGCGATCGCTCCCGGAGCTGCGCGACCCGCGCATCAACGGTGACCTGCAGCGTCCGGAGATCGTCATCCGTCCGCGGTTCGACCTTGCCGCCGAGCTCGGCGTGACCGCGGAGAGCATCAGCCAGACGATCCGGATCGCGACCCTCGGTGATCTACCGCAGAACGTGGCGAAGTTCTCGCTCCCCGACCGGCAAATCCCGATCCGGGTGAGTCTCACGGACCGCGCTCGGCACGACCTCTCGACGCTCGAGAACCTCCCCGTGCCAGCGGGCATCGGCCGGGCGGTTCCGCTCAAGTCCGTCGCGGACATCAGCTTCGGGGAGGGCCCGAACCGCATTCGGCGCTACAACCAGGAACGGCGCATCGCGCTGCAGGCCGATCTCAATGGCGTGGCGCTCGGTCCGGCCCTGAAGAAGATCCAGGCGCTGCCCGCGATGAAGAATCTTCCGCAGGGCGTGCGCATGGTCGAGACGGGGGATGCGGAGCTGATCGATGAGCTCTTCACCGGCTTTGCCATCGCGATGGGCACCGGGATCCTCATGGTGTTTGCCGTCCTCGTGCTGCTCTTCGCGCGCGTCTTCCAGCCGCTCACGATCCTCTCGGCGCTGCCGCTCTCGATCGGCGGAGCGGCGGTCGCCCTGCTCATCTTCAACCTGACGCTGAATGTCTCGACGGTGATCGGCTTCCTCATGCTCATGGGCATCGTGGCGAAGAACTCGATCCTGCTCGTGGACTTTGCGATCGAGGAGATGCGTGCGGGCGTGGATCGCGTGACGGCGCTCATGGAGGCCGGTCACAAGCGCGCGCGGCCGATCGTGATGACGACGGTCGCAATGGTTGCGGGCATGGCGCCCGTTGCGATTCAGCTCTACAACGGGGATCAGTTCCGCGCCTCGATGGCGATCGCCGTAGCCGGCGGGCTCATCACCTCGACCGCCCTCACGCTCGTCATCGTGCCGGCGGTGTTCACGCTCATCGACGATGTCGAGCGCTGGATCGGCCCGAAGGTCGGGCGAATCCTGACGAGCGCCCCGCCGTCGCCGCTCTCCGCGCACAAGCCCGATCCTTCGCCCGTTGCCTGAGCCGGGCCGATTCGCGGACGTGATAGCCTTTCCGGATAGGGTGAGGCATCCGGAGCTCCATTGACCAGACCGGCGTGGTGGGTGCGCGCGGCGGCGGCGCTGCCCTTCGGCGCGCTATACGCATTCGCGCACTTCCTCGCCTGGCTTGCGGGGCGGGTGCTGCCGTATCGCGAGAGCATCGTTCGCGAGAATCTCTCGATCGCCTTCCCGGAGCTCGATGCGCGGCAGCTGCGCGAGCTCATGTACCGCTACTATCGCGGCTTCGCCGAGGTGGCCGTCGAGATCATCAAGGCGGCGAGCCTGCCGGCGCGCGAGCTTCGCGAGCGGGTCGCCATCGAGGGGCTCGAGCCGGTGCGGGCGCTGCTCGCGGGCGGCACACCGGTCGTGCTCGTCGGCGCCCATCAGTGCAACTGGGAGTGGGCATTGCTCGCGGTGTCGATCGAGCTCGGCTTTCCGCTCGATGCAGCCTACAAGCCGCTCGTCGATCCCTGGGCCGAGCGCGAGCTGTTCAAGCTGAGGACCCGATTCGGCAGTCGTCTCGTGCCGGCGCAGGAGCTTCTCGGCGACATCATCAAGCGCGGCCGCACCCCGCGTGCCATCGCGATGATCGCCGATCAGGAGCCGCGGACGAGCGAGCACAAGCACTGGACGCGCTTTCTCAATCGCGACACGGCGTTCTACGTGGGCGCCGAGGAGATCGCTCGCGCGACGCGCTTCCCCGTCTTCTTCGTCGGGATCAGGCGTCTGCGACGCGGCTACTACGCAAGCGCGGTGCAACCGCTCGCCGCCGCTCGCGAGCCCCTCGCCCCGGGGGAGCTCACGGAGCGCTACGCGAGGCTCGTCGAGGAGCAGATTCGCGCGGCACCAGCCGACTGGCCCTGGTCGCACAAGCGCTGGAAGCTCAAGCGCTCGCTCTACGCGAAGGGCTGAGGCACCGTTGCGCGATCACGCCGTCGCGGGAGCCGCCGCGGCGAGCTTGCCCTCGAGGTGGCGGGCGAGCTCGGCGATCGTCGGAAAGTCGAAAAGCTCGGTCAGATCGACCGCGCCGGGATACTCCCGGTCGATCTGCTCGTGAATCTCGATGAGCTTGAGCGAGCTCGCGCCGATCTCGAACAGGTTGTCCTCGACGCCGATCTTCTTGCCCTCGAGCGCCGCATCGCAGATCGTGCGCAGCTTCTCCTCGATATCGGTGCGCGAGGCGCTCACCGGCCCCCGCCGCGCATCGCGCAGCTGTGCGAGCGTTGCGAGCTCGGAGGCGAACTCCCCGTCCTCGTAGCCTCTCTCGAGCACGTGGCGCTGGATCTTGCCGCTCGTCGTCTTCGGGATGCGCTTGACCGGAACCACCTCGGTCGCCTCGAGTCCGGTGTGCTCGTTGATGAGGCGCGCGACCTCGGTCGCAACCGGCAGGAAGGCCTCGAGCTCCCCACGATGCAGCACGAAGACGATCAGCTGATCGGTCTGGGCACCGGGCGGCCGCGCGCCTGCGACGACCACCTTCCCGAGCTCGAGTCCCGCAGCGCGTTGCGCAATCCCCTCGAGATCGTGGGGGTAGTAGTTCTGCCCGTTGACGAACAAGATCTCCTTCGCGCGGCCGGTGATGAAGAGCTCGCCCTGCGAGATCACTCCGAGATCTCCGGTGCGCAGCCAGCCGTCGGCGGTGAACGTGGCCGCATTGGTCTGCGGATCCTCGTAATACCCCCGCGTCACGTTGTCGCCGGTGATCTCGATGTGGCCGACCGTTCCTTCCGGGACCGGCCGGTCGTCATCGCCCGTGACGCGCAGACGCGTGTAGGGGATCGCGCGGCCGACCGAGACGAGCTCGAGGGCATCGCGCGTGCGGGGGGGCACGGGCCGTGCCGCTTCTCCGACCCCGAGATGATGCCGGTCGAGGCTGATCGGCCGGTACGCCGCCCCGACCGCGGGGAAGGCCACCGCGAGGGAGGCTTCGGCGAGGCCGTAGACCGGATACATCGCCTCGCGCTTCAGACCGGCCGGCGCGAGGCGCGTGAGGAACTCCTCGCAGAGCTCGACGGAGATGGGCTCCGCGCCGTTGAAAATGAGCCGTACCGCCGAGAGCTCGAGCCCCTCGACCGCACGATCGCCGAGCACCTTGAGATAGTGCCGGTAGCCGAAATTCGGGGAGCACAGGATCGTCGCGCGCTTCTTCGCCGCGAACGTGAGCCACAGCAACGGGCGTCGCACGAACAGCTCCGTCGGCATGAGGTGCACGTGCACGCGATTGGCGAACATGACGATGAAGAAGCCGATGAGCCCCATGTCGTGGGTGAGCGGCATCCACGAGAGGCTCGTGTCCTCATCGTTGAAGTCGCATACCTCGGTCGAGCCGCGGATGTTTGCGATGAGGTTCGCGTGCGTGAGCACGACACCTTTCGGCTCGCTCGTCGAGCCCGAGGAGAACTGGATGAAGGCCGTATCGTTGGGCTCGGCGCGGTGTGGCTTGCCCGCGCGTGAGATGTCATCGAGCTGATCGACGAGGAAGACGTGCGTGCGCAGGTGCTCGAAGATCCTCTGCTCGCCCACCTCTGCCGCGAGCGCTCCGCTGCGCTCGAGCGAGCGTCGATCGGTGTACAGGAAGGGGGCGCCGAGCTTGCGCGCGATGCGCAGCAGCTTGTGGCGGTGCTCGTCGGTGATGCCGACCGCGACGGGCACCGGCACGATGCCGCCGAGCACGGCTGCACAGAAGGCATCGATGAACTGTTCGTTGTCGTTCAGGAACAGGATGAGCTTGTCGCCGCGGCGCGCGCCGAGCTTTTGCAGGTGGTAGAGAATGCCGATCGCCCGCTCGTAGAGCTCCCAGAAGGAGACTCGGCGCTCGTTCTGCTCCCCCTCGAGGTACGTGACGGCGCGTGCGGCCTTGCGGTTCACGTCGAGGAGCTCGGTCAGCGTTGCGGCTTTGATCATCAGCGGGCTTCCAGCCTCATGTAGAGCGGCTTGCGCGTCCGGAGGTTGATCTGCGCCTCGAGCGTGATGGGCTCGTGCGAGGCGCGGACGAGCCGGTAACGGCGCGCGACTTTGTACAGGTGCACGAGCATTTCGTAAAGAGCGAACGTCTCGCCGATGCAGTGCCGCGGGCCCGCGGCGAAGGGCATGTAGGCGAAGCGCGGCCGCTCGGCCGCATGATCGGGCGCGAAGCGCTCGGGCCGGAAGGCCTCCGGATCCTTCCAGTAGCGCGGATGGCGGTGCAAGAGGTAGGGCGAGAGGAGCACGTCGCTGCCGGCGGCAATCTCGTAGCCCCCGAGCACATCGGGGGCAATGGCGCGCCGCGAGAGCAGCCACCCGGGCGGGTAGAGCCGCAGCGCCTCGCTCACGACCTGCTGCGCGTACGCGAGGGCTTCCACCTGGGCGAGCGAGGGGGCCTGCATGTCCGGTGCGGCGCTGAGCTCGGCATGCAGCCTGGCATCGCTCTGCGGATGCTCCGAGAGCAGGTACCAGGTCCAGTTAAGACCGCTTGCGGTGGTCTCGTGCCCGGCGACGACGAGCGTCATGACCTCATCGATCAGCTGGCGCTCGCTCATGCCCTCGCCGCTTTCCTTGTCCCGCGCGGCCATGAGCATCGAGAGGTAGTCGAAGTGCTCCTCGTGACCTTCGCGGCGGCGGCGGATCAGGGCGGCGACGAGCTTCGTGAGCGAGCGGAACTTGTAGGCGAACTGCAGATTGCGCGCAGGCTCCCGCGTGACCACCTCGAACGGGTTGCCGCCGAGCTCGTGCGAGAGCCGCTCGAGGTCGCGGCCGAAGATCGAGCGCAGCACGATGTCGAGCGTGAGCTCGCTCATCTCATCGGTGATGTTGACCGCCTCGCCCCGGCGGTACTGCTCGTCCCAGCGCGCGAGAAAGCGGTCGTTCGCCTCGGCGAGCGTGCGCGCGAACTCGGTGATCACGCGCCGGTGGAACAGCGGCTGCATCATGTAACGCTGCCGCATCCACAGCTCCCCCTCGCTCGTCATGATCCCGTTGCCCAGGAGGATCTTGACGCGGTCGAGGCCGATCCCCTTGGTATAGTTGCGGTGGTTCGTCACTAGCACGCGCTTCACATCATCGGGATGGTTGATGACGTACGTGTAGGACTTGCGGCCGGGCGCATACACCCGATAGACATCCCCGAGACGGGCGGTGAGCTCGGTCATCCGCTCCAGTGAGTCCTCGGTCGCGCCCACGTCGAAGGGGGTTTCGGCCTCTGGGGGATGGGGTGGAGCCGGCTCGGAAGCGGTCATGCAGCGAGTGGATAACCTCGAAATGGTGTCATTTTACCGGATGCGGCCGCGAGCCGCGTCCGGGCGGCCCTCGAGCCGGCGCGCGGCATGAACGCTCGGGGGCCGCACGGCGGGCTGCGCAACACGCTCTACCGCACCGGCACGCGTTCCGGCCGTCGCATGAGCGTGGCGCGGCGCCTGCTCTATCGCCTCGCGGCCCCCCTCGCCGTCGGGCTGATCAGGGCATGGTGGCTCTCGTGCCGATCCGTGCGCCTGCTCGGCGCCGAGCACCTCGATGAGGCGCTCGCCGCGAGTCCCTCCCTTATCCCCTGCTACTGGCACCAACATCAGCTCTTCTGCGCGAAGTTCCTGATCGAGCAGCGTGCGCGTGGGCTCAAGATCGGCTGGCTCGTGAGTCCTTCGGTCGATGGCGAGCTCGGCGCGATGATGGTGAGCCGCTTCGGCGGTATCGCGGTGCGGGGCTCATCCACCCACACCGGTGCGCGGGCGCTGCGCGACTACTACCACGCGCTCGTCAAGGAGGACATCTCACCGGTCATCACCCCGGATGGGCCGCGCGGACCGCGCTTCGAGTTCAAGCCGGGCGCCATCCTGCTCGCACAGATGTCGGGCCGGCCGATCCTGCCGATGGCCTACGCCGCCTCGCACGCCTGGCAGGTGAAGTGGGACAAGTTCGTGATCCCGGTGCCCCTCTGCCGCGTGGTCATTGCGATCGGCCCTCCCCGCCGCGTCCCCCGGGTCATCGATCCGGCGGGCGTCGCGCAGCTGCAGGAGTCCCTGGCGGCGGAGCTCAAGGGCCTCTACCAGGAGGCCCGGGCAGCCCTGCGGAAAGGGTGAACGTCCGGACTGCCGCCAGCCTCTTTCACCGGCGAATAATGTCATCTGAGCGGTCCCGCCAGAGACAACTCACAGAAATAGTCTGTGCCGACAGCGCGTTACCTTGTATTCCTGATTTGATGTGCGAGAATCGGGCGTAAGCTTCGGTGCGACCTGGGCAGGAGAGGGAATGGCGGATGTGGCGTTGTGGTGCAGCCCATGACGCAGGTCGCCGCAGGCATCGGCCGGAACTGCAACACTTGATTCATTGGATTTAGCAAAGGGAGAGGACGCGCACGATGTCCACCGTGCCGCCGGATTCACCTGCGGAGCTGACGGCGTCCGACGTCCTGTCCTCCGACTTGTGGAAGGGCGGGACCCCGCCGCTGCAGAGCCTCGATGTGGCCTGCACCAAGATGGCGGTCGACCTTGCGAATCTGCGGCGCGATACGAGCGAGGAGTGCATCCGCCGCAACCTCGAGGCGCTCGTCGATCTCACGGCGAGCGATTGCGCCTTCGTCGCACTCATCGGACGCGAACGGCGCTTCGCGGCGGTGCATGTCGCGCGACGCGGTATCGGTCCCTCCCAGCCCGAGGGCTTGAAGGGCGAGCCGCTTGCAAACTATCCCTGGCTGGAGTCGCGCCTCGAGCATCTGCGGCTGACGGAGCTGCGCGACACGGGTTCGCCCCGCCGGGAGCAGCTCGCCGAGGCGCGCCGGCTTTCGAGCCTGCAGATCGGCTCCATCCTGTTCGTCGCGTTCCGCGCCCAGAACGAGCCTGCCGGCATCCTCGCTCTCACGCGAGTGCTGCCGCGCGGCCCCTGGGACGTGAATCTGCAGCTGCTGCTCAAGCTTCTCGGTGCGAGCCTCGGAACGGGCCTCGAGCGCGTGCGGCTCGAGCAGCGGCTCGTAAAGCTCGAGGAGCGCGTCAACCTCTCGCAGGCCGCCGCCAACGACGGGCTGTGGGACTTCGACGTGGAGAGCAACGAGGTCTACTTCTCGCCACGCTGGAAGGCCATGCTCGGCTACGGTGAGGAGGAGGTTCGCGACTCCCCGGACTGGCGCAATCTCGTGCATCCCGATGACATGTCGCGCGTGCAGGCGGCGATTCGCGACCACGTCGCGGGCAAGACCCCCACCTTCGAGAGCGTGCACCGCATGCGCCATCGCAACGGGGAATGGCGCTGGGTGATGAGCCGCGCGCAGGCGCGGGTCGATACGCACGGCCGGCTGCTGCGCCTCGTCGGTGTGGAGCTCGATATCACCGAGCGTAAGCTCTACGAGGAGGCGCTGTTCCGCGAGAAGGAGAGCGCGCAGATCACGCTGCAGTCGATCGGCGACGGGGTGATCACGACAAACGCGAGCTCGGTCATCGACTACATCAATCCGGTCGCCGAGGAGCTCACCGGATGGCGGCTCGAGGATGCGATGGGCCGCCCGGTCGAGGAGATCTTCCGTGCCTTTCATGAGGAGACCTGTGAGCCGCTCGAGAACCCGCTCACGGTGTCGATCCGCCGCGTGCGACCGATCAAATCCGTGCGCCCGATGCTGCTCATTCGCCGCGACGGCAACGAGCTCTATGTGGAGAGCACGGCCGCTCCCATCCGTGACGGCCAGGGTCACGTCGGCGGGGGCGTGCTCGTCTTCCACGACGTGAGCGAGTCGCGCGAGCTCAATCGGCGGCTGTCCTACCACGCGAGCCACGACCTGCTCACCGGGCTCGTCAACCGGCGCGAGTTCGAGAGCCGCCTGGAGCGGGCGCTGAAGAGCGCCAAGGCGCGCGAGGCCTCCTACGCGCTGTGCTACCTCGACATCGATCAGTTCAAGATCGTGAACGACACGTGCGGGCACAGCGCCGGGGACGCCCTTCTCGGGCAGGTCGGAGCGCTCCTGAAGAGCAAGGTCCGCTGGCGCGACACGCTCTCGCGCCTCGGCGGCGATGAGTTCGGGATTCTGCTCGAGAGCTGCACGCTCGATGAGGCGATGCGCACGGCGGAGCAGCTACGCGAGGCCGTGCGCAACTTCCGCTTCAGCTGGGAGGACCGCGTGTTCCGGCTCGGCGCGAGCGTCGGGGTCGTGCCGATCACTGCCGATAACGAGGACGTGGCCTCGATCCTCTCCGCCGCGGACAGTGCCTGTGCCGCCGCCAAGGAAAGCGGCCGCAACCGGGTCCACAGCTTCGCCGAGAACGACGTGGAGCTCATGCGCCGCCGGCGCGAGATGCAGTGGGCCGCCCGCATCAACGCGGCGCTCGAGGAGGGACGCTTCGAGCTCTTCCGCATGCAGATCCAGCCGCTGCAGCGTGTCGAGGCCGGCTCGCATTACGAGCTGCTGCTGCGCCTGCGCGATGAGGGTGGGCGGATCGTCGCTCCGGATGCATTCATCGCCGCTGCGGAGCGCTACGGCATCACCCCGGCGATCGACCGCTGGGTCATCGAGAATGCGTTCCGCTGGCTCGTGTCCGAGGCCGACGAGCGCGAGAAGCTGATTCTCTGCTCGATCAACCTCTCGGGTCAGAGCCTCGGGGACGACAAATTCCTGCCCTTCGTGATCGACCAGTTCAATCGCAGTGGGATCGAGGGGTCGAAGATCTGCTTCGAGATCACCGAGAACGAGGCGGTGCGCTCCTTCTCGCAGGCGAACCGCTTCATCCAGGCGCTCAAGGCGCACGGGTGCAAGTTCGCGCTCGATGACTTCGGCAAGGGCCAATCCTCGTTCGGCTACCTCAAGCACTTCCCGGTGGACTTCCTCAAGATCGACGGCAGTTTCGTGCGCGGCATTCTTCATGACCCCATCGATCGGGAGATGGTCCGCTCGATCAACGAGATCGGTCACCTCACGGGCAAGCAGACCGTCGCCGAATTCGCCGAGAACGCCGAGATCATCCAGATGCTCACGAGTCTCGGCATCGACTATGCGCAGGGCTACGGAGTAGCGCAGCCGCAGCGCGTGTTGAAATCGGCCGTCGCCTAATCAGCCTGGCGCGGTGAGAATTCGAGGCGCATGGAGAGATCCACGGCGCGAACGTGCTTGGTCAAGCCGCCGACCGACACGTAATCCACCCCGGTCTGCGCGATCGCCCGCACGGTGTCGAGGCTCACGCTGCCCGAGGCTTCGAGCTTCACCCCTGAGCGCGTGGCGCGAACGCGCTCAACGGCGGCGCGCATGTCGGGGAGGCTGAAGTCATCGAGCATGACGATGTCCGGGGCCGCCGCCAGGGCTTCCTCGAGCTCGGCGAGGCTCTCCACCTCCGTCTCGACTGTGAGCCGCGGCCCGAGACGCCGTGCGGCGGCGATGGCGGCCGAAAGCGAGCCGGCGGCGGCGATGTGGTTCTCCTTGACGAGGACCATGTCGTAGAGGCCCATGCGGTGATTGTCGGCGCCGCCGCAGCGCACCGCGTACTTCTGCGCCGTGCGCAGCCCAGGGAGCGTCTTGCGCGTGTCGAGGATCCGGCAGGCGGTTCCTGCGACGGCCTCCACGAAGCGTCGCGCCGCGGTGGCCGTGCCCGAGAGCAGCTGCAGGAAGTTGAGCGCAGTGCGCTCCCCGGTGAGGACGGGTCGCGCGGGCCCCTCGAGGGTGAGGACGGTCCCACCGGCCGCGACGGACCCGCCGTCCTTGACCACCCACTCGAGCGCGATCGTCGCATCGAGCTGCCGGAAGGTCTCCTCGACCCAGGGGGCTCCGCAGACCACCGCATCCTCGCGGCTGATGACCGCACCGCGCACCCTCTCACCCGCGGGGACGAGGCTCGCGGTCACGTCCCCGGCCCCCACGTCCTCACGCAGCGCCGCGGAGACCTGGGTCGCGACGTCCGGGGGTACCTCGAGAGCCTGACTCAAGGGGGCTGCTCCGCGCATGGGGCCATTATGCTATCGGAGGCACGGGCCGTGGCCGCCGCCGAGGGCGACGAGCGGCTCGCAGAACGGCGCTTTCTGGCGAGCCGCAGCGAGGGGTCGCGGCTGATGCCCGACCCCTCGCCGTAGAGCTAGTACGGCAGGCCGTGGAAGGCCGAGGCCATGCACAGGAGCATCGGAATGGAGAGCACGAAGTTCGTGCGCGAGGCGGTCCCCGCAACCTTGCGGGCGCGCGCCTTCTCCTCGTCCGTTGCCGGGACGATTCCGAGAATCTTCTTCTGGTTCGGCCAGATGAAGGCCCACACGTTGAGCATCATGATCGTGCCGAGCCAGCCGCCGATGCCGATGACGAGCCCGTACTGGTCATGCCCTCCATGGCCGAGGGTCACGGCGTTCAGGAAGTTTCCCGTGCGCAGCAGATACCACGCGCCGGTCAGAAACGTGGCGATCGCTGCCCAGCGGAACCAGGCGAGCGCCCGTGGCGCGATGTACTTGCTGATCCCCGCACCGCCGGGGCCGCCCTTGTCGGCTGCGGCCGCCGCGAGCGCGGGCGTCTGCACGACGTTGAAGTAGTAGAGCAGTCCGATCCAGGTGATGCCGCTCAGGATGTGCAGCCAGCGCGCGAGGGTCGGCTCGTGGAACACGCCCGGAGAGGCGCCGATGCTCACGGCGACGATCACGATGACGATCGCGATGATGACGCCCGAGATGATCGAACCGGAGATGGAGTTGAGTGGATTCATGGCGTTACGTCCCCTCTTGACGGTGGCCCGCCAGGCTTCGGGTTGTTGTTGGAGCCAGCTTAAGGGAGGACCTGGCGGCGTTTGAAGAATAGGCCAGAAGACTCCATAATTCAACGGGCAAGAGGAGTAGCAGAATGGATGTCGTGGATCGCATCAAGGCTCAGCTTTCCGCAAACCCCGTCGTGCTGTTCATGAAGGGCACGCCGGACTTTCCGCAATGTGGATTCTCGGCGCAAGCGGTTGCCGCGCTGCGGGCGTGCGGCGCGCAGTTCAGTCACGTCGACATCTTCGAGGACCCCGAGCTGCGCGAGGCGCTGAAGCAGTTCTCGAACTGGCCGACCTATCCCCAGCTCTACGTGAACGGAGAGCTCGTCGGCGGCTGCGACATCGCGCTCGAGATGTACCGCAGCGGCGAGTTGAAGAAGCTGCTCGAAGAGGCGGGCGCCGTCACGGCCTGACCGAGGGCCTGCGCGCGCAGCGGGCTGCCTCTGCCGCCCGCCGCCCCTCGTGGTCAGGACTCCATTCGCGGATCCTCGCTCACCGGCTCGCTCGGGGCGCTCTGCAGCCAACCGAGCGCGCAGGCGCGCGCCTGCGCCTGCGCGTAGCTCGACTGCATTCGGTTGCAGACGTAGCAGAACAGGTCGGCCGTCTTCTGCGCATCGTAGGCCGCCGAGTGCGCCGAGCTCGGATCCCACTGCATGTCCGCGACGGCGACCGCCTTCGCGAGCACCGTCTGCCCGAGCGCGGCGCCGGCGAGCGTTGCCGTATCGAAGCTCGAGAAGGGGTGGAACGGATTGCGCTTCATCTGCGCCCGTCCCACCGCCGCGTTGAGGAAGCCGAGATCGAACGCGGCGTTGTGGCCGACGAGGATTGCGCGGCGGCAGTCGTACGCACGCACTGCATGGCGCACCTCCCGGAACACACGGGTGAGCGCGTCCCGTTCGGGCAGCGCCGGGCGCAGCGGGTGGAAGGGGTCGATGCCGGTCACGCTCAATGCAGCCGGATCGAGCCGCGCGCCCTCGAAGGGCTTGACGTGATAGCTCACCGTCGCTCCCCGCGCGAGCGTGCCGCTCGTGTCCATGTCGATCAACACGGCTGCGATCTCGAGCAGCGCGTCCGTCGCCGCATTGAACCCGCCGCACTCCACGTCGATGACAACCGGCAGAAAGCCGCGGAACCGGCGTGCCATGAGCGCAGCCGCCGGCGCAAGGGGCACCGCGCCCGGCATGTCCGCGGCGATCTCGCTCACGGGAGGACTCGCCACGCGATGCGCTCGCCGGCGCGAAGCGGCACGAGCTCGTCGGACCCGAACGGGTAGCTCTCGGGCACCTGCCAGGGCTCCTTGCGAAGCGTCACGCGCTCGGCGTTGCGCGGCAGCCGATAGAAGTCGGCGCCGAACTCGGAGGCGAAGCCTTGCAGCGCATCGAGGCGGCCGGCGGACTCGAACGCCTCCGCGTACAGCTCGAGCGCGGCGTGGGCCGAGAATACTCCGGCGCAGCCGCAGCGCGCCTCCTTCGAGCGCCGCGGATGCGGGGCGCTGTCGGTGCCGAGGAAGAATCGCGCATCGCCGCTCACTGCCGCCTCGAGCAGCGCCCCACGATCGGATTCGGATTTGAGCACCGGCAGACAGAAGTGATGCGGGCGCAGACCTCCCGCGAAGAGCGCGTTGCGGTTGAGCAGCAGATGCTGCGGCGTGATCGTCGCGGCGATTCCGGGGCGGGCAGCGCGCACGAACTCGACGGCGCGGCGCGTCGTGATGTGCTCGAACACGATGCGCAGCCGCGGGTGGCGCGCGGCGATCGGGGCGAGCACCTGCTCGATGAACCGCGCCTCGCGCTCGAAGATGTCAACGCCGGGATCGGTCACCTCGCCGTGGACCTCGAGGACCATACCCGCCTCGGCCAGGCGCTCGAGCACGGGCTCGATGTGCGACACATCGGAGACACCGGCGTGCGCATGCGTCGTGGCACCGCGCGGATAGAGCTTGAATCCGAACACACAGCCGCTCTTGCGGGCGCGGTCGACTTCGGTCGGATCGGTGCGGTCGGTGAGGTAGAGCGTCATCAGGGGCTCGAAGGCCGAGCCCGCGGGCAATCGGGTGCGGATGCGCCGGCGGTATTCGAGCGCGAGCTGAGTCGTCGTGACCGGCGGGTCGAGATTCGGCATGACGATCGCGCGGGCGAACCGCGCGACGGTGAAGGGCAGCACGGCGGAGAGCTGCTCCTCATCGCGCAGGTGCAGGTGCCAGTCGTCCGGACGCCTGAGTGTCAGCGTTTCCATCATCGCCTTGGCGCCCGCGGCAGCGCCGCGAGCGACTCGAGCACTCGTGCCTTGAGGATCAGCTCGAGCGCATACCGTACTCCGAAGCCGGTCACATCGGTATGGATGTGGGCGAGCCCTCCGGGTCGCACGGCGGAGGACAGATCGAGATGCGCCCAGGGGATGCCGGCAGGCACGAAGCGGCTGAGGAACCGCGCGGCGAGGATGTGATCGCCCTTGCCTTCCGGCGCACACTGCAGGATGTCGGCGACCTTGCTCTCGAGGTCCGAGTCGTAGTCCGCATCGAAGGGGAACCCCCACACCCGCTCCCCGCTCGAGCGTCCCGCGCCGAGCAGCCGCTCGGTGAGCTCCGGCTCATTGGTGAAGACACCGCTCATGCGCTCGGTGAGCGCGTACACGCAAGCGCCCGTGAGCGTCGCAAAGTCGAGCATCAGGCGCGGTGCGGTGCGGCCGGCAAGTGCGAGCGTGTCGGCGAGGACCATGCGGCCCTCGGCGTCGGTGTGGATCACCTGGATCGTGGTGCCGTTCGCCGCACGCACCACATCCTGCGGGCGATAGGCGCGCGGCCCGGCGCGGTTTTCCGTGATGGCAAGCCACGCATCGGCCGAGACCGGGGCGTTCAAACTCGCAAGCGCGGTGAGCACTGCGAGGGCAACCGCGCTTCCGGCCATGTCGGTGTGCATGTCGAGCATGGCGCGGTGCGGCTTCAAGTTGGTGCCGCCCGTGTCGAAGAGAATGCCCTTGCCGATGAGCGCCACATCAGGCGAGCGGCCGTGCCGCGTCGAGCCGCTGCGCGGTCGGTAGGCGAGATGGGCGATCCCGGCCGTGCGCTCGGCGTTGCCGGCTGCGACGGCGAGGAAGGCGTTCGCTCCGAGGCGTGCGAGCGCGCGCTCATCGAGCCAGCGCACGGCGAGGCGGTGCTCGCGGGCGAGTGCGACGATGAAGCGCCTGAAGGAGCGCGCATCGAGCACGTTCGCAGGCAGGGCGGTCAGGTGGCGTGCGAGATTGTTGGCGCTCGCGGAGGCCTGGATGAACTCGAGGTCGGCCCGCGCGGCTGCGATGAGCTCGATGCGGCGGACTCGGCTGCGCCGCGCGGGCTTGCGAAAGGAGGGGAGCTCGAAGGCATGCGCGAGCGCGGCCGAGAGCAGCGCTCCGAGCGGATCGGGGGCGCCCCACGCGGCTCCGGGGGCGGCGATCGCGAGCGACTCGACGTGGCGGGAGGCGATCTCTTTGAACATGCGCCCGGCGAGCGTGAGCGTCTCGAAGACCGAGGCGGCGCGCGGCAAGAGCCCGAGCACCGCCCAAGTGCCGCGGGCAGTCGCAAGCGTCGCGCAGGCGGGGGCCCCCGAGCGACGCGCGCGCGCGTGCAGTTCGCGCCAGCGTGCCGCGTGTGGCAGCTCAGAAAGCTGCGCCGGGTCGGCATCCTGCGGCGCGATCGCGACGATCGCATCGAGGCCGGCCGCAACGCGCTCGCTCAAACGCCTGCGCTGCATCACCGCCGGCGCGCGCGGCAGGCGCGGAAGGGCGGGAGGCGACATCAGCGGTGCGCGGGCCGGCTGCGCTGTGGGCAGCGCGCGCGCCCGCCGCCCGGTTGCTTGACCGTCGCGAGTGAAATACGGATCATTGCGCGGGTTTTGTTGGGAAGATGCGAATTCGACGCGGGGCGGCTCTGCGCATCGTAGCACAGCGGCCGCGCGCGCCCGCCGCGCTCAAGTCCACTCGAGATTGGCGGCAGCTGTGCTGAGTGACCCCCAATGACTGAACTGCCGAAGCTTCAAGATCTCGATCCCGTCGAGACTCAGGAGTGGCTCGAGTCGATCGACTCCGTGCTGCGAACGTACGGCCCGGAGCGCGCGCACTTCCTGCTCGAGCGGCTCATCGATTACACCCGCCGCTCGGGCGCCTATCTGCCGTTCAAGCCGAATACCGCGTACGTCAACACCATCTCGCCCGGCCAGGAACGCGAGTACCCGGGCAACCGCGCGCTCGAGCGGCGGCTCGAGGCGTACCAGCGCTGGAACGCGCTCGCGATGGTCGTGCAGGCGAACCGCATCTCCTCGGAATACGGCGGGCACCTCTCGAGCTACGCCTCCTCGGCGACGCTCTACGAGGTGGGCTTCAATCATTTCTGGCGCGCACCCTCGGGAAGCCATCCGGGGGATCTCGTGTTCTTTCAGGGACACTCCTCGCCCGGGATCTACGCGCGAGCCTACCTCGAGGGACGCCTGTCCGATGAGCAGCTGCACCACTTCCGCCAGGAGGTGAGCGGCAAGGGCCTCTCCTCGTACCCGCATCCGTGGCTGATGCCGGAGTTCTGGCAGTTTCCGACGGTCTCGATGGGCCTCGGGGCGATGATGGCAATGTTCCAGGCGCGCTTCATCCGCTATCTCGAGCACCGCGGGCTCGCCACGGCCTCCGACCGCAAGGTGTGGTGCTTCCTCGGCGATGGGGAGATGGACGAGCCCGAATCGATGGGCGCGCTCACCATGCCGGTGCGCGAGCAACTCGACAATCTGATCTTCGTCATCAACTGCAATCTGCAGCGCCTCGACGGTCCGGTGCGCGGCAACGGCAAGATCATTCAGGAGCTCGAGGCTGCCTTCCTCGGGGCGGGCTGGAACGTCATCAAGGTGCTCTGGGGCTCGCGCTGGGACCCGCTGCTCGCGCGCGACGAGAAGGGCCTCTTGCGCAAGGTGATGGAGGAGTGCGTCGACGGGGAATACCAGAACTTCAAGGCGAAGGGCGGCGCCTACACGCGCGAGCACTTCTTCGGCAAGTATCCCGAGCTCAAGGCGATGGTCGCCAACATGTCGGACGAGGAGATCTGGCGACTCAATCGCGGCGGCCACGATGCCCGCAAGGTATACGCGGCGTACTGGGCGGCGGCGCGCCACAAGGGGCAGCCGACGGTGATTCTCGCCAAGACCGTGAAGGGCTTCGGGCTCGGCAAGGGTGGCGAGGGGCAGATGATCGCGCACCAGCAGAAGAAGCTCGACGTGGACACGCTGCGGGCGTTCCGCGACCGGTTCAACATTCCGGTCTCCGACGAGGAGATCACGAGCGTTCCGTTCCGCAAGCTGCCCGAGGACTCCCAGGAGTCGCGTTACCTGCACGAGCGGCGCCGCGCGCTCGGCGGCTATCTGCCCGTGCGCTCGACGCTCGCTCCGCCGCTCGCGCTCCCCGCGCTCGAGGCATTCGCACCGGTGCTCGAGGGCACCGGCGAGCGCGAGATCTCGACGACCATGGCCTTCGTGCGCATCCTCACGATCCTCCTCAAGGACAAGAACATCGGCAAAGCGATCGTGCCGATCGTCCCCGACGAGGCGCGCACCTTCGGCATGGAGGGCCTGTTCCGCCAGATCGGCATCTACTCCTCGGTCGGCCAACTCTATACTCCCCAGGATGCCGAGACCCTCATGTCCTATCGCGAGGACAAGAAAGGTCAGATGCTCGAGGAGGGTATCAACGAGGCGGGGTCGCTCTGCTCGTGGATGGCGGCCGGAACGGCCTATGCCAATCACGGCATCAACATGGTGCCCTTCTACGTGTTCTATTCGATGTTCGGCTTCCAGCGCGTGGGGGATTTCATCTGGGCCGCAGGTGACATCCAGGCGCGCGGCTTCCTCATCGGCGCGACGGCAGGGCGCACGACCCTCGCCGGGGAGGGCCTGCAGCATCAGGACGGGCACAGCCAGCTCATCGCCACCACGGTCCCGAATTGCGTCGCGTACGATCCCGCCTACGCGTACGAGCTCGCGGTGATCATCCACGAGGGACTGCGCCGCATGTACGTCGAGCAGCAGAAGGTCTTCTACTACATCACGTGCATGAACGAGAACTATCCGCAGCCTGCCATGCCTCAGGGTGCCGCGGCCGGCATCCTCAAAGGGATGTACCTGCTCGCGAGCGGCGGTCGCGGGAAAGTGCGCGCGACGCTGCTCGGGTCCGGAACGATTCTGCGCGAGTGCATTGCCGCGGCCGAGCTGCTACAGCGCGACTACGGAGTGCCTGCCGATGTGTACTCGGTGACGAGCTTCAGTGAGTTGCGTCGCGAGGCGGTCGACTGCGAGCGCTGGAACATCCTGCATCCCGAGGAAGCGCCACGGGTCCCGTACGTGCGGCAGTGCTTGCAGAAGTGCGAGGGTCCGGTGATCGCCGCAACGGATTACGTGCGCAACGTTCCCGATCAGATCCGCGCGTGGGTCGGCGCGCGCTACCTGACGCTCGGCACCGACGGTTACGGCCGGTCCGACTCCCGAGCCGCCCTGCGCAAGCACTTCGAGGTGGATCCGCACTTCATCGCCGTCGCGGCGCTCAAGGCGCTCGCCGATGACGGCAAGATCGACAGCGCAACGGTCGCCAAGGCGATCGCAGCGGGCGGCATCGATCCTGCGAAGCCCAACCCGCGCATGTCGTAGCCGCCGCGAGAGCCCGCCCCGTGAGTCGCATCATCGATGTGCGAGTGCCCGACATGGGCAACTTCAAGGATGTGGCCGTCATCGACGTGCTCGTCAAGCCGGGCGACACGATCGAGCCGGAGACCCCGCTCGTGACGCTCGAGACGGAGAAGGCGACGATGGACGTTCCGTCCACCGTTGGCGGCGTGGTCGAGCGCGTGGTCGTTGCCAAGGGTGGCACCGTCAATGCGGGGGATGTGGTCGTCGCGGTGCGCTCGGACGAGGAGCCGCAGGGTGCGGGGAAGGAACCTGCCGCGAGCACGGGTCCGGTATCCGAAGCACCGGCGCCCGCGGTGCAGGCGCGGGATGGTCAGGCGGGGGGCACCTCTTCCGAGCCGCAACGGCCCGCGCCGGCGGCGGCGCCGGCCGTGCCCGCTGCCGAGCGTGCTGCCCCTGCCCCGCGTGCCGAGCAGCCGGCGCAAGCGCTCTTTGCCCCGGCACTCGAGCTCGGGTTCTCCCGCGCACATGCGAGCCCGTCGGTGCGCAAGTTCGCGCGCGAGCTCGGGGTCGATCTGGGTGCGGTGAGCGGCACCGGCTTCAAGGGCCGCATCACGCACGACGATGTGAAGGGATTCGTCAAGAAGACACTCACCGCGACCGGGGCAGGCGGGGGACGAGGCGCGCCGGCTTCCCCCCGGGGAGCGGGGCTGCCGAGCATTCCCGCCGTCGATTTCTCACAGTTCGGTCCGACGGAGGTCAAGCCCCTCTCGCGCATCCAGCGCATCTCCGGAGCGCGATTGCAGGCGAGCTGGGTGAACCTGCCTCATGTCACCCAGTTCGACGAGGCGGACATCACCGAGCTCGAGCGCACGCGCGCGGCTCTCAAGGATCAGGCGACCGCGAAGGGCATCAAGCTCACCCCGCTTGCCTTCATACTGCGCGCGTGCGTCAAGGCGCTGCAGGAGTTTCCGCAGTTCAACGCCTCGCTCGATGCGAGTGGGGAGAACCTCGTCCTCAAGAAGTACATGCACCTCGGCTTCGCCGCGGACACCCCCCAGGGGCTGCTCGTGCCCGTCGTGCGTGACGCCGACCGCAAGGACGTGTACGAGCTTGCGCGCGCGGCCGGCGAGCTCGCCGAAAAGGCGCGCGCGGGCACGCTCACCCTCGCGCAGATGCAGGGCGGTTGCTTCACCATCTCGAGTCTCGGCGGGATCGGGGGAACCGCCTTCACCCCGATCATCAATGCGCCGGAGGTTGCGATCCTCGGCGTCTCGCGCGCGGCGCTGCGCCCGGTGCACATCGACGGCAGCTTCGTGCCACGGCTCATCCTGCCGCTCTCGCTCTCGTACGATCATCGCGTGATCGACGGCGCGCTTGCCGTGCGTTTCACGACCTTCCTCGCGCGCACGCTCGCCGACGCACGCGGGCTGCTCGAGGCCGTGCCTTGAGCTCGATCGATCTCACGATCCCGGATCTCGGCAGCTTTCACGACGTGGAGGTCGTGGACGTTCTCGTGCACCCCGGCGATACCGTCGAGATCGACACGCCGCTCATCACGCTCGAGACCGAGAAGGCCTCGATGGACGTGCCCGCGACCGCAGCCGGAACGGTCACGGAGGTGCTGCTCAAGAAGGGCGACAAGGTCTCGAAGGGATCACTGATCGCCCGGGTGAGTGGCGTCGAATCGGCGCCCAAAGCCGCTCTGCAGAGCGAAGGTCCGGCGGTCGCGGCGCGCGCCGAGCCGCCGCGCGATGCCGGAGTACCGGTGGGCGCGGGAGCCGGCGGCGACACCGTGCGGATGCGCCTGCCCGACGGCTCGCTTCGCGGGCGGGTGGAGGCACAAGCCGACCGCAGTGTGCCTCTCGTCGTGCTCGGAGCAGGTCCAGGCGGCTACACCGCTGCCTTCCGGGCCGCCGATCTCGGCATGAAGGTGACGTTGATCGAGCGCTGGTCCTCGCTCGGCGGAGTCTGCCTCAACGTCGGCTGCATTCCCTCCAAGGCGCTCCTGCATGCCGCCAAGGTCATCGAGGACGCCGCGGCAATGGCACCCCACGGGATCGCCTTCGGCAAGCCGACGCTCGATCTCGGGAAGCTGCGCAACTGGAAGACCGGCGTCGTGAAGAAGCTCACCGGCGGACTCAGGCTCCTCGCGAAGCAGCGCAAGGTCGAGGTCGTGCAGGGCACCGGCCGGTTCGTCAGTCCTCAGGTGATCGAGGTCAGCGGGGAGTCGGGCACCGAGCGCATCCGCTTCGACCAATGCATCATCGCCGCCGGTTCCGAGGCCGTACGGCTCCCGGGCTGGCCAGAGGATCCACGCGTGATCGACTCGAGCGAGGCGCTCGAGCTGCCCGCAACCGCGCGGCTCCTGGTGGTCGGCGGCGGGATCATCGGGCTCGAGATGGCCTGCGTCTATGACGCCCTCGGGGTGCGGGTGAGCGTCGTCGAGCTCACCGCGCAGCTCATGCCGGGGTGCGATCCAGACCTCGTGCGGCCGCTCGAGAAACGCATTCGCGCCCGCTACGAGCAGATTCTCCTCGCGACCCGTGTCGCGGGCGTCGAGCCGACGGGCGAGGGTCTGCGCGTGAGCTTCTCGGGGGAGCGGGCGCCCGCTGCGCAGACCTTCGATCACGTGCTGATGGCGGTCGGACGAGTGCCGAGTGGAAAGCTGATCGGGGCCGAGGCTGCCGGAGTCCACGTCACCGATCGCGGCTTCATTCCGACGGACAAGCAGATGCGGACGAACGTGCGCCACATCTTCGCGATCGGAGACATTGCAGGGCCGCCGCTGCTTGCACACAAGGCCTCCCACGAGGGCAAGGTGGCCGCGGAGGTTGCGGCGGGCCTCAAGAGCGCCTTCGACGCGCGCGTCGTGCCGTCGGTCGCCTACACCGATCCAGAGGTCGCCTGGGTGGGCCTTACCGAGACGGAGGCTCAGGCCACGGGCACTGCATTCAGGAAGGGTCTGTTCCCCTGGGCCGCGAGCGGCCGCTCGCTTTCCTTGGGGCGTGACGATGGGTTCACCAAGCTGCTCTTCGACCCAACCACCCACCGTCTGCTCGGTGGGGGCATCGTCGGGCCGAACGCCGGCGACCTCGTGAGCGAGGTCGCCCTCGCGATCGAGCTGGGGGCGGACGCCGCCGATATCGGGCTCACGGTCCATCCCCACCCGACGCTCTCCGAGACGGTCGCCTTCGCAGCCGAGGCGGTCGATGGCACGCTCACCGACCTGTACATGCCCAAGAAATGACTCGAGCATCGCCCGGCAGCCGCGCGGGAAGTGGGTGACAAATCCTTAATGCAGGGCCCCCGCGGCGACCCTCCCTGCGCTCGCGGGATGCCTGATACAATGCGCCGCCGCCGCCATCCGGCAGTCACATTCGACAAGGGAGATTTTTGTGAAGAAGGTTATTGTCGCACTGGCCACTTGCTTCGTCGTGGCCGGCATGAGCTTGAGCGCAATGCCGACGTTCGCCCAGGGCTCGGAGTCCGCCAGCTCCTCGAGCAGCTCCTCGAAGCATCACCACCACCACAAGAAGAGCAAGAAGAGCGAGAGCAGCAGCTCCTCCTCGTCGGGCTGATCGCAAGGGTTCGACGCACGCCTCGGCGGGGTGGAAGCTCCGCCGAGGCGTTGGCCTGCGCGGCGCATTCCTGCCGCATCAATGCAGGTACTCCATCAGATCGCTGAAGTCATCGGTCCACGGCCGGGCAGCCGTGTGAGCCAGCTTGCGCGTCGCGGCTGCAACCGGCGCCTTGCCGAAAAATCGCGGATCCGCGCAGACGAGCACCCACGAGCTCGGGGTGTTGAAGGTATCGTCGTTGTCGGTCTCGATGAGTCGAGCCGTGAGGCCACGCAGCTGCGCGAGCCGCGCGATGACCGGAGGGAGGTCGACGTAGCGGTTGCTCGTGTGAAACGCCACGACCCCGCCGGACCGCAGATGTTTGAGATAGAGCTCGAGCGCTTCGCGCGTGAGCAGGTGCACGGGGATGGCATCGCTCGAGAACGCATCCACCACGAGCAGATCGAAGCGCTGCGGAGCCTCGCGCTCGAGGCTGAGCCGCGCATCGCCGAGGCCCACCTCGATGCGCGCGGCGCTGTCGCGCAGATAGCTGAATTCGTGCCGTGCGATGTCGAGCACCGCGGGGTTGAGCTCGTAGAAGCGGATCACGTCGCCCGCGCGGCCATACGCGGCGAGGGTTCCGACGCCGAGCCCGATCACTCCGATCCGCAGCGCCCCCGGCGATTTCTCGAGCGCGAGAATCGCGCGCCCGACGCCCGAGGGCTCGGCGTAGTACTCCGTCGGCCGCCGGCGCGCGCTCGGCGCGGAGTATTGAGTGCCGTGCAGAATGGCGCCGTTCGCGAGCGAGCGGGCGGTGCCGGCGCTGCCCGCGTCCCACTCGTAAATGCGTAGCGAGCCGTAGAAGTTGCGCCGCGCGAGCACGGTGTCGCTCGCGAACTCGTGGACGCTCACGCCAACGGCGGCGACGGTCGCCGCGAAGGCGAGGATCCCGAGAAGCCTGCCCCAGTAGCGAGCGACGTGCGACCAGGTCGCTGAGAGCAGCACCGCCGCGAGGGCGAGCATTCCAGCCTCGAGATCGAAGTCCACCTCGAGCAGCGCAGGAGCTGCAAGTCCGACGAGGACGGACCCGAGCGCTCCCCCGAGCGCGACCATGAGATAGAAGCGCGTGAGATGGGTCGTCGCGGGACGCGTGCGCGCGAGGGTGCCGTGGCAGTACAGGCACGCACAGGCGAGCACGACGGACAGGATCAGGATCTGCACGCCGATCGGCAAGGTGTTGTCCGTGTCTCCGGCGGGCCAGTTCACGTAGAGACAGTACCCGCCATAGAGCGCGAGCGCCGCGAGCCCAAGTCCCGTGCGCAGCGGCCGCGTGAGCCAGCGGCTCTCCTCAAAGCTCACGATGAAGGTGAGCAGGTACACCGCGAGCGGGAGCACCCACAGCAGGGGGATCGCCGCGACATCCCGCGTCAAGTGGTTGGTGACGGCGACGAGCAGAAAGGAGCCGAGCGCCGCGAGCCCGATCCAGGAGAGCTGCCGGCTGCGGGGCGGAGCAGGGCCCGTGTGCACATCGATCGTGGCTTCGAGCTCGGAGGCGGACCCTGGTGCCGCGCTGCCCGCGGTGGACGCATCATGCCGCTCTGCGAGGCCGAGGGTGGTTGCCGCGCACAGGAGCATGAGCAGCGCCCAGACTCCGTACGCTGCCGACCAGCAATAGGACTGCACACGGGTCCCGAGCCGCGGCTCGATGAGTGTCGGATACGAGAGGAGCGCGAGCATCGAGGCGAGGTTCGAGAGCGCAAAGAGCCGGTAAGGGCTCCGCGCCGGGAAGCGCTGCGCATACCAGCTCTGCACGAGCGGGCTGGTCGCAGCGATGAGCACATAGGGGGCCCCGACCGTGGTGGCGAGCGCGCCGAGCACCGCGAGCGCCGGGCTTGTGGTCCCGAAGGCGGCCCAGTGCCGTGCCGGCACGATCGGCAGCACGAGGGCAGCTGCGCCGAGGAGCACGAGGAGCGCTATGAACTGCCCACGCGCCGAGACGCGCCGCGCGAATGCATCTGCACAAGCGTATCCGAGCAGCAGCCCGACCTGGAAGAAAACGAGGCAGGTCGCCCAGACGTTCGCGGCGCCGCCGAACCATGGCAGCAGCTCCTTCGCGATGATCGGCTCGACGAGAAAGAGCAGAAAGGCGCCGCAGAAGACGCTGAGCGCACATGCCACGGCGAGTGAGGCCTCGAGCCAAGCGTGGCCCCTGCGTGGCAGAGAGCCTGCCGAGCTCATGAGCTGCGGCCGAGTCGCTCGAGGAGCTCCCGGTAGCGCTGCTCGTCCGGCGCACGGCGGTCGCGCTGCGCTTCCCACAAAGTCTCGGCGAGCGCCTCGAGCATCGCATGCTCCGCCGCGTGCGTGCTCCCGAGCCGCTGCGTCAGCTCGCGATGGACGTGCGCGATGCCCGCGGGCCGATCGGTTGCGACCTGGTCGCGGACAGCGAGATGCATGCCCATGTGCAGGAACGGATTCTCGCCGCCGCTGTCGGGCGTGAATTCGGCCGCGAGGGCTTGCTCGCCCGATTCGAGCCAGGCGATGTACTCGGGATGGTCGACGATCACCGCGGCGATCTGCCGCTCGAGTGGCTCGAGTGGCACACGCGCCGTGAACTTGCGCCAGGCCTCGAGGTAGCTGCGGCGCAGCTCCTCGCGGCCGTATCCGCCAAAGACACTCATCGCGAGCTCAGGAGCTCCGCCGCGCCTTGCGCCGTGCCGCGGGCGCATGCGCTGCGGGGAGCGTGGGCGGCGGCGTCTTGTGCGGGTATTCGCACAGGTCCGCGATGATACAGCGCGGACAGGCCGGCAGCCGCGCCGTGCACACATAGCGGCCGTGAAGCAACAGCCAGTGATGGGCATTCTTGCGGTAGGCGGCCGGCGTGGCGGCGAGCAGGGCCTGCTCCACGTCGCGGGGCGTCTTTCCCGGCGCAAGCCCGGTGCGGTTGGCGACCCGAAAGATGTGCGTGTCCACCGCGATGGTGGACTCGCCGCAGACCATGTTGAGGATCACGTTCGCCGTCTTGCGCCCAACGCCCGGCAACGCTTCGAGGCTCTCCCGATCGCAAGGAATCTCACCGCCGTGCCTCTCGAGGAGCTGCCGGCTGAGCGCAACGAGATTCTGCGCCTTTGCGTTGTAGAGGCCGACGCTCCTCAGGTACGGGCGCACCCCTGCAACGCCCAGCGCGGCGATCGCCTCCGGGGTGTTCGCGACGGGGAAGAGCTTGCGGGTCGCGGCATTGACGCTGCGGTCGGTCGTGTGCGCCGAGAGCACGACAGCGACCAGCAGCTCGTAAGGGGAGCGGTGCTCGAGCTCGCTCGTCGGTGCGGGGTTCCCGGCGTGCAGCCGGCGAAAGATGGCGCGGCGGCGCGCCGGGTTCACGGCGCCGTGCTCTGCTTGCGCACGGCGAGCAGCGCGGCGCGCTCGCGCGCGCGGCGCGCGATTCGCGCCCCATGCGCGCCGAAGCGCTCGCGATTGAGCTCGGCCGCAGGGGCGGCGCTCGGCGCATCCGCGAGCACGCTCGCGGGCACCATCGCGATGCAATCCACGGGGCAGGGCGCCACGCAGAGCTCGCAGCCCGTGCAAAGCTCGACGATGACGGTGTGCATGAGGCGGTGGGTGCCGACGATGGCATCGACGGGACACGGGGGCAGGCATTTCGCGCAGCCGATGCAACGAGCCTCGTCGATCTGCGCAACCTGGTGCGGCATCTCGGCGCCGTTCGCCGGATTGAGGGGCAGCGCCTCGCGAGCGAGCAGCCGCGCGAGGGCCCCGATCGTCGTGGCGCCGCCCGGCGGACACTGGTTGATCTCGGCTTCCCCGCGGGCGATCGCCTGCGCATAGGGGTGGCAGCCGGGATACCCGCACCGGGTGCACTGGGTCTGCGGCAGCAGCGCGTCGATCGCCTCGGCACTGACCATCACGGGTGCGCTCAACTGACTCTCATGCCCGGCGTGGCTCCCGAATCGGGCGCGAGCAGATATACCCCGGGGCCGGCGCCACTCGCGGCGAGCACCATGCCTTCGGAGACGCCGAATTTCATCTTGCGGGCGGCGAGATTCGCGACCACGACCGTGAGGCGCCCCGGGAGCGTTGCCGCGTCGTAGGCGGATTTGATGCCCGCGAACACCGTGCGTGTCTCGGTGCCGAGGTCGAGGGTGAGCTTGAGGAGCTTGTCGGCACCCTCGACGTGCTCGGCTTTGAGGATGCGGGCGACTCGCAGGTCGAGTCGTCTGAACTCGTCAATCGATATCGTGGTGGGACCTGCGGCCTGAGAGGACACCGGGGCAGGGGCGCTCGCAGCGCGCGGGCTGGCCGTGGAGGCCGCGGCGGGCGCTGCGCCCGCAGCCCCGGTCGGTCTCGCAGGAGGGGATTGCGGCGCATCCGCCTCGAACAGGGCATCGAGTTGTCGCGATTCGACGCGTCTCATCAGGTGCGAGTACTCCTCGATGTGGCTCTCGCCGAGAAGACGGAAAGCATCCGCCCAGGTGAGCGGCGCGATCGCGAGGAAGCGCTCCGCCCGGGCGGCAAGGTCGGGCAGGACCGGCTTCAGATAGAGCGTGAGAAGTCGAAACACATTGATCGACACGGCGCAGATCTCGCGCAGCTGCGCCGTGCGCGCGGGATCCTTGGCGATCTCCCACGGCCGCAGGCCGTCGAAGTACTTGTTCGCAAGATCGGCGATGAACATGATCTCGCGTAGCGCGCGGCCGAACTCGCGCCGCTCGTAGAGAGCGCCGATCCGGATCGACTGGAGCATGGCGACGGCGAGCAGCCTCGCGGGCCGCACGCCCGATGCCTGCGAGGAGACCAGGTCGAGCACCGCGCCGCGGTCGTGCTCGGGAAGAGGCTCTCCGTCCACCGCGGCAGCGAAGAGCGGCATCTCCCGTCCCTCGCGCGCGAAGCCGAGCGCCTCCGCGGCGCACTCGGGCGCCGACAGGACGTTTCCGAGCCGCGCCTTGAGGAACGAGGCGGCGCGGCTCGCGATGTTGATGTACTTGCCGACGAGGTCGCTGTTCACGCGGGCGAGAAAGTCGTCCGCGTCGAAATCGATATCCTCGACGTTGGCATTGAGCTTCGCGGCGATGTAGTACCGCAGCCACTCCGGATCCATCGCGAGCTCGAGATAGCGCAAAGGGCTCAAGCCCGTGCCGCGGGACTTGGACATCTTCTCGCCCGAGACCGTGATGAAGCCGTGCACGTACACGTGGTCGGGCACCTTGTAGGGCGGCCCCGAGAACTCGAGCATCGCGGGCCAGAACAAGGTGTGGAAGTAGATGATGTCCTTGCCGATGAAATGAATCTGCTCGGTATCGGCTGCGGTGATGAATGCCTCGTAGCTGCGCGGCTCGCCGTTGGCGCGCGCCTTGCCGCTCGAGAAGTAGTTCTGGAGCGCCGCGAGATATCCGAGTGGGGCATCGAGCCAGACGTAGAAATACTTTCCCGGCAGGTCCGGGATCGGGATGCCGAAGTAGGGCGCATCGCGGGAGATGTCCCAGTCCGCAAGCTCGACTCCGCCCCGGCCCTCGAGCCACTCGCGCGCCTTGTTGGCAACCTGCGGCTGCAGTCGCCCCGGCGCGCCGAGCCAGCGCGACAGGAACTGCACGCAGCGCGGATCGGAGAGCCGAAAGAAGAGGTGCTCCGAGCTCCTCAACACGGGCACCGCGCCCGTGAGGGTCGAATACGGATTGAGCAGATCCCGCGGCCCGTTGACGATGCTGCACGACTCGCAGGCGTCCGCGTACTGGTCCTTCGCGTGGCAGTTCGGGCACTCGCCCTTGATGTAGCGGTCCGCGAGGAACATGCCCTTCACCGGATCGTAGAACTGCTCGACGGGCTTCGAGTAGATGAGCTCGCGCTGCTTGAGGCGGCGATACACATCCTGCGAGAGGGCGACGTTCTCCGGGGAGTCGGTCGTGTACCAGTGATCGAAGCTCAGGTGAAAGCCCGCAAGATAGCGCGGCCGGTCGGCGGTGATGCGGGCGAGGAGCGCCTGAGGAGTCACGCCCTCGGCTTGCGCTTTGAGCATGATCGGTGCGCCGTGCGCATCGTCCGCGCAGATGAAGTGCACCTCGGCGCCCAGCATGCGCTGAAAGCGCACCCAGACATCGGCCGTGATGTACTCCATGATGTGGCCGATGTGAAAGGGACCGTTCGCGTAGGGAAGCGCGGTGGTGACGAAGAGCCTGCGGGGCATCGGGCGAGTTTAACTCAGCCCTGCTCTTTCAGCGCCTCGAATTTCGCCTTGTTGATGCCCTTCTTGTAGGCCTCTTTCCCGGTGATCATCTTCTGATCGAGCAGCTGCTGGATCGCCGTGTCCATCGTGCGCATGCCGAATTGCGCACCGGACTGCATGGTGTTCTCGAGTTGATCGAGCTTGCCCTGGCGGATGAGGTTCGAGACGGCGGCCGTATTGACGAGGATCTCGAGCGCGGCGACGCGGCCCTGCTGGTCGGCCCTTTGCAGCAGCTGCTGCGAGATCACGCCGCGGAGCGAGGTGGAGAGCATCGTGCGCACGTGCGACTGCTTGTCCGATGGGAACACGTTGATCATGCGGTCAACGGTCTGCGCGGCACCGTTCGTGTGCAGGGTGCCCATGACGAGGATGCCCATCTCGGCCGCGGTGATCGCCACGCTCATCGTCTCGAGGTCGCGCAGCTCGCCGACCAGGATCACATCGGGATCCTCGCGCAGGGCCGAGTGCAGCGCCGCCGAGAAGCTCGGGGCGTGCATGCCGATCTCGCGCTGGCTCACGAGACAGCTCTTGCGCAGGTGCACGAACTCGATCGGGTCCTCGACCGTGAGGATGTGACCCTTCACGCGCGTGTTGATGTCATCGATCATCGCGGCGAGGGTCGTTGACTTGCCCGAGCCCGTCTTGCCCGTGACGAGGATGAGCCCATTGCTCGCGCGGCACAGCTGGCGCACCGCCTCTGGCAGCTTGAGGTCATCGAGACTCATGGCCTTCGAGGGGATGGCGCGGAACACCGCGCCCATGCCGCCGAGATGGCGCAGCACGTTCACGCGAAAGCGGGCGCGATCGGCGAGCGTGTAGGCGAAGTCCGCGCCGTCCTTCGACTCGAAGCGATCGACGGCCGTCCGCGGCATGATCTCGTAGAGCGCATCGCGCACCATCTGCGCCTCGAGCTGCTCCTGACGCAGAGGACTCAGATCGCCGTACAGGCGGATGCGCGGCGGGTCGCCTGCGATGAAGTGCAGATCCGACCCGCGTCGCTCCAGGATCTCGCTGAGGTAGGCGTCTATCGCTGCCATCGCGAGTGCTCAGGCCGGGGCCACCGGCGCGCCGCCCGTGAGCTCGACCTTGGGCAGCATGCTCGTGTCCGTTACGTACTTCTGGAAGACGCGCTTGTCCTGAGCGTAGGTGTAGGCATCGTCTGGATCGATGTCGCGCGCCGAGATCGCGGCGAGCAGCGCCTGATCGAGCACCTGCATCCCGAGGTCGCGGCCCGTCTGCAACTGGCTCGGAATCTGATGGGTCTGATCGCTCTGGATGAGCTTGGCGATGGCGCGGGTCATCATCATCACCTCGCAGATCGCCTTGCGCCCGCGCCCGTCGGCCGTCTTGACGAGGATCTGCGTCACGACGGCGAGCAGGCTCTGCGCGAGAAAGCTCTTCGTCTGCTCGCGCTCCTCGACCGGCAGCGCATCGATGATCCGGTCGATCGTCTTGACCGCGCCGGTCGTGTGCAGCGTTCCGAGCACGAGGTGGCCCGTCTCGGCAGCGGTCATCGCCATGGAGATGGTCTCGGCATCGCGCAACTCACCGACCAGGATCACGTCGGGGTCCTCGCGCATGGCCGCGCGCACGCCCTCGGCGAAGCTCGGGATGTGGGTGTGCAGCTCGCGCTGAATGACCTGGCTGAACTTGCTGCGATGAACGAACTCGATCGGGTCCTCGAGGCTCACGATGTTGAGCTTGCGGCTGCGATTGAGCAGGTCGATCATCGCGGCGAGCGTCGTCGATTTGCCGGTGCCCGTCGAGCCGGTCACGAGCACCATGCCCTGATGGTAGTCGCACAGCTTCGTGACGATCGGAGGCAGGCCGAGCTTCTCGAGATTCGGCACCTCGGAGGGGATCGAGCGAAACGTCGCTCCGACGCCGGTGTCCTTGCGGTAGACGTTGACGCGAAAGCGCCCGCCCTCGGCCGAGACGTACGAGAAGTCGAGATCGTCCCCGCCGTTGAACTTCTCGGCCTGGGAGCGCGTGAGGATCTCGGCGATGTACCCCTCGAGCTCGGTACTGCGCAGGTCACGGAACTTGATGGGCATCAGATCCCCGTGCATCCGCAGCATCGGCGGCACGCCGACGGCGAGATGCACATCCGAGCAGCCCTGCTGCATACCGAGCTTCAAGAACGCGTCGATGCGCGCCACGATGCGACCCCTCGGGCTAAGTTCCTCATATGCGGAAGACGGCGATTTTCCGCTTACTGCTTTTGCCCGGTCCCGGGCGCGACTTCAACGGCGCGGGCGCGGAAATTTGACGTAACGCACGAAACTCACCGAGCAGCCGCCCCCCTCGGGCGGTGGCCCCCGAGGGGCGCCGACGGGCGGGAGTCGCTCGAGGCGCTGGGCGGCAGGGGTACTAAAAGAACGCCTCGAGGGCGACGCGCAGCTCGTCCATCGTCTGGAAGCGCTTGGCTTTGTCCACCGCCATCGCCTTGACGATGAGGTCGCAGAGCGCCGGGGATAGCGCCGCGTTGACCTGCTGCGGCGGGCGAGCCTTGCCCTGCACGTGCTGGTACATGACGGACATGTGATCGCCGCGGGAGTAAGGCGGCACCCCGGTCAGCATCTCGTAGAGCATCACGCCGAGGGCGTAGATGTCGGCGCGCTCGTCGACCTTCTTGCCGAGGATCTGCTCGGGAGCCATGTACTTCGGCGAACCGATGACGTAGCCCGTCTTCGTGAGCTGCGTATCGCCCTCGCGCTGCGCGGCGGCTACGCCGAAGTCCACGATCTTGAGCAAGCCCTCCTGGTTGATGAGCACGTTCGCGGGCTTCAAGTCCCGGTGCACGATCCCCACCTGGTGCGCGACGGCCATGCCGGTTGCGAGATCGCAGCCGAAGCGCAGCGCGCGCTTCAGCTCCATCGGCTTCTCGTTCACGATCTCCCCGGCGAGGGTGTGCGAGGGGAAGTACTCCATCGAGATCGCGTAATTGCCCTGGATGTAGAGAAAGTCGTAGATGCGAATGACGTTCTTGTGGGTGATCTTGCGTGAATAGCGCAGCTCGTGGACGAAGCGCTTCATGACCTCCTCGTCCTGCGCGACATTCGGGTTCAGGAACTTGAGGATCAGCCGCTCATCGACCACCGTATCCTCCATGAGCAGCACGGTACCGAAGGCGCCGCGCCCGATCCGGTCGATGTACTTGTAGCGGCCCTCGATGATGTCCCCCGCCTTGAGCGTCGAGATATCGAGCTTGCCTGGCTCCTCCTGCTGCCGGGAGGCTTGCGTGAGCGCCGCATCGGAGACGAGCAGCGTGCGCGAGGGCGGGCCGGAGGCTTGCGCGCTGCGCGCCGCGGAGGCGGCCGAGGCGGCGGATGCGGTCGCGGCGATCGGAAGCGGCGTGAGGCCCCCGGTCGTGCGATTGTCGAGCTCGGCGAGGGCACTCGCTGCCATTCTCGCGATGGTCTGATCGGGAGAGCCGACCTGCGCCTGCAGCTCCGAGCGGACCCGGTCGGCCTGCCGGTCATCGGTGAGCTTGGCGAGCGCCTGGATGCTCTCGACGCGGATCTCGCGCTCGGGCCGCGCGAGCAGCGGCAGGATGTTGTCCACGAGCTTCGCATCGCCCACCCTGCCGAGCGCCCGCACGACGATGGGGAGCGATTTCGGATTGCCGCCTTGCAACATCTCGGTGAGCCGCGGCACGGCGCGCTTGTTGCCGATCTCGGCGAGTGCATCGACGGCGCGCTCGCTCACCCACCAGTCCGTATCGCGAGTGGCCTGGATCAGGTGATCCACGGCGCGCTCGTCCTTCGTCTGATTGAGGATCTCGATGGCGGCCCGGCGGATGTCCTCGTCGCGATCGCGCACCAGGCTGAGCACGGCATCGATCACCCGCGGGCCGCCGATCTTGCCGAGCGCATCGGCGGCGCGACTGCGCACCCACCAGTCGCTGTCCTTGAGCGCCTCGAGCAGATCCTTCACCGACTTGGCGTCGCCGACCTCGTTCAGCACCTCGACGGCGGCGCGCCGCGCGTACTCGTTCTCGTCCTTGAGGACGTCGATGAGATAGCGGACGGTCTCCGGGTCGTTCGCCTTGATGACGACGTCGATCGCCTTGTTCTGCACGTCGATCTCGGGGTCGCGCAGCAGCGCGCACACGCGCTCGACGTCGATGGGTCCGTCCATCTTATGCAGCGCCGCGAGCGTCGCGGCGCGGATGAGCTTGTTCGGGTCCTTGAGCTGTCCCTGAAGTGCCGTCTGTACCTCGGGCGTGTTGAAGCGGGCGAGGATGTTGATGATGTGCACGCGGGCAATGGGATCCTTGCCCTGCAGCCGCCCGAGCAGCTCCGGGAGCGCCTGTGCATCGGCAACCTCACCGATCACGCGGAACAGCGCCGCCTTCTCGTTGGGCTCCTGAGCATAGGCGGCATTGAGCAGGTCGCGCACCCCGAAGCGCTGCTTCTGGGCGGCAATCACCTCGAGGAGCGCCGGCTTGGAGATGCCCGGCAACGCGAGAGCCTCGAGAAGCGCATGCGGCGGATAGTTGCGCGCGCTCGTAAGCGCCCACGAGATGCCTGCGACGACGCGCGGGCTGCCTTCGACGAGGCCCTGCAGGAGGTGCGGAAGGCTCTTCGGGGTGACGAGCGCCGCGAGCACATCGACCAGGATCACGGTCGCGTTCTTGTCGGCGTCCGGCAGTACGGCGAGGATCGACTCGATCGCCCCCGCACCGAGCTCCTTCAGCCTCGCGCCGGCCTTCAGCGCTGCGGGGTCGTTCGGCGCGGAGGCGGACCTCACCTCCGTGATCAGCCGGTCCGCTCGCAGGTTAGTGAAGAAGCTCATCAGCCTTGCCGTCGGCAGTCATCCCACTTACCGGCCTGAAGGCGAATCGGCAATCGGTCCTCCTGCGGATGCTGTTCGGTTGATCCCGCCGGGCGGTGCGACCGTCGAGCTGCGGGCCAGGCATGAATTATGCCACAGCGCGGTCGGCGACTTCAGTCACCCAAGCAGGCTCTCGACAGGGCGCGGAGCCCCCGGACGGCATGCGCGGGGTGCGCCGAGGCACTACAATTTCCCCCCTCTCTCGCCAAAGCAATTCCATGACAGACGTCACCGATTCCGCAGTTGCGGCGGCTCTCGAGCGCTACATCGATCCCTACCTCGAGGAATCGCTTGGCGCTGCGCAAACGCTCGTGTCGCTGACCCAAGACGGTGCACGATACCTTGCGACGCTGCGCTTCGGCTTCCCGGTCGGCGGCTACCGGGCAGAGCTCGAGACGGCGTTGCGCGAGCATCTGCGCGGGGCAGGCCTCGAGGCCGAGCTCGAGGTGCGCCTCGAGTCCGAGATTCACGCGCACGCGGTGCAACGGTCCCTGAAGCCGCTCGAGGGAGTCAAGAACATCGTGGCGGTCGCCTCCGGCAAGGGTGGCGTCGGCAAGTCCACCGTGGCGGCCAACCTGGCGCTCGCCTGGGCCACGCAGGGTGCGCGGGTGGGGGTGCTCGATGCCGACATCTATGGTCCGAGCCAGCCCCTGATGCTCGGGCTCGCCGGCGAGCGGCCGACCTCGGTCGACGGCAAGCACATCGAGCCACTGCGCAGCCATGGGGTCGTCGCGATGTCGATCGGCTTCCTGGTCGATGCCGAGCAGCCGATGGTGTGGCGCGGCCCGATGGTCACCCAGGCGCTCAACCAGCTGCTCGCGGATACGAGCTGGGGCGAGCTCGACTACCTCGTCGTCGACATGCCGCCCGGGACGGGCGATATCCAGCTCACCCTCGCGCAGCGCGTCCCGGTCGCGGGCGCAGTCATCGTGACGACGCCGCAGGACATTGCGCTTGCGGATGCGCGCAAGGGACTCAAGATGTTCGAGAAGGTGTCGGTGCCCGTGCTCGGCATCATCGAGAACATGAGCGTGCACGTGTGCCCGAGCTGCGGGCACGTGGAGCACATCTTCGGCGCTGGTGGCGGTGAGCGCATGGCCAAGCAGTACGGGGTGAGGCTGCTCGGTGAGCTGCCCCTCGATGCCCATATCCGGGACGAGGCGGATGGGGGTCGTCCTACGGTGGTCGCCGCCCCCGATACGCCTCGCGGCCAGGCCTACCTCTCCACCGCACGGCGCACCGCAGCGGCCCTCGCACGGCGCGCGCGCGACCGCAGCGCGCTCTTCCCGCAGATCGTGGTGGAAGAGACCTGAGCGCCCGGCGGTGCGGGCCGAACGGTCTGCGCATCGTAGACTAGCCATTTCGTTCGGGGGGTCCCGTGAGCATCAAGTCCGACAATTGGATCAGGCGCATGGCGCGCGAGCAGCGGATGATCGAGCCGTTCGAGGCCGAGCAGGTGCGCCACCTCGACGGCCACAAGATCGTCTCGTACGGCACCTCGAGCTATGGGTACGACGTGCGCTGCGCTCCCGAGTTCAAGATCTTCACGAACATCAACTCGACGATCGTCGATCCGAAGGAATTCGACGCGAAGAGCTTCGTCGATTTCACGGGGGAGGTGTGCATCATCCCGCCGAACTCGTTCGCGCTCGCTCGGACGGTCGAGTACCTGCGCATACCGCGCAACGTGCTGACCGTGTGTCTCGGAAAATCGACGTACGCGCGCTGCGGAATCATATGCAACGTAACGCCCTTGGAGCCGGAGTGGGAAGGCCACGTGACCCTCGAGTTCTCCAACACGACGCCCCTTCCCGCGAAGATCTATGCGAACGAGGGCGTGGCGCAGATGGTCTTCTTCGAATCCGACGAGGTCTGCTCCACCTCGTACCGGGACCGCGGCGGCAAGTACATGGGCCAGCGCGGTGTCACTTTGCCGAAAACCTGACGGGTCGGCCCGAGGGCGGGGAGCGGGTGACCCCGCGGATGTGCAGCTCGAATTCGACCTTGCCTTTGCGCCAGCGCACCGCCTGCACGGGCAGGTAGCCCAGACTCGGGGCGAGCCACAGGCGCATCACACGATCCGAGTCGGGCCGGTCGCTGCGATAGATGACGGTATCGAAGCGACCCATCGCGGTGTCGAGCGTCACCGTGCGCTCGCGGGTGTACTGATACTGCTTGGCGGAATCGTGATCGAACAGCAGGAAGTGAGTGGGGGGATCCCCGGCAAGGAGATCGCGCATGAGCTCGACTTGCACGGAGAGCGGATCCTGCGTGCCCGGCTCGAGCGGCTGATCGACGCTCTTACCCCCCGCCGTTCCCCGGGCGCGACCCATCGTCCAGTCGAAGTCGAGCGACACGTTCTGATTCGCCTTGGAGCCGTTGTGCTCCCGGTACGTGAGAGGCTCCACCCGTCCCCCGGCCATCCTGAAGGTGCTCTCCTCGCTGATCGCATCCGGGAATGCGAGACGGAAGATGCCGCGGGCGCGATTGACGGAGCTGTACTCGTAGCGGCCCGGAGTCGGCTCCGCGAGCGTCAGGGTCGAATAGCCCGCGACGAGACCGTGCCACTCGAGCTGGTAGACCGCAGTGAACGGTTGCACCGTGAGTGGCTCCACGTCCTGGGCGACCGCGGTTGTATGTCCCGCGACGCACCAGGCGAGCGGCAGCATTCCCAGGGTCGCTAGCTTCCTCACCAACGGCACTTTTCCGGACCTCCGCGCACAGGCTCACCGTACAATAGTCTCACGACCCGAGTGTTGTTCTCATGATCGCGCTTCTTGCCAAGCACTGCCGCACATTGCGCGCCCCGTGGGTACTCGGGGTCGTTCTTACCGCTACGGCCTCGCTCGCTTGCGCCGCTCGGCCGGTGGATGTGTACGAGGTGAGTGTGCACGGCGCCGACGCCGCCGCGACCGTATCCGAGGCCATGCGAGAGGTGCTCGTGCGGGCAACGGGCAGGCGCGATGCGGCGAGCAATCCGGCGTTCGCGCCTCTCATCGCGCGCGCCGCGCAGTACGTGCGCGCCACGCGCAACCTGGGCG